>Ga0265295_1003050_pt1 | contig 25119 bp, 18 predicted proteins | sample Munlansysbiofilm_FD_192503 | JGI IMG/M metagenome (GOLD analysis project Ga0265295, IMG submission 192503) | Leachate microbial communities from a municipal landfill in Southern Ontario, Canada - Methane capture system biofilm | ecosystem: Engineered > Solid waste > Landfill > Unclassified ... | reverse complement strand
CCTGCTGTTGGGTTGCGAGGAACTCCGCAATGATCTCCTTGCTGCGCGCGGCATATTCGGGCGCCACCATGATCGCCCTTTGGTTAAAGTGCTGAATCTGCGGCCCGATATACAAGCCGCCGAAGTGCTCGTTTTGAACGTAGAAAGGGATCTGTGCCGCTTCAAGCAGCCCCTTCACCATTATGAGTTCGATCTCGTTTTCAGGGGTAAAAATCTTTTGCATATATTCCTGTTTGTTGTACGCACACTCTAGCGCGGAAATAATACCTGTTATTCACCCTCCATCTTCAGCCATACGGAGCATGCGCGTGCGGCGGCATAGGTATTCTTAAATTCAGGGGGAATTTAATCTAGGCTCCCCTGGATATGCCCCACCAAATCGCAGGCGGTGGCATCGGTGATCTCCACAGCTACAATATCCCCGATAGTGGTTTCGCCAGCATTGATATACACAATGCCGTCAATATCAGGAGCCTGAGTGATGCTGCGTCCTTGGAGCAGCAGTTCAGTTTCCTCGCTGTACCCTTCCACCAGTACTGGAGTTTCGGTGCCGATAAGGGCCTGGTTTTTCTCTAAGGCGATCTCATCCAGCGTGGTGATGAGGGCTGCATGGCGCTGCTGTTTCACCTCTTCCTCTATTTGTGCCGCATAGGTGGCGGCAGGAGTACCATCCTCACGTGAATAGGTGAACACCCCAACCCGCTCAAACAAGCCGCGCGCCGCGAAGGCGTGCAACTCGGCGAAATCTGCTTCTGTTTCGCCGGGGAAACCCACAATAAAGGTGGTGCGTAAGGTGATGTGGGGGATACGTGCGCGGATTCGCTCTATCAACGCGATGGTGTCGGCCTGGTTCAGGCGGCGGTTCATGGCACTGAGGATCGGATCGGCAATGTGTTGCAGGGGCATATCCAGATAGGGGCAGATTTTATCTTCTGTGGCTATCAGTTCGATCAGCTCCGCAGTGATCCCTTCGGGATATGCATAGAGCAGGCGTATCCACTCCAGCCCTTCAACCAGCACCAGCCGCCGCAGCAGTTGTTCCAGCGAGGTGTTGTCGTTGCGATCCTTTCCATAGGCGGTGATATCTTGTGCAATCAGGTTGATCTCTTTGACCCCCGCACAAACCCGCTGCTCCACTTCGGCAACAACAGATTCGATAGTGCGTGAGCGCAGGGGACCACGCAGTTGCGGAATGACGCAGTAGGAGCAACAGTTGCTACACCCTTCGGCAATCTTTATATATGCGGTGTAAAAAGGTGTTGCCTGTACGCGCGGGGTGTCGGCGTCGTAGAGGCTTGCCGGTTGCTTGATGCTGCACACCTGATCAGGTGCGCTACTGCGCCAGGTGTCGATAATCTGGGCGATCTGTACTGCGTCGCCGGTGCCTAGAAATATGTCCACCTCGGGGAGTTGCGCCGCAAGCTCTTCGCGGAAGCGCTGGGGCAGACAGCCGCACACAATCAGCAGAGAGCACGCGCCGTGCTCTTTGTACTCCGCCACCTCGAGGATGGTGTCAATAGACTCCTCCTGCGCATCGTGGATAAAGGCGCAGGTGTTCACAATGATGATATCGGCGCTGGCCTCATCGCTGATGATGGTGTAGTGCTCTGGCGGCAGATGTCCGAGGATAACTTCGGTGTCTACGAGATTTTTCGGGCATCCAAGGCTGATTATGGCTACTTTTGCAGGGGTCACAGCGGTTCCTTGTGGGTGGGGTTGCTTTATCGCCCCCTAGGGTTGACATTGCGGGTGCGCAACGCAAGGGGGCAGGCTGAAGTTGGTTAGCAGGTGTGCACGTACGGCGGGGGTCTATTCCAACCTCAAGAGCGCATGTTGACAAATTGGAGCTCGATTCCCAGATCCGCCCCGCGCAGCTGTTGCATAATCTCCTGCAGATCGTCGATCTTTTTGCCGCTCACGCGCACTTCATCCTCCATGATCTGGGGCTGGACCTTGAGCTTGGTTGCCTTGATCATCTTCACAATCTCTTTCCCTTTTTCTTTGGAGATCCCCTGAATCAGGTCTACCCGCTGGCGCACGGCATTACCGGAGGCAGGTTCGGCTTTGTGGAAATCAAGACATTTGGTAGAGACGCCGCGCCGGGTTAACTTCCCTTTTAAAATATCCACCACCGCCTGCAACTTGTAGTCGTCAGAGGCCAAAATGATTAAATACCCATCATTTAGCTCTATTTCGTTGTGGGTGCCCTTGAAGTCATAACGCTGACCGATCTCCTTACGTGTCTGGTTGACCGCGTTGTCTACTTCTTGCAGGTCAATTTTGGATACAATGTCAAAACTTGGCATGTTCTATCTCCTGTGTTTGTTCTCTTCAGTACGCTAACGTAACAATATAGATTTCCAGGTGCGGCTCATGTTTCTTTCTCTCGCGCAGAGACGGCGCCCCACCGGGGTGGATAAGGGGTGTTTCAGCCCGTGCTGGTGGATTCAGATTACTGCGCGGGTGCCGGGTCGGGGTGTACAATTTCAACCCCGGGCGGCACGCTGAAGTTAAAGCTCTTTGGTGCGGGCTGAGTATTAACCTCTACCTGGCTGAACTTGAGGGTGGTGGTATTGCCATTGGGGTCCAGAATGATGACCCCGCCAAGAGGAAAGCGCTGCGTGGGGTTCCTCAGTACCACCTCTTCAGGGATAAGGAGCGTGAGAGTGCTGACGTAGGCAGACTCCTTTTTGGGGGTAAGGGTCAACAGATAGGCGCCGTCTTCAGCGCGCGCAGGCTCGGGAACATTAAGTTCAAAGTAGCGCTCCAGGTTGTCGAGGCTGCGTAAAAAAAGCAGCGGGTCGTCGTCGCTCCTCAGGTGTTCTGCCACATCGGAGATCATCACGCGGTTACTTTCAGGTAAGTAAACCCAGAGCTTGGTCCCATTACTGATGATGTGTTGCACCTCCGGCTCTAGGTAGTCCCAGCGAAAGGATGCGGCTTTGTCGGTGCAAAAGCGCACCGTAACCTTGCCACCCCCCTGTTTGGTGCGATTCAGACTCGCAATGTGGGCTTCTTGTGCAAAGGTTGCGCTGAAGTCGGAGATACTTATCTCTGCGGGGGCATCGGGCTGAAACGGAGCCTGAAGCAGCTGTTGCAGAGTGGCCTGACCTGTTTCAACGTTAGCATACCCAAGCTTGGGGGCGGCAAGCAGCCCCACACATAATAAACTGGCAACGAGCGGATAGGAAATATGGCGAATTAAGGGGGTAAACATCTATTTAACTCCGTAGCTTGAAATTTAGGAATTGTCAGGACCCAAAATGGTTGAAGCCGCCAGCACTAGTGTGTTGGAGCGTGCCAGAGTGGTCAAAATAGCGGAAGCCATCCTCAGGTGGGTGAATTCTCCCCACTGGGGTGATGGATAGTCCCAAGCGTGTGCTTATATCGGCAATGAGTTGCTGTTCTTCCACCGCGGCGGTAAACAGAAGTTCATAATCTTCCCCTCCACGCAGTACCTGAGCGCGACGGTCAGGGCAATGATGCAGGTAGTTTTTCGCTGCCCTAGAGAGGGGAAAGAGGCGGGTGTCCACTTCGGCCCCAACCTTGGAACATGCGAGAATATGCCCTAGATCGGAAAAAATTCCATCCGAGACATCGATCATCGCATGCGCAACCCCGTGTTGCGCCAGGGTGCGCCCGAGTTCCAGGCGCGGCTGCGGACGATGGTGGCGCACGGCAATTTCATCCAGTGGCTTCTCCCCTTGCGTTAACTGTAGGAGTGCAAGGGCACTGTCTCCCAAGGTTCCAGATACGAAGATCGCATCCCCCGGTCGTGCGCCGCTGCGGGTACATACCTCCTGCTGCGGGACGCTGCCCTGCACGGTAACTGAGATATTCAGACCCTGGGCGCTGCGACATGTATCCCCGCCACACAGAATTACATCCTCCTGATCGCACAATGCCAAAAGTCCATCCATGAACAACTCTAAGTCGGCGAGGGGGGTATGGGACGGAATTCCAAGGCCAAGATGGAGATAGCGCGCAGTTCCTCCCATCGCAGCGATGTCGCTAAGGTTGACCGCAGCGCTTTTCCATCCCAGCGCGTACATGTCGGTCCATTCACGCCTAAAATGTACATCTTCGAGGAGAAGATCCTTAGTGGTCAGGAGCACCTCTCCAGGGGGAATGGTGCATACGCTGCAATCATCCCCAATCCCTATGAGTACCTGTGAATTGGTTTTGATACGCTGTTGAATCCGCGCAATCAGGCCGAATTCGCCCAGATGTGCGAGAGTCTCATTTTCTGTGGTGTTGGGTATGTTTTTATCCATGCGCGCACTTTATGCAAAAGTGGTGCAAAAGTCCAGATGTGTGGTGGAGCAAAAATGTAACTGATTTGGGCGCTGAGGTTGAGTCTGCCACATATTTTGTGTGTCAGGTATTATTTGTTGTGTATTTCTGCTTTAGGGTATAGAGGGGCACATCGCGGTGGAGATGGTGTTAAAACAGCAAAGGCCGCAGCGAATGCCACGGCCTTTGCTGTTTTAATGTTCGGTTGCTATCGAGGTCTTAGCGCGCCAGTGGACCTGCGTCGCGAATCTCCTCGGTGACACCATCGGCGAACTTATCAAAGTTCGTATGGAACGCTTTTGCAAGTTCTGTCGCCTTAGCATCGTAGGCATCTTTGTCGTTCCAGGTGTTGCGCGGGTTGAGCACCTCGGCGGGGACATTGGGGCAACTTTGCGGTACATAGAGACCAAACACCGGATCGCGCTCAAATGCGACATCGTCCAACTGCCCGTCAAGGGCGGCATTGAGCATGGCGCGGGTGTGCTGAATCTTCATGCGGGAGCCCACACCGTAAGGACCGCCACTCCAGCCGGTGTTCACCAGCCAGCAGGAAACATTGTGCTCGCGGATCTTCTCTTTGAGCAGGTTGCCGTACACTGAAGGGTGCATAGGCATGAACGGCGCACCGAAACAGGCGGAGAAGGTGGTCTGCGGTTCAGTTACCCCTTTTTCGGTGCCGGCCAGCTTTGCAGTGTACCCGGAGATGAAGTGGTACATAGCCTGCTCTGGCGTGAGCTTGGAGATGGGCGGCATAACCCCGAATGCATCCGCAGTGAGCATGATGATGTTCTTTGGATGCCCTGCCTTCAAGGAAGGTTCGATGTTGGGGATATGGGTAATGGGATATGCTGCCCGAGTGTTCTCGGTAATGCTGGCGTCATCGAGATTGACGTAGCGGGTGACAGAGTCGAGCCCAACGTTTTCAAGGATAGTGCCAAAGCGGCGTGTGCACGCAAAGATCTCCGGCTCTGCTTCAGGACTGAGGTTGATAACCTTGGCGTAGCACCCCCCCTCAATGTTGAATACTCCATCTTTGGTCCAACCGTGCTCGTCGTCACCAATGAGACGGCGCTTTGGATCGGCAGACAGCGTGGTCTTTCCGGTACCGGAGAGTCCGAAGAAGATTGCGGTGTCTCCTTTTGCACCCACGTTGGCACTGCAGTGCATGGAGAGCACATTCTGCTTCGGGAGCAGGTAGTTCATAACGGAGAAGATGCTCTTCTTGATCTCGCCACTGTAGGCAGCGGCGGCGATGAGGACGATTTTGCGCTCGAAGTTGATAATGATCCCTGCTTCGCTGCGGGTTCCATCAATCTCAGGGCTTGCCTTGAAGTCCGGTGCGGCAATAACGGTGAAACCGGGGGCGAAGTTGTCCAACTCTTCTTGCGTGGCTTTGATGAACATGTTGCGCGCAAACAGACTCTGCCATGCCAGCGTGGTGATAACCCGTACCGGAAGGCGGTAGTTGGAGTCGCTGCCGGCAAAACAGTCCTGTACGTAGAGCTCACGATTCTGCAGGTAAGCCATCATGCGGTTGTAGAGGGCATCAAATTTATCCGCCTCAAAGGGACGGTTTACCGGACCCCACCAGATATCCTTTGCGCTCTCACCAGCTTTAACTATGTAACGGTCGTTGGGAGAACGTCCAGTGTAGTCGGGGTTGAATACTGTCAACGGCCCCTGATGCGACAGGTTTGCTTCATCGCGCAGGATGGCGTCCTCATACAGTTCAGGCGTGCTGAGGTTGCGTAGAACTGAAGGGGTGTTAATGATGCCGTACTGTTCAAGAGAGACGGGCTTGGGAATGATAGGTTTACCCATGATACTGTACTCCTTGGTGCAGATGGATTGGTGCGCAGATCTCGCGCGCAAATAAAGCTGGGCGAATACAGGAACGCAAAAGCGATGCCAAAAAAGCGATACATATCAGCTAGAATCTCGCGCCACATCTCAACGCCAGTTTCAGTGCTAATATGCAGTAATTTAGTAGTCCTAAATAACCATTGTGGGCGCTTACGTCAAGTAAAACTGACAAAATAGGGGATATTTCAATATTATATGTAGAAACGGAAGAAAGGTAAAAAACGGAAGCCCACCCCAGAGTACTCAAATTGATATGGTGCGAAAGGGGATTTTTTAATTATGGGTAAAATTTTATCCCAGAACAATACCAAGCCCCACCCCGAAAAAAAGGGGAGGGGCTGGCAGGTTTGCTCCAACATAAAAGAAGGGGGGCGAAAATCGTTCCGCCATCTGATTATGCAGTCAGATCCGCAGTGCCACCTCCGGGGTTGAGGCAGCGCAGCGAAAGCTCTTGCGCAATGTTGGCCAGAGCTTTGGTGGTGGGAGAGTCGGGGAATTCCAGCACCGCAGGGGTCCCTTCGTCGCCTGCCTCCACCATGCGAGGGTCGAGGGGAACCTGCCCTAAGAACGGCACTCCCATTTGTGCTGCCATCTCACGTCCGCCCCCTTTTTTGAAGATATCCACCGCCTCGTTACACTTTGGACATACAAAACCGCTCATGTTTTCCACAATGCCATAGATAGGCAATTTGAGCTGGTGGCAGAAAGTAACCGATTTGCGTACATCCACCAGGGCGACTTTCTGCGGCGTGGTCACCAGTACTGCCCCGGCACCCGCGCCAATAAGCTGGACGATGCTCAAGGGCTCATCTCCTGTGCCGGGAGGGCAGTCCACCACCAAGTAGTCGAGCTCGCCCCAGTTCACATCGCGGATAAACTGCTGAATCACCCCTGTCTTCATGGGGCCGCGCCAAATCAAAGCATCATCCTGTTCTTTAATCAGAAAACCGATAGACATCACTTTAACGCCATGCTTCGGTACTGGCAGCATCAGGTCGTTTTCCACTTCGGGGCGTTGCAGTTCCAGCCCCAGGAGGGTAGGTACGCTAGGACCGTGGAGGTCGATATCCAGCAGCCCCACTTTAGCCCCTTGTTGCGCCAGGCTCAGGGCAAGGTTTACGGAGGTGGTGCTTTTGCCCACGCCCCCCTTGCCCGACATTACTAGAATTTTATGTTTGATCTTGGCAAGATTTGCTTGCATCTGCTCTTGTTGCTGCTGCTGTTCACATTGCTTTTGCTCTGCATCACTGCAACTGCTGCTTTTATCGCAGCCATTACACGGGTTGTCACTCATGCTTACTCTCCTTGGTGCCTATAAAAAAGGATTGGTAGGAAAAATGTGGTTGAAGACTAATCCTGTCGCCTGAGGGTTGTCAAATATTTTGCCAGAGTATGGGTTGTGTTTCGTCTCCCCGAAAATATATGCAACAATTTAAAATAGCGTTATATTCTCTTGACCATGTATTTCTGAATTGCTAGTTTTCCCGACTCTACACTGAGCCTGCCACGCTAGAAAAGCGTTATTTCGTATCTGTTGATCATGGAGGAGAGAACCAATGCAAAGAGGAACATGGAGCAGAGTGATAGGAGCCATAGGTGTAACAGCGCTTGTGACCCTGATGTTGGCAGCCCCAGCATGGAGTGCCATTGAGTTTTTTGGTACTGCACGGGTGCTGCCAACCTATTATTCCAACTTTGACTTTAATGATAGTAAAAATGATATGTTTGTCGCCAATGAGGGGGGGATGGCTAAGGGGGAGCATATCCGCGCCGAACTGCGTTTGGGCTGGAAAGCCGCAGGGGAGAAGTGGTCGGTAAAAATGATTACTGAAGCGGATGTGATTATGCAGAAAGATACAGCGGACCGCTCCTTTTATGCTGGGGCTGAAAAGGACGGGAACCCCAACAGCGGTGGGGAGTTCGGTATCGAGCGGGTCGAGCTGTTGTACGCCTTCAACCCGGCACTCGAACTACAAACCGGCTGGGATACGCGTGCCCTGGATATTCGCACCGGTGGTCTGCTGTTTGGCGATGATCACCCTTTTATCGGCTTTCGCGGCGATTTAAGTAAAACCACCAGCTACGAACTGCTGTATATGCCGATTCAGAATATGAGCAGTATTAAAAATGAGCCCTTTGATAGCGACACGGTGAACGACTGGCGCGTATACAGCTTGAAACTTAACCATAAAGTGGGGAGTTTCGACCTAAGTCCCTTCTACGCCTATAGCGATAATGAGGATAAAGAGGCGCAGGTGCACTACTATGGGTTTGAAGTTTTAGGGAAAATTGGAATCCTGAAGCCGTCGTTTGAAGTGGTGTTTGCGGATGGAGAATTTGACAACGGTAAAGATATCTCCTCTATGGCGGCGTTTGCCGGACTGGAGGTGGAGGTGTCGAAAGAGTTCACCCCCTATGTAGCGCTGCGCTACACCCAGGGCGATGACGATGCCACAGACAATGATGTTAAGGGGTGGGTTGGTATTACCGATATTGGGCGGTTTACCCCGCTGATGGGGATGGATGGTGGCATCCTGAGTGAGGATTTGGGGCAGAGTTATGGAGCGACCCTGTACTCGTATGCGCCGGAACGTGCGTCAGCAGCAGGTGTTTACCAAAAGGCAGATTTTGTCAATGGGCTCGACGAGGGTACTGAAGAATATTCTGCTGCCGAAGCCGCTTACAAAGCAGCCCTGACTTCGAATAATTACGGCGGCATCAGCAATGGCGGTTCCGGAGATAACCCCGGACAACTTATTGCCGCCATCGGTGCGAAGGGGGATCTGTCGCGTTGGGTAGATAAACTCAGCTACAAGACCCAGGTGTTTATGATCTGGTACGATGAAACCAACAATCTAAATAACGCCCGCAACCCCGGAAAAAAGGTGGATGACTACGCTGGCACCACGTTCGATCTGCAATTTAAGTATGCGCTGGATGAAAACTTCAGCCTCGGGTATATCTTCGGGATTTTTGTCCCCGGTGCCGGAATTAAAGATCAGTTCGGCGATGACCCAGCCATGACCAATTGCCTCTCTCTGGTGTGGAGCTATTAGCAAGACAGGCACAGCACAAATACGGCGCAATCCCTGCTGTTATCAGAGCGCAAAGAAGGAGAAACGATGAATGTAAAGCGGTGGGTACTTTTTCTTTGTATAGCACTTGGTGCAGTGTTTTGCGCCCCAGTGTTTGCGGGCCCTTGGCCTCAGTTCGAAAGTCGCCTTGCCACCTGGGACGGTGCAAAAGAGGTGCAACTGCCTGCCGGGGTTGATCCGCTGGCGGATTCAGTATTCACCCCCGTGGTGGAGATGCTTCTGAACAGAGGCTTTGTAGTGCACACCGCTGCGCAAAAGGGTGCAGCGGACGGTTTGATCCTTACGCAACACCAAGGGGCAAGTGGTCCTCGCCTGGTGCTTACCCGTGCGCGCGATGGTGCGCTCCTGGCGCTGGAGCCGCTTGCGATCGCATCCTCAAGCCGGGCAGATGTCCGCAAAAATAATGTTACAGCCAACGTGCTCTCCACTGCCTCTGTTTCCCCTTTCACTTCCCGCGCTCCCGCTACCTCCGTAGAACCATTGCGCCTTGAATCCACGCCGCAGGAGCGCAGCATGAAAGTGGGCTCTGATCCCACTCTTGCGCCTAGCGCCGCGGTGTTGGTGGAGATGCCTGGCACCCCCCGCAGCATTGCGACCTGGGTTGCTTCGGGGGCGGCTCCGCGCGATTTTAATCTGTTTGTCCTGTATGACACCCGATTAGTCAATTTCCGTTACCACTTCGGTAGCCTGGAGCAAGTAGCAGAATTTATCCCACCTGCCCGCGTGTCACGTGCGCTGCGCCTGGAATGTACTGACCTCGATGGCGACGGAACCCCGGAGCTGGCACCGGTGTGGGTCGAAGATATCTACAGCGTGGATGAGGGAACGGAGTCGCGTCTGCACTCTTGGGTGGTAGGAGTTGATCCCGACGGGATGATGCGGGCGCGCAGTGCCGATCTTGAAGGGTATCTGGCGTTGACAGGAGAGGGGCTGTATCTGCAAGAACGCGGTGAATACCGTACCTTTGCCGCTTCCGTATATGCCGTGGAGTTTGCAAATGGCACATTTCGGCGCAGTACCACCCCCGTAACGCAGACACAACACTGGATCTTTAATCATGCGCGCTGGCCCGACAACGAACGGGTGCTAATTTGGAACGATGATCAGCGTCTGGTACTGGCGGCACGCGCGGGTGCAAGTGGTGGGCAGAGCGCATATCCTACCGGCACTCTCCTGTCCGACTTTGGTTCCTACGTGGGAACAAGCATTTACATACCACTAAAGGAGCCAGAATACCGCAGTGGATTTTCGCCCCACGATAAGGTGATGGCGCATAAGGTCCATGTGCCGAGACGCATGCTTCCCTATGGCGACACGCTGTTTACTCTCGCACGAGGACGCGAGGTAGGGATTCCTCTGGTGGGTAAACCTTCCGGACGGGATAGGCTGGTGCAGATTAATGCGGGACAGAGCGGGTTGCAGGCGCACTTCCCTTTCAAGCCAGTGGATGCATTTATCCTCGACTTTGGCCTTCTAGAGCAGCCTGGCGGTGGTTTAGGGGCGATTCTGCTGCTGAATGAAAAACAGGATGGGGGTGGAAAAGCTTACCTGCAGGTGCAGCTCACAGATTGAAAGGCATGGGTGAAAAGCTATGATTAGATTTCTGGCGAGATTTCTGATTCAGCTATTCATCTTCTTGGATATCAAATTTCTTCATCCGATAACGCAGGGTGTCGCGGCTCATTCCCAGGGTCTTCGCAGCTCGGGTCTGATTGTAGTTGTGTTGCTCTAGCGCCATGATGATCAGTTCCCGCTCTACCCCCTCCATGGTGATCCCTTCGCGGGGAAGGTTGATTTGAATGCTGTTGGTGCCGTTCGTGCTTATGATCTTGGGCGCTTGGGGAGTAGTATGTTTCTGCCGCGGGGTGATGATCTCCTCAGGCAAATGGTTCGTGTCGATTTCAGGCCCGGAGCCCAGCATCATAGCGCGTTCGATTGTGTTGCGCAGTTCACGCACGTTCCCTGGCCAAGAGTAGCGTTCCAGTGCCTGCATTGCCGCATGGCTGATACTAGTGTAGTTCTTGCCATATTCGCGGTTCAGGCGTTTTATGAAATATTCTACCAGGGTTGGCAGGCATCCGCGGCGCTCGCGCAGCGGTGGTAGGCGGATGGTTAGAACATTGAGTCGATAATACAGATCGCTGCGGAAATCTCCCCGTTCTACCAGAGCAGGCAGGTCGCAGTTGGTTGCGGCAACAATACGCACATCTACCTTGATGTTCTCGCGTCCCCCCACGCGGCGGAACGTGCGGTTTTCAATCGCCTTGAGAATCTTTGCCTGCATTGCTAGGGGCATATCGCCTATCTCGTCGAGAAAGACTGTTCCACCTTCGGCGCTTTCAAAGATCCCCTTCTCCTTGGTGCTCGCATCGGTAAAGGCCCCTTTTTCGTGCCCAAAGAGTTCGTTCTCCAGCAGGTTTTCTGGAATAGCGGCACAGTTTACCTCAATAAAGGGCCGCTCGCGGCGCTGACTGTAGTCGTGGATCGCCTTCGCAATTAACTCCTTGCCGGTGCCGCTCTCTCCCAGGACAAGTACCGTTTTGCAGTCGCTTTCGCCGCATATTTTAATAAGTTTGAATACCTCTACTATTTGTTCCGAGCTGCCTATGAGCTGATCCATCTCTTGATCAGTCCTGATGCGCTTAACGGGCTCGGAATCAGCCTGCTTTTTTTCTTTTAAGCGTTCAAGCACGCTCTTCACAGTTTTTTCCACGTGGGTGAGTTTGAATGGTTTGCCCACATAGTCGTCTGCCCCTCCTTGCAGCGCCTTCACAGTGCTGTCCAGATGCGCGTCCGCTGTGATTATTATCACCCCTATATGTGGCCTTTGTTCTTTGAATTTATGCAGCAGGTCAAGCCCGTTAGCATCAGGAAGGCAGATGTCCAAGAGCACCAAGTCGGGTTCAAACTGCGCGAAACGCTCAAGCGCTTCTGCACCTGAATTTGCGGTTTCAATTGCATAGCCGCACGACTTCATGGTTTCAGCTAGTGACCAGCACACCATCTTTTCGTCATCTACAATCAGAACCTTTTGTTGCACCATTATCTGAGCACCTCATGAATCTGGTTTGGATTTTGCAACGTCCGATGCGGATGTTGACCAGCGGTTATACCCTTGCAAAAACCTCTCCTATTCTGGAAATCGGGGAATGATGGAATATTCTTTCATAAAAAAGGTGTTGCGGGCGCAAAAATATCTCCGGCGTCGCCAGATGCCACAGTTGGGTTGGGGGATTTGGCGCACCCGTATTGTTGCACAAGGCACAGGTAGGGGCAAATCCCCCACTTTTTCTGTGCTTTTGAGCACCCTTGCGGTGATGCTTCTGACAGTTTCTGTTCCCATATGCGGGTTGTGCGCTCCCCCTGTAGCACAGATCCACTGCATTGCTGTTATTAAAAGCGACATCATGGAGCAGGCATTTTCTTATCCCTCTCATCTCTACTATGATACCCAAGAAGATGAAATTTACATAACCGATTCGGGGCATAACCGGGTGGTGGTGTGTAGTAGTAATTATTTTCCTATCTATGAGTTTGGCAACAGCGGCGGAGGAAACTTCGGGGGGATGGCGCGAATAAACGGTACCTTAGGCGTGATGGCGCGGGATCAACGCCAATCCACCGAAGGGATGAAGTTGGCGATGTTTGACGATGCCTTTCTCCCAGCCCCTCCTCTGGTTCTACGTGGGTATCCCGAAGTTGAGGGGCATGTGTTTCTCCCCGCCCGTGTGGTGCAGGGGGTAAATGACAGATTGTATGTGGTGTCCGAAAACGGGGGGCCGGTGTATGTGTTTGGTCCAGACGGCACTTTTGTCCATTTGCTCACGCCCTACGACACAACCCTTGGGATCAGGGAGCCCGCAACGGTTAAGGATATCGCTATAGATAAAAATGGACGCCTGTATCTTCTGAGTGAACAGCGTGGCAGGGTTTATGTATACGATCAGAATGAGATTATGCTGTTTAAGTTTGGGCAAAAAGGGGGCGACAGCGGCAAGTTGGCACGTCCGCGCGGTATTGCAGTTAATGCAGAGCGTGGCGAGATATATATTGTCGACTATTTGCGGCATGCGGTTTCTATTTACACCTTCCAGGGCGAGTATAAAAATGAATTTGGCGGGAAGGGGACGGGTAGAGGGTGGCTATACTATCCATCTGATGTGGAGGTGGACGGCAAGGGAAATGTTCTTGTAGCTGATACCTTCAACCAAAGGGTTCAAGTTTTTTCCCTGCCATAGGCGGGCTATAAGTTTCGCCCTGTATATGACAGGGTGATATATTAAATGGTAACGAGGAGGCATAACCATGAAGTGGAGAGTTTTGTTAACGGTGGGCACCTTGTTGGTGTTTCTGTGTGGAAGTATCGCAATTGCGGCAGAGCGAACCCCGTTGCAGGTAGCAGACTGCGACAAGTGCCACAGCGGTATCGTAGCTGATGTGGCTGCCAATGGGGGGCTGCACGCCACAGCAGTTACCTGTCTTGAATGTCATCTTGAGCATCCCCCAGAAGCTCCGAATGCTATCCCCGCATGTAGCATGTGTCATGCTCCGGCGGTTAGCACGCACTACCAGGTGGAGAACTGCATCGGATGTCATGATCCGCACCATCCGCTTGCCATCGATTTTACTGCAGTAGGCGAAATCAACCCTGTGTGTGTATCCTGTCATGCGAACGAAGGTGCCCAGTTGCAGGAGTACCCCAGTTTGCACACAGATCTCAGCTGTACTGCATGCCACTTGGAGCACGGCGAATATCTGAGCTGTCTTGAGTGCCATGGTCCTCACGTTGAGGGGCAGACCTATGCTGACTGTTTTACCTGTCATAAGCCCCATAAGCCTACGGTTGTTCGTTACCCGGAAACTTCGCCAGTTTCCTACTGTTCTGGCTGCCACGTTCAGGAGACTCAGGATCTGGCACAAAATCGCACTCGGCATCATGATCTAACCTGTGCCTACTGCCACAAAACTCAACACAAGGCGATCCCTACATGTGAAACCTGCCATGGGAAGCCGCATGAGAAATCGATGCATCAGGCCTTCCCCGAGTGTCTGAAGTGCCACGTGGATCCGCACGCATTGGCTAAGTAATATTTTTTAGATCCTGTAGCGTGATATTGCACATGGATGTCTAGGCATCCATGTGCTGGGATAAAACCGTAAAACAAGGAGTTACACATGAAACTACCAGGAAGAAGGATGATGCTGCCTCTTACCTTGGCCGCGTGCGTGCTGATGGTGTGGGGTTGTGTAGAGGCGGGAACGGGGATGCGCAATGCTCCCGGAGTACAGACTCTTAACAAGCAGACCCAGAAACAAGAGGCGCAAAGTGTTGCTACTGCAACAACTGTTGAGGCTGAAGCAAGCGCGGTGCAAATTGTAGAGCAGGAAAAAATTGCGGCGGTGAAGAACGTTCAGACCGACGCGACAATCCTGGCGCTGGCAGAAGTGGAAGATCCATATGCCCTTGACCTCAAGCCTCTCACTACCCCCGAATGTGGTCGCTGTCACTTCAGTGTATTTACTGATATTAAGGATGAGGGTGGTAAGCATCAGCTCGACTGCACCTACTGTCACGAAGAGTTTCACACCTACAAGCCCGGCAGGAATTGGGCAGACGTAGTACCGGCGTGCACTACTTGCCACGGCGCTGCCCACGGCGAGAGTTACATGGCGTGCCTTGCATGCCATGAAAACGCCCATGCTCCAATCTCTTCAATGATTGGATTGGACCAACTTGAGCCCGACTGCGCCAAGTGCCACGAACCTCAGGGGCAGGAGTTGGTGCAGAATCCCAGCGCGCATACCGAGTTGAGCTGTAGCAGTTGTCACCATACCCAGCACGGTAATATCCCCGACTGTGTTGAGTGTCACGCTCAGCCGCACGTTGCGTTTGAACAGAACAGTGGCTGCGTCGGTTGTCATCCGGTGCACTCACCTACCAATATTGAGTACGGACAAGATGTTGCCAACAATGTGTGTGCTGGCTGTCATCAGAGCGTAAACAGTCTGCTCGTCAATAGTCCGAAGAAACACAGTACTCTGAGCTGTGTTTACTGTCATGCGCAGAAGCATGGCTACCTTCCCGCATGTCAGGATTGCCATGGTAAGCCGCACAGCGATACACTGTTGTCCCGTTTCAATGCTTGTACTGACTGTCACGGCGAGCCCCATGCGTTGGCATTTCCTGGGCAATAGCTTGCTGCCAATAGATGAAATTTAATTTAATGCTGGCTGGGATCGGGGTGCTGCTGTTGCTGGCAGCACCCCGGTTCTCTGCTGCGGATCCGATCAATTGGAACGCCAACTGGAACTATTCGCGCAGTGGCGGCGAAGGGCAGGATGTGCGTTGGAATATGGGGGAGAGCTATTCTGCCACCATAAACCGTGATATCAGTCGCGCCATGAGCACGGGTGCGTCGCTGCGTTATAGTCAGCAGCGTGATGGAGAGGATCAGTGGCAGGGAACTCTGAACCCTAGCCTTTCGTATGGCATACGTAACGATCTGTTTAGTCTTCAGGTTGGGGGCAATGAAAGCCGCCGCAAGCGGCGCGGAAAAGACGAGGCGATAAACAGGGCGCTAAGTAGCAGCTTTAGCACTTCGTTGGCTGAAAAGTGGCCTCAGCTCCGGCTCAACTACAGTCGGAGCGAAAACTACGATAAGGCTTCCCCCCCGCAGCAAGATAGTTGGAGCGAAAGTTATAACGGCAGCGTCAATTATGCATGGAGTGGGCTGGAGGCTTTCTATAGCGGGCGTTACACTCGTGGAGCAGATGATGTCAGTGCCAGTGATAACGATGGTACTGCACATATGGCGAAGCTCGAAGGGCGCTACTCTTTTTGGGATAGGCGCCTGCAGTGGAGCTTTTCGAGCCAATACAATGAAAATGAAAATACCACCCGGGTGCGTGCCACAGAAGGCACCACAGTGTTTCTCTCTCAGCATGTAACAGAGCAGTATTCCGGCTTTGACGAAAATCCCATTTACAGCGAGTTGGCGCGCAACCCTGCCCTTGGGGATGGTGATGAAGAGGGGGTGGCGCAGAGTTGGGAATATGGGGTTGACGAAGATCTGAGCATTGCGGCGCGCCTAGATCGGCAAGATCTTGATCAGGTTGAAGTGATATTTATCGGCGAACCAGACCTTCTGTTCCGCCAACAGCTTCGTGTCACCTTGTATGTGAGCTCTAACAACCGTGACTGGCAAAAGAGCAATGTCGTTTTGCAGCAGCGTTGGGAAGAGGATTCAGTTTTTACGCGCTGGAGTCTGATTCTGGATCTGGACCGCACTCTGAATGCGCCCTATGTAAAAATAGTTTTTGACGAACCAAGTGGAATATGGGATCCGGTGCGGATAAGCGAGTGCTACTGGAACCACTCCATCGTGGCTACAGGGGATAAAATAAGCACCACCACCAGTTTCGAGCGTTATGAATATCTGACCAACGTAAGTGTGCGCCCTTTAAAAAACTGGTATCTTAGCGCTAGTTACGGCTATGATCTTAGCACTCCGGGGCAGGGAGCGGAAATCGAAGAGGTGCAGCAAACCTATGCTGTCCAGTGGCAGCCCGGTGCTACCCTTTCGTTTCAGGCGCGCTACAACGAAAATGAAACCAAGGTGGAGAAGCTGGAAACAGAAACCGGCCGTAACTGGTCCATCTCCTCGCAGTGGGATCCTCTGAGTACTCTAGCGGCAGCATTAAGTTTCAATTGTAGTGAAAATCTCATTGATTCAGAACTGCAGAACCGTACCTACACCGCAAGTTCCAACCTCACAGCTCAGCTCCTCCCCGACTGGTCAGCTAGTCTTAACGCAAGCTGGTCGCAAAGCGAAAATATGCTCAACGATACTGAAGTTACTTCAAACGCATGGAACTTTGATACCACTGCCCAATTGCGTCCCAGTGTGTTGCTTAGTATGTATTTCAACTACGGTGCCACCACCACGGAACAGATACGTGGAGATGAGGATACGAGCACTTTCGACTGCGGTCTAAACCTCAACTATCGTCCCTCCGATGTGTTGCAGAACAACAACACTATTCGTTACGATCACAATGATGATACGGTTAACCTGTCCAGTAGTGTTTCCATCCGTTTGAGTAGCGAACTGCAGAGTAACTTTTCGGCATCATATACCTTCGATGACGACGTTAGCCAATACTACAGCGCATCAGTTATATGGCTCACCACTCAGCGCATGAGTCTACGTCAGAGCGTACAGTATTCCATAGACGATACATACCAGTGGAGCTACTCCGCCAATTGTAATTACAGTTTTTAACCTTCAGGTGTAATTTTAAGCCAGGAACGAGTATTCGGTACTTTTTTTGCAGTGAACATAACCCTTGAGGATAGAGAGAATGTTGGAAAGGCAGATTTCATCATGCGGAAGATAAAATATTTGGGAGTTGTGGCTCTGGTTGCTGTTTTATTCCTCAGCGGATGCGCGCCACTGCCCGATTACCATACCGACCCAGCCTTGGCGACCGGGTTTGTAAAACGTGTGGCGGTTCTCCCGCTGGAGAACCACACTCAGGAACGTTTTGTAGAAAAACGGGTGCATGACCTGTTGAGTACCCAGATCATGAGTCTGGGCTTTTTTGAAGTGTTGGAAAAGGGTGATCTGACCCGTTTTCTTAACGAAGAAGTGCAAGGGGAAGATAAAAGTAAAATCCCCCATAGTACTGCACGCCGCTTAGGGCGCGAGTTTGATCTGCAAGCGTACATGGCTGGGGCAGTAGAAGATTACACTATGGAGCGTAATGGGAGCTACTCCTATCCGGTAGTGGCGATAACTCTGCGCCTTGTAGATATCAGCAGTGGCAAAATTTTATGGCAGGCAAGCCACTCAGCGTCTGGCTATAGTAGCACTGACCGCATTTTTGGGCTCGAAAGTGAAGGGCTCCACCACATTGCGCGTCAGCTGGTTGAAGATATTTTACTTACTCTTACTTACTAACGTTAGCGGCAGGAGCTGCCATGGTTACATGGTCCCCCGTCATATTCAGGTATCTGCGCCAACATCTATTGGTTGTTGCATGTCTGTGTTGTAGCGTAATGCCTGGCCTGGGCGCTGAGCCTGGGACACGTCTGGCACTGTTGCCGGTGGCGGATGTGAGTGGGGATAGTATATTCTGGGATCGCGAACTGCACCATGACCTTAATCTGGCGCTGCAGGCTGCGGGTTATGCCATGGCAGAACCAGAGGCGGTGCTCAATGTGGTACGTCGCCTGCGCCTGCGCAACCTGGGCGAGGCCGGTAGCTTTGCATGCAGGCAGGTGGGGGAATTGCTCGGCTGTGATTACATCCTCAGTGTCAGCGTCACTGAATCAACTGGGGGAAACAACCCAGTGCTGGGGCTTTTGCTCCAGTTGTACCGCGCCAAAGATGGGGTGCCGGTGTGGGGGCGAAGCATTTGCTACGCAGCGGCGCAACAAATAAGATTCTTAGGTCTTGACTCAGGTAGCGAATTAGAACAGCTGCGGGTCAATGGTATTGACGCTTTGGTGGAAAATCTGCGGGATATGCCTGTGGATAAGCTACCGCAGCAACACAATGTGCCATCGTACGCGGTGCAGGTGGTTGATATGCCCAAGCGCTTGTTGCGCTGCGGCGCGGTCTTAAAATTCAGGATCAAGATACGTACTGGGGCAGACATTGCTGCGCTGCGCCTGCAACTGGGAGATAATATTGTAGCGCTAGAACCTTCAGATCAGATCGATATCTATTATGCTGAAGTTAATACCCCTGAAGAGCCCGGTGTGTACCGCGTTCATCTAGTTGGACCTCACTCTGACACCAAAACAGAGGGTGGGGATCTGTTGGCGCATATTGAAACAGTATGCAGTGCGTCTCAGTTGGCATTGGAGTCCTCGGCCACATCCCGGGCAGAGGACGAATTGCCGGTGTTCAGTCGACAGTTAGTGGTGCGCCCACGTATGGAAGAGCGTCGTCCAGTGGCACGCTGGTCTTTTAAAGTGACGGATCACAACAACAATAAAGTGGTAGAACAGAAGAGCACTGGCGGATTGCCGTCAGCAATGTATTGGAGCGGTACCGATGCGCGCCGATTTCCTCTCCCCTCAGGACGCTATACCGTCACGGTTCAGGTAGAAGATGAAGCCGGGTTTTCTTCAAGTGCAGCTACCCAAGTGTATCTGCAGCAACCACGCGAAGAGCTTGCCAGCGTTACCCAAGTGCATGAAAGTGGGAAAAATGCGTTGTTGCTCCGCAGTACCACTCCGGAGATGCAGGGAGCCGAAGACGCCACCTGGAAGGTTTATGTCACTGATCTAAATGGTGATACCCTCCATGAAATTGCAGGGCAACAGCTCCCCGCTCGAGTGGAGCTTCCACAATCTTTGACAGGTGATGGAGAAGTCTTTTGTCAGGTGTATGTAAGAGACAGCAGGGGTAATCGCTTTTGGAGCGATACCACCGTGGTGAGAGAGTTTATCGCCGCGGATGAAAAAGGTGAGGACGAAGAGCAGAAGTTTGTATGGAATTCCGAATTCTAGCGCGGGGGGATCGGCACCTGCGATTAAAGTTTCTTGTGTTTGCCTCCTGTATAAGCCTATATTTCTTGGCAGGGTGTGCCCCAACGCCTGATGGTGTTTATACAGTGCCCAAGGCGCAAGTGCGCTTGTGCCAGGTGGCGCTGCTACCGCTCTTGAATGAAAGCAAAGACACAACTGCGGTAGAGCTGTGTTCTCGTACCATGCTTACTGAGCTTATTGCAGCACCCCAGGTGCAGATCTCCAACCCGACCGATATGAAAAATATCCTGCGTCGGCGTGAGATCTACCCTAGCACCATCCATGCGGCTCCCCCTGAGGTGCTGAAAGAGATAGCCACCGAGCTTGGTGTAGATGGATACCTCCGTGTCAAGATTCTAGCATATGAGCGCCGCAACGTAGGTCGGAGCGGCGATGTGCCACACATTTCTCTTCAACTCGAACTTCTTCAAGCTGATGGCAGCTTGGTTAGCCAGCTCTTTTATGCACGCAGCGGTGATGAATACCGCAGTTTGATGCACTACGGTGTTATCCGCACCTATACTGGCTTGCTTTCGCAGATGATGAAGGAAATTGTTCAGCACTGGAGCACGCAGGGGCAGATCGGGTGCGAAGCGGATACGTAACAGGTGTTATGCGTCCAGAAAATCTGACCGAATGTAGTATAAATGAAACAAAGGAGATCATGTGTATGTATAGATGTTGGGGCTACGTGTTACTTGCCATATTGCTGTGGGTTCAGCCTGCGGCGGCTTGGTTCTGGGAGAGCAATATCCTTGTAACTATCAACGAGCGTGAGTATACCGTTGATGATTACAAGTCCTGGTGGCAACAGTGGCGCGAGGAAGGAATGGCGATCCCCGACACCCCAGACTCCTTTGTGGACTTTCACCTCAAGGTGCAGGAAGCAGAAACCATGGAGCTCTACACGCGCCCATCGTATCAGCGCAAGGTGAGCGTGTTTCGCAAAGTGCGTTCTCTGATGCTTTTGCGCCAAGAGGAGGTTCTTGCCAAGGTGGGAGAGCCTACTGATGCTCAGTTACGTGAACTTTACGACCAGCGTTACCTGCCGCGCTTTACTGTTTTAGCGGCGCGTCTCGATACCGAAGCGCAGGTGCAGGAATTCCTTGCTGCTGTTACTAAAGGGACACCCGAGGAGGCTCTGATCGAGATGGGTCTGGCGGTGAACGAGCACCTTGCGCGCCTCGATAACGCCTACGCCGAACGCCTTTCTCCCGAAGTGTGGGAGCAGGTGCTGAACTTGAAACCTGGAGCCTGGGGAGAACCCTACCAGTGGCACGGAGTATGGAACTTGATGCAGGTTGAAAAGGAGCACACCTTTGATCCTCATCATTTCGCGCATGTACGTGCCGACCTCGAGAGTCAATGGAACGAGCTGCGTCGCAACGAACTCAATATTGCACTGCTTGAGCATCTCAAAGAAAAATATAAAGTCCAGGTCCACTGGGAACGGATTGAAAAACTTAGCGCCGCGGGCGTTCCCCCAGAGTTGGAAGGACAGGCGGGGATAACTTTTGACACCAGTGATGTGGCCCTTGAAATATTCCACGCCGCAGCACTTAAAGAGATGGAAAAACGTACTAGTTCCAAAAACGATTTTACCTATGCGCAGGCTGTCGATATCGTGGTGAGAGATATGGTGGCACAGACCATCACCGGCTTTGAAGCAATGCAGCGTCATTACGAGGAGCACTCGCCCTTCAAAGAGGTATACACCTTCTATTCTCAGTATCGTCTTACCAAAGAGCTCGAGCAGATGGTGCTTAAGCCTGAAGACCTTAAGGTGAGCGATGCTGAGGTGGAGCAGGCGTATGAAGATCAAATTGAGCGTTTTAGTGTGCCAGAGATGGTTTACATGGCGCGCGTAGAAACTCGGGAGGAGAAACTTGCCACCCAGTTGCGCGAAAAGCTGCAACGCGGCAAACCGTTTGCCGAGGTGGTACGCCCTCTGACTCCAGAGGGGGTACCCACGCGTTGGAGTAACCCCGCGGAAGAGCCCGCAGCGTTGCGCCACGCTCTTGCCAGTGCAGTGCCAGGGCAGAGTGGGGTGGTTGAGTTTGACGGTAAAGTGTGTTTTTTCAGGCTCCTGCACCGCGAAGCTCAACAGGTCCAACCCTTTGACCAAGTAAGCGAGCAATTGCGCGTCGAACTGGAAGGGGATAAACGCCAGCAAGCACTCAACGCCCTGCACGAGCGCCTACGCTCTGCGTCCGAGGTAGAGATGAATCAGCGCGTCTGGAAGCGAACATATCGCGAGTTGCTGAGGGAGGAATCGAGTGAAGCGTAATTTCTGCTATGTGGTGGTGTTGTGCGTGTGTGTGGCGCTGGTGTGGGGATGTAATCCACGCAAGCCACGCCGCATTGCGATTCAGAAGACATGCTTGGAGTGCCACGAAGAATATAAATCCTTGGCACAGCAGAAGGTGGTGCATGCTCCAGTTGCGCAGGATAACTGTAAGGGATGTCATCGTAATCACGGCATTATCGGCGGAGCTTATTTGCTTAAGTCTGTGCCGGACGTATGTTATTCCTGCCATCAGGGATTTAGCCCCACGCAGCTCTTAGAGTACGTTCACCAGCCTGTAGCACAGGGAAACTGTAATGCCTGCCATCAGCCACACGGAGGAGAACATCCCCGCCTCCATCCGGTGGCGGCACAAGAATTGTGTTTTGAGTGTCATGCGCGTACCGAATATCTAAACGCAGGACCACAAGCCCATCCTCCAGTCGTGCAAGGGTGTGGTACCTGCCACGCACCTCACAGTAGCGTAGCTCCCGATCTTCTGCATCAGGAAGAGAGCGCCATGTGTTCCACTTGCCATCCTGCCGCATCGGTGAGCGCAGCTCACGGAGGGATTGCTGCTACCCGCTGTGCTGAATGTCACGATCCTCACGGTGGGCGTGAGCCCTCTTTGTGGCGCACATCCGTGCATGCCCCAGTAGTGAATGGGGAGTGTGGTTCCTGTCATCAAGGGGGGGCGCTAGCGCTTAAGTCTCCGCAAGAGCGCCTGTGCCTCAATTGTCACGCCGAGGTTCAGGATCGGGCAAAACGCGTTAACGGACATGCTCCCGTGGTGGAGGGGAACTGTTCTGCATGTCATGTTCCCCATGCCAGCGACAACCCTACACTTCTCAAGAGTGTGCAGAGCGATCTATGTCTCGGATGTCATGCCGATATTACTCAGGGTGGAGTACATCATCCTGATGCTGGTGCACGTGACTGCCTCGAATGTCACGCTCCGCATCAGGCTGCACAGGGGGCCGATTATCTTCTGCGTGCGCCCGAGAGCCAAGTGTGTATCGAATGTCACGCCTACCCCGCTGCAGATACCCGAGTGCAGCACCCTCCGGTGCAGCAACAAGAGTGTCGCACCTGCCATGTTATGCATAACGTATCCGCACCGGGATTGCTGAGTCGCCCCCAAGATAAACTCTGTGCCGAATGTCACAGCGGAATTCGGCTGGATATGGCAGCTGCATCAGTGCATGCACCTTTGCTCCAAGGCAAGTGCAGCGCATGTCATGCTCCCCACGGATCAAAGCATCCTGCGTTGCTTGAGCAGACAGAGCCCAAACGTTGTCTGCAGTGTCACGATAACACTGGCACGCAGTTCGAAGCAGGATTTGGCCATCCGCCGTTTGAAAAAGGGCGCTGTAGCGACTGTCATCAGTCTCACTCAAGTGCCCATCCATTCCTCCTCAATCAGCCCGAAGGGGAAGTGTGCTTCCGTTGTCATGCGGATCAACGCCCCGGTAAAGAAACGCATGAACATCAGCCCTTTGCCGAACAGCGTTGCAGTGCGTGTCATCAATCTCACGGCAGTAATCTCTCCGGCTATCTCCGGCGTGCAAAGCCGGATCTGTGCTTAGGGTGCCATACAGATATCGACCGCTTCTGGGATTCGGGCAGTGCGCATCAGCCTGCCAAGCAGGGGAATTGTGCTGCATGTCATGCAAGTCATGCCGCGTCTCGTCCTGACTTGTTGATAAATGACAGCGGTCAGCTCTGTTTCGAGTGCCATAAGCTCGATACGCAGCAGTTAGGGCAGATTCACGGGGGGATCGCTCCCACTCTTGCTACCTGCACCAACTGCCACGACAGCCACGGTGGTCCGCAGCCCTCTTTGCTGTATCCTGTTCAGCACACCCCGTTTGCGGATGGGAAATGTGCCGATTGTCACGAGGAGAGCACCCCATGATGGATCAAGGTCACATACATATTATGCAACGCATTTTTAAGCGCATGCGTGTAAACATTGTTCTCCTCGCCCTTCTGCTTATGGGAGGGGGAGGCAGCACTGCCCTGGCGCTTAACTGTGTTCAGTGTCATGACAGCATAAATTTCAAGGGTAAATACGAACACACCCCAGTGCAAAAGAATGAGTGCGACGCATGCCATAGTCTGCATGTTTCACGCCATCCAGGGCTCCTTCTGCACGAAGAAGCGCAGCTGTGTAGCCAGTGTCATATGGATGAAAGTGCACGCTGGGATAAAGCCCGCTACAGCCATGCGCCGGTGCGTCAGGGGGACTGTACTGCATGCCATGACCCTCACGCCAGTGCCGAGCCCGGCCTGCTGAAAGATGCGCAGAAGCAGGTATGTTCTACTTGCCATGCGAGTCTCGCACAGACCTTAGGCTCTCAGCATGCGCCCTTCGCCCGCGGCGAATGTGCACGCTGCCATGCGGTCCACGGCAGTAATACGCCTGGCCTCTTGCGCAGCGCCGGCGCGCAGCTATGTTTGCCATGCCATAAGAGCAACGCTGGCTGGCAGCGCAAACATATGGGATATTCTGCTGTCAGTATGGATTGTCTCGAATGCCATCATCCCCACTCCAGCACAGAAAATAGTTTGCTGCGTGAACTGCAGCACCAGCCGTTTGACAAAGGCAAATGCTCCACCTGCCACTCAGGAAGCAGTGCTGCCGGAAAATGTCTTGAGTGTCACAGCGATGTTTTACCCCAGTTCCAGCGGGTTCATACCCATTTGCAGGGACAAGGGGATTCGGGTTGTATTACCTGCCACAGTCCCCACGTAAGTAGTCAGAAAGGGCTGCTCAAGGGGGTAGCAGGAAGTGTGTGCCGCGATTGTCATGCAGATAAGCTTGAGCGCCGCGAGAGCGCGCTCCATGTGCACCCGCAGGCAAACCGCTGCAGCGATTGTCATGTCGGACATGGTTCCGATGAACCCTACATGCTGCGCCATGGTCTTGCCAAAGCCTGTGATTCCTGCCACGGGGAGCACAGCACCTTTACTCACCCCATTGGCGACAACGTCCTCGATCCGCGCACCGGCACCCCTATGGATTGCATCTCTTGCCATGCGCCCTG
>Ga0265295_1003049_pt1 | contig 25120 bp, 23 predicted proteins | sample Munlansysbiofilm_FD_192503 | JGI IMG/M metagenome (GOLD analysis project Ga0265295, IMG submission 192503) | Leachate microbial communities from a municipal landfill in Southern Ontario, Canada - Methane capture system biofilm | ecosystem: Engineered > Solid waste > Landfill > Unclassified ... | reverse complement strand
GAGGCCTGCCCTACCCTGGCGTTGCAGATGACCCCTGAATACGAATTGGCCACTCGCGAACTGCTGCAGGTGGTTTATGAAAAGGAAGACCTTCTGATTGACGGCTGCGGTAAAAACACCGAATACCATTTCTATCGGCACACCGGCATCGGGGTCGTCGCGCCACGCGGTGGCAATCCTGGCGAAACGCCACCGGAAGATATCCGGAGCAACCTGCCCTGAGGCTGCGCCGCCCCGGCGCGGAACCCGGAAGGAATCATCATGACGGCTTTGTTGTTTTACATATTGTCCGCCCTGGCACTGCTGACCACGCTCCTGTGCCTGACACGCCCGAATCCCGTGCATGCGTTGCTCTACCTGATGCAGGCCCTGTTTGCCGTAGCTCTGCTGTATTACCTGCTCGGAGCGCCTCTGCTGGCGGCGTGGCAGGTCATTCTGTATGCCGGAGCCATCATGGTGCTGTTTTTGTTCGTGATCATGCTGCTTGAACCTGCATCCGCAGCAAAAAATGCCGCTGCAAAACGATTTCGATGGATTCCCCCGGCCATGATCGGTAGCCTTTTACTGGCATGCGGCGGGATTCTGGTCGGCATGGATCCTTTAAAAAGCGGCGAGATTGCCGGATTCTGGTTGTCCCCACGAGGCTTCGGCCAGGCCCTGTTCGAACATTTCGGCCTGGCGGTGGAAATCGTATCCCTGATCCTGCTGTTTGCCGCGGTGGGCGCATTTCACCTGGCCCGTCGTCACAGTGCCAACCGGGAGGATGCCTCATGATGGTGCCACTCGGACATGTTGTGACTTTGGCCGGCCTGCTGTTTACGGCAGGGCTTTTGGGCGTTTTGCTGCGACGCAATCTGATCATGATTCTGATTGGCGTGGAAATCATGCTGAATGCTGCCGGGATCGTCCTGGTCGGCGCCTCCGCCTACTGGCGGCATCCGGCCGGCCAATTGTTCGCCCTGCTTCTGATGCCCGTGGCCGCCGCCGAAGTGACCGTGGCCCTGGCTCTGGTCATCTACCTGAAGCGCAGTCGCGGCACCCTCGATGTGAACCGCTTTGACGGGATGAAGGGATGATGGTCGAATTGCTGTTTCTTATACCGTTGCTGCCCCTGGCCAGCGCCTTGTTCATCATGGTTGCTGGCGATGCCGTGCCGCGGCGGGTACTGACAACCATGGCTGCCGGCGCGGTCGGCATCGCCGCCGCGCTGACCATCTGGATGTGGCCCCTGGCGGCCGACGGCGCCCGTGCGACCCTTTACACCTGGATCGAATCGGGCCCGCTGCAGATACCGGTACAGATTCTTTTTTCGCGTCTTTCAGCGACCATGACCCTGATGGTGACCGGCGTTTCATTTCTGATCCACGTCTACGCGGTCTCCTATCTGCACCAGGAAAGGGATCTCCGTCGTTTTTTCAGCCTTTTCAATCTGTTCGTCGGGGCCATGCTGGTCATCGTGCTGGCCGACAATCTGCTGCTGCTGTTTCTTGGATGGGAAGGCGTAGGTTTCTGCTCCTACGCCTTGATCGGCTACTGGTACCGCAATCCGGAGTTCGCCGATGCCGGCCGCAAAGCGTTTTTGACCACGCGCGCCGCCGATGTGCTGTTTGGCATCGCCCTGCTGTGGCTTTTCCAGTTGACCGGCAGTCTGTCCATCACCGCCATCAACCAGCAAGCCGTCATGCTCCCATCAGGCTCGGTGACGGCGGTGGCGCTGTTGCTGGCGGCAGGCGCCTGCGGAAAATCGGCACAGTTGCCCTTCAGTTCCTGGCTGCCCGATGCCATGGCCGGCCCGACCCCGGTGTCCGCCCTGATTCATGCTGCCACCATGGTAACTGCCGGCGTTTATCTGCTCTGCCGCCTGTTCCCGCTGATATCCCTGTCACCCACGGCGCTCGCGGCCATCGGCCTGACCGGCGCAGCCACCGCTTTCTACGCTGCCGCCAGTGCCTTGGTGCAACGGGACATCAAGCGGCTGCTGGCCTACTCCACGATCAGCCAGGTTGGCTATATGTTTCTTGCCGTCGGTGCCGGAACCGTAACGGGCGCCATGTTTCACCTTCTGACCCATGCGTTTTTCAAATCCCTCATGTTCATGGCAGCGGGGCTCGTTATACATCTGGCCGGCGGCGAACAGGACCTGTACCGGCTCGGCCAATTGCCAAAACGCGCCCCGGTGCTGTTCTGGCTGATGCTGGCCGGCGCCGTGGCTCTGGCCGGAGTCCCCCCGAGCAGCGGCTTCTTCTCCAAGGATGCCATCCTTGCAGCCTGTTTCGCCCGGGCCACACCTTACTGGACCGGGCTGGGCGGCCTGGGCCTGCTGGCCGCCTTTTTGACTGCCCTTTACGCGTTGCGTCTGGTCTATCTGCTGATCGCCGCCCCCATGGACCTCCCGTCACACGGCCAAGCACCGCTGGGCAAGACCTGGCCATTGCTGCCGCTGAGCCTGCTGGCTTTGACGGCCGGCCTGCTCAACGTGCCGCATACGCTGGGCGGGACAGCCCTTCTTGACCAATGGCTGTCCGCACCGACAGGCATCGCGCCTGCCCGGCGCATGGAATGGGGGCTGGCGGTAGCAACCTGCCTGTTGGTCATGGCAGCCTGGCAGCTGATCCGTAATTGGCGCCGGTCCGCGCCGGTTTTCACCGTTGGCGGCTGTACGCGGTTTTTTGCCTCGGGCTGGCGGCTGGACAAAATGATCCGGGCCGTGCTGACCGTACCGTTTCGGAACACCGGGCGATGGCTGCAGAGATGTCCCGAAAAATGGTTGACACTTGTTTTGCCCGGCAGGCTTGGCCGATGGAGCCAGAACGCGGGCCAGGCCTTTCGCCATGTCACATCTGGTCATGTCAGTGACTACCTGTCGGCCATGCTCTGGGGCACGGCCTGGCTGCTGATTATGCTGACCGCTTTGCTGGCGCTTTGATATTGATCGTTTCCATCCATCCGATTGCGAGCCGAGAATGAATGGTTTTATCCAATTACCCTGGCTGACCCTGCTGGTGCTTGCTCCCTTGGGCGGCGCCCTGGCCTGCATGGCATGGGGGCGGCGCGCCGCCGTCATCGCGGCAATGACGGAAATCGCCATCGCGCTGCGGCTGTCACTCGGGCAGAAGCCGGCCGTCGAAGCCTGGATCCGCTTTGAGTCCTGGCCCTGGATTAAAACCTACGGAGCCCGTTTTTCCCTCGGCATGGATGGCCTGGCGCTGCTGCTGATCTGGCTTACAGTGATCCTGATGGCCGTGGCGCTCGGCATTTCCTGGCCGCGGTACCGCCAGGGCGGATATTATGCCCTGCTGCTGACCAGCTGCAGCGGCACCCTCGGGGTGTTTCTGGCACGGGATCTGTTGCTGTTTTATCTGTGCTGGGAGATCATGTTGCTGCCGCTGGTGCTGTGCATTGCGCTGTGGGGAGAAGCCCGGAGAGTCGAGGCCGGCCTGAAACTGCTGCTCTTCACCCTGACCGGCAGTCTTTTGATGCTGTTTGCCTTTTTGACACTCTATATCCTGCACGGTCGGACCACGGGGGATTATACCTTCGCCATGCAGGCGATTCTGGCAACCCCTGTCGCCCCCGAGCTCGTACCCTGGCTTTTTGGCTGCCTGATGGTGGCTTTTCTGATCAAGGTGCCGGCAATCCCCCTGCAGGGATGGCTGCCGGATGCCTACCAGCAGGCCCCGCTGGCGGTCGCTCTGCTGCTGGCCGGAGCGCTTGCCAAAACCGGCATCTTTGGCCTGATACGCATCGTGCTGCCCCTGTTTCCTGACTGCTGGGTCGGCTTTGCACCGTTTCTGGCAGGCATCGGCCTGGCAGGCACGATTTATGGCGCCTGGCTGGCCTTCGTACAGGATGACCTCAAGCGCCTGATTGCCTACATGTCCGTTGCGCACCTCGGTTTTGTCCTTCTGGGTATTGCGGCAGGCAACGAACTGGCCCTCCAGGGAAGCCTTTTGCAGCTGTTCAGCCATGGCATCACCATAAGCGCCCTGTTCGTGCTGGTCGCCTTCGTGGAGCGACGCACCACTGTACGTCAGTTGCCCGAACTGGGGGGCCTCTGGTCCCGGGCTCCCCGTCTTGGCGCCCTGTTTCTGCTGTTTTCCCTGGCTTCGCTCGGGCTGCCGGGTCTCAACCTTTTCGTCGGGGAAATTCTCATTCTGATGGGCGCCTTCCTGGTGCGTCCCTGGTGGGGCGCCGTCGGCATGGTCGGTGTCCTGCTGGCAGCCTGCTACACGCTGCGCATGGTGCAGGGGGTACTGTGGGGAGCTTGCAAGGGGGGGGAGCAACCCGCGGATCTTCGCCACGGTGAAGCGGCGCTGCTTATCCCGCTTGCGATCCTGGTACTGTGGACAGGACTTTATCCGGCGCCGTTCATGAAACTGCTGGACAATCCGGTACGGCAGATTGTGCTGCAACTCACGTCCACGGGAGGACTGCCATGATCGGCAACATCCTGGGATTGATGCCGATGCTGGTACTGTTCCTCGGTTCCGTAGCGGCTCTGTTCCTTCCGGCGCGGCGCTCCCTGGTCTTCGGTGCCTGCTGTGCCTTGCTGGCCGCGGCCACGGCCTGTTGGCCGGAACCGCCCGGCGCTGCCGAGACGCCGTTGATCGCAACTCACCTGTTCGCCAGGGGATGCACCATTTTGTGGTCCCTGTTCGGAGCTTCCGCCTGCCTGCTGGCCGGGCGTTACCGCCGCGGCAGTCGCCTGCCGGGTCCCGAATTCGCCGCGTTAACGCTGTTTACCGTTCTCGGCATGGCAATTCTTTCAGCCGCGACATCCTTGGTCAGCCTGTTTCTCGGGCTGGAAACCATGACCCTGGGATTCTATATTCTGATTGCTTTCGACCGGCAAAATCCAACCGGTGCCGAGGCCGGTCTCAAATATCTTCTCCCCGGGCTTGTGGCGAGCGCGCTGCTTGCTTTTGGAACGGCTCTTGTTTTTACAGCGACAGGAACTTTTGCCCTGCCCGATGCCGTCACTTTGTCGATGGCCGGCGCTTCCATGCACGGCATTGCGCTTCTGGGGTGGACCTTGATTTTATGTGCCGTTGCTTTCAAAGCTTCTCTGGCGCCGTTTCATCTGTGGACCCCCGATGTGTACCAGGGGGCTCCGGCACCGGTAACCGCACTGCTTGCCAGCGGATCCAAGGGCGCGGTATTTGCGGTGCTGCTGTCATCCGCCCCGATAGCGCTGTTGTTGCCAATGCGGCCCCTGCTGACCGGGCTGGCAGCCTTGTCCATGATCGTCGGCAGCTTCGCCGCCCTGCCTCAGACCAACCTCAAGCGTATGCTGGCTTATTCATCCATAGTGCATATGGGCTACCTTGTCCTCGCCGTGCTTGTCGGAGGGGACTCCGGTCTCAAAACAGGGCTGTTTTATCTGATCTCGTACGCAGCCGCCACCCTGGCAGCCTTTGGCCTGCTCGCTTCTCTGTCCGAAGATGGGGAGGAGCCGCAGCAATACGCCGCGCTGGAAGGGCTTGCCCGCAGGTCCCGATGGCGCGCCGCCATACTTGGCGGCGCGCTGCTGTCGCTGGCCGGCTTCCCCCCCATGGCGGGCTTCATGGCCAAAATGGTGCTTTTCACCAGCAGCCTGAGCGCCGGCTTCAGGGAGCTTGTTATCCTGGCTTTGCTATCTTCGCTGGTTTCCTGTTATTATTACATGCGTCCGATACTGGCCATGTTCCGCCGCAGCCCGATACAAGGGTGTTTATTACCGCCCAGTCTGACCGAGGGCGTGGTGCTTGGCCTCTGGTCGATTATCATGCTGACAGGCGGTTTCTACCCGGAGCCGATTTTTCTCTGGATCGCATCTCTCGTGCCTTGACCCCCGACAGGAGTTGCCATGGACATCACCGAACGTATTGCCCAGTTCCTTGCCGCCGACGGTTTCGCCGTTGCGGGGGCTTCCACCAATCGTGAAAAATACGGCAACAAGGTGCTTCGCTGTTACATGCAGCACGGCAAGCACGTCGTGCCCGTCAATCCCCATGCCGTGCAGGTCGAAGGACTGCCCAGCGTAACAAGTGTTTCCGAACTGCCCGACGGCATTCAGAGCCTGTCCATCATCACGCCGCCGCAAATCACGGACAAGGTCGTCGAAGAGGCCATTGCCAAGGGCATCCGGAATATCTGGATGCAGCCTGGCGCACAAAGTCCCCAGTCAATACAACGCTGCGAGGACGCCGGGTTAAATCTTATTGCCGACGGCAGTTGCGTACTGGTGGTGATGGGCTATCACGAATCCTGATATCTGGCAAAACCGCGTTTTTATTCCACCAGACCAGCCGAATCGCTGCGCCAGGCGCAGGGTCCCAAAAAACCCTGCCAGCCCCCCTGGCGTTTTGCTCAAGCGTATACACAACATCTGCTAACCTATTTTTTTTAAAGGTTTTTTGTTGCTTTTGCGTTATACCGCATGTTATATAACCGAAACCTGTTTCAGGTTGCAATTTAACAGAAAATGGATTTTGTTTTTCTCTCGGAAACGAGTTGCTTACACTTTAACCAAAGAAAATCAAAGTATTCAGAAATGCACGATAGTGAAGAGCGTCAACGTAGAAGACAAGTCGTCACCAACATCCGGGTTCCTAACTCTGTCTGGAAAAAGCGAGTATGTGATACGTTTGTCGATTTACTCATCATCCCTGAAGGTTTTTCAGGAAAGCTGGTGATCTCATTTAAAGACGGGGGCATCAGTTACATTGAAAAAACCCAGACATACAAATAACCCGCGCTAATTTCGACCTCTGTCTTCCAATACAGACTCAACGAAACCCGCACTGAATGCCACTCTCGATGGTATTGGTGCGGGTTTTTTCTTTATTCGAAAAACAGCACATAAACACCTGTTTTTCTGTTTTTACAAGGACTTCCATCCTGAAATGGATGGTTAAAAAGGAGAGTTCCATGGCTATTGTCAAATGTGCGATTTGCGGCGAAGAAGTCGATAGCGAATTTTATGGCGTCAAGCAATGCTCTAATTGTGGATTATGGTTCTGTTATAAACACCTGGGGCAATATAAGTCCCAATGCATTGTATGTAAGGAATATGCGCTTAAAAACAAATACGGCAGATAGTCAGGACGAACCTTTCCATGGCAAATTTCACCAACTTCGATCACCCAAAAAAATAATTACAATCCATCAAGGAGCCTGTCTGATGAAACTATGCTTCCCGGTTGCCGAGGATCGCGGCATCAACAGTAAAATTTACGGGCATTTCAATTCCGCGCCTTTTTTCCTCATCGTGGATGCGGATAGCCTGGAAACCGAGACGGTGGCCAACATCGACCCTGACAATCCGGCAACCAGCTGCAACCCCTTCGCGGCCCTCAAAGGGCACCAAATTGACGGCCTGATTACCGCCGGCATGGGGGATTCCGCGCTGCAGGCCATGCATCTGTGCGGATTTCGGGCATACGAGGCCCAATCGGAAAACCTCCTTGAGAATATGGAGATGTTCAAACGCAAAGAGCTCCCGGAAAGCCTCGTGCAGGACAGCGCCGCCCAGGGAAGATGCTCCGATGGCGACGATACTGCCGACAGCGGGTCCGGATCCTGCGGCGATGCCCACGAGCATTAACCCGGGCAGGCTTTCCCGGGGTGCGTGTGGCATGCACCGTTTTGACTCTGCCAGAGGCGTCTGGCCCCTTCGGGCAGGCCCGACCGCTGGGGAATAGGACCTTCGCTATGCTCGGTTGAATGACAAATTTTCGGCAACACTGTTATTTATGGTTGTTTACGGTAATATATAGTTTTTTTTGTCCGGTGTGGTTATTTTTAGCTTGCCTGTTAACAGGTGCTTTGTTAAAAAGGCACTGCAGCCGGATCGCTGGTTCAAAAAAGAAACACTGTTTTTCTCTTAGCACCGGCACTGCGGTCCCAGAAAGGCCGGAATTTCATCGAGCGCAAGTCTGGAGAAGGCATATCGATCCTGTCTGGCGGAGACGATATGCTACATGGGAGCACCGGCGACATGAAACCTCCCTTTACGGCATTCAACGCCAGAGACGTGGGCAAAAGCCTCCAGGTGGAAATCATGCATATCCCTGAACTCTGTTATCAGGACCAGGTGCTGGAACAAAAAGCCCGCCTTCGGGCAGAGAAGAAACGGCTGGGCAACGGACCCAAAAACATCGCTGCGTGCAAAAAGGCCATTGCAAAATTTCTTGCAAGCACTGAATTGATTGCAACGGATTTTTCCGGCAAGTTGATTATCTCTTTCAAGGAAGGTGGCGTGAGCTACATCGAGAAGGTAGAACAGATCAAGTAACCGCCATCGACAAAACCAGAAACTACGCGCTTATTTCGTCCTCTGCTTTGGCAGACACACCGAAACCCGCATTGATTCCGAGTAGTCCCGGAAATTAATGCGGGTTTTTTATTCATCAAAACCTGGGGAAAAGAACATGGTACAGATCATTCCGGTTGAAGAGGCTGTAGGCAAGATTTTATCCCACGATATCACCCGTATTGTGCCAGGTGAGTTCAAGGGTCGTGCCTTCAAAAAGGGTCATATGATCATGGATGAGGATGTACCAAAGCTCAAACAGCTCGGCAAGGACCACATCTATGTACTCAACCTCTGTGAGGGGTTGGTACACGAAAACCTCGCTGCAGAGCGCATCGCCAAAGCGATTTGTGGTCCTTGCCTGAAGTTCGGAGAGCCGAATCAGGGGAAAATCGAGCTGACGTCCCAATTGAGCGGGTTGCTTAAAATCGATGTTTCACTGTTGCAAAAGCTCAATGAGATCCCGGACGTAACCATAGCGACCCTGCTGACCAATCAGCCGGTGTGCGTTGGAACAACGGTTGCCGGCACACGTATTATCCCGCTGTTTACCCGGGAAGAAAACCTGCTTCGATTGGAAGATGTCTGCCGACAGCACGCCCCCCTGATTACGGTCAAACCCTTCCTGCCTTTTCGCGTGGGCCTGATCACAACAGGAACCGAGGTATTTCACGGCCGCATCCCGGACGGTTTCGGGCCTATCGTTCGCAGCAAGTTTAAAGCGATGGGGAGCGAAATCTATCGGCAGGATATTGTTCCTGATGAAATTCCCATTATTGCGGAAGCCATTAACAGACAAGTCTCCGAGGGTGCGCAACTGGTGGTTCTTACCGGGGGGATGTCGGTCGATCCGGATGACCTCACGCCTGCCTCCATACGCGCCACGGGCGCCTCTGTCATCTCCTACGGTGCTCCTACATATCCCGGTGCCATGTTCATGCTGGCGGAACTGAACGGGGTCCCGATCCTGGGCCTCCCGGGTTGCACCATGTACCACAAAGCCACCATCTTCGAGCTGGTAGTCACCCGCCTGCTGGCGGGCGAAAGAGTCACACGCTCCGACATTATCGCTTTGGGCCATGGAGGTCTTTGCGCTGGCTGCCAGAATTGCCACTACCCCAACTGCGGATTCGGAAAGAGCTGAGAGTTCGCAAAAACGGGAGCATTCGCTTCTAACCGGTTTTTGTTCGGGGTTCCCCGGGGCTTCCGGAAGGACAGTAAGTATCCCCCGGTCAAACCGGGGGCTTTATGGGTGAACCGCTCAAAGCGGTTGGCTCAAACCTTGGGCCGCCTAAAGGCGGCTGGCTATTTGAGCAGGTTCAATTGATCCAATCTGCTATCTTCAGCCTCTTGACTCCGGATGTAATTTCGAATGACCTCTTCGTCGCGCCCCACGGTCGATGCGAAATATCCACGGGCCCAAAAATTCTCGCCCGTGAAATTCCGCGTTCGCCCACCAAAGGTCCGGGCAATATGAATGGCACTTTTACCCTTGATGTATCCTACGACCTGAGCTACCGCATATTTGGGCGGGATCGAGATATACACATGAACGTGGTCAGAACATAAGTGCCCCTCCAGCACAAGACTCTCACGCTGGCGGGCCAATTCTCGAATTACGTTTCCAAGGTGCTCACGGATTCGCCCGTATAGTACCTTCCTTCGACACTTCGGGATCCAAACTATGTGGTACTTGCAGTCCCACACTGAATGGCATAAGCTTTTGATGTTGCCCATCGAAAGCCTCCTTTCCTGAGAACTTTGAGCGGTTCACAGAGGGGAGGCTTTCATTTACTCCCGGTACTGTCAAACTTTACAAGTCCCCCGGCAGAGCCGGGGGGTTTCCTATCGCACTAACTGAAAACGACAACAAGGAGGAAAACAGGAATGATCAAAAAGGTACTGAATGTCAACGGCATCGACCGTACCCTGATCGTCGATCAGGAAGCGTTGCTGTGCGACGTACTGCGCAAACAGTTGCAGCTGACCGGCACCAAGGTCGGGTGCGGAACCGGCGTGTGTGGCGCCTGCAACGTCATTGTTGACGGCAAACTGGTGCGTTCTTGCGTGACCAAGATGAAGCGGATTCCGAACCTCGCAAAAATCACCACCATCGAGGGTATCGGATCGCCCCTGAATCTGCATCCCATCCAGAAGGCTTTCATCTTTCATGGCGCCATCCAGTGCGGCTTCTGCACCCCCGGCTTCGTTGTGTCGACCAAGGTTCTGCTCGACCAGAATCCCAACCCGACCCGCGAACAAGTCCGCGACTGGTTCCAGAAGCATCGCAACGCCTGCCGCTGCACCGGCTACATCATGATCGTCAACGCAGTCATGGATGCGGCCAAGGTGCTGCGCGGAGAAATGCCCGTGTCCGCCATCGAGTACAAAACTCCCGCCGATGGCAAGGTCTATGGCACCTGCATGCCGCGGCCGACATCGGTGGCCAAGGCCTGCGGCCTGTGGGACTTCGGCGAGGACATGCGCCAGCAGCTGCCTGAGAACACCCTGGAATGCGCCCTGGTACAGCCGGAAGTTTCCCATGCCATCATTAAGGGCATCGATACCTCCGAGGCCGAAAAAATGCCCGGCGTAGTCAAAGTCGTCACCCACAAGGACGTCAAGGGCAAGAACCGCATTACCGGCCTGATCACCTTCCCCACCAACAAAGGCGACGGCTGGGATCGTCCGATTCTGAACGATGAAAAAATCTTCCAGTATGGTGACGTTGTTGCCATCGTCTGCGCCGATACGCGGGAGAACGCCAAAGCGGCGGCGGCCAAGGTCAAGGTTGATCTGGAAGTGCTGCCCTCCTATATGAACGCCATCGCGGCCAAGGCCGAGGACGCTATCGAGATTCACCCCGGCACTCCCAACGTATATTATGACTGCATCATCAAAAAAGGCGAAGAAACCAAGCCGATCTTTGAAAAAGCCGCCCACGTGGCCGAGGGCTATTACTACCTGCAGCGCCAGCCGCATATGCCCATCGAGCCCGACGTCGGCTTCGCCTACATCGACGACGACAAGCGAGTGATTGTGCATTCCAAGTCCATCGGCATCCATTTGCACCACGCAATGATCTGCCCGGGGCTGGGCCTCGAGCCCGAACAACTGGTGCTCATCCAGAACCCCACCGGCGCCACCTTCGGCTACAAATTCAGCCCGACCATGGAAGCCTTGGTCGCCGTGGCCACCATGGCTACCGGCCGCCCCTGCTTCCTCGGTTACGACTGGGCCCAGCAGCAGTTCTACACCGGCAAGCGTTCGCCGGCATTCCTGAATGTACGCCTTGCCGCTGACGAGGAAGGCAATTTCCTGGGCTTGGAAAGCGACTGGGATCTGGACCATGGCCCCTATTCCGAATTCGGCGACCTGGTAACCGTGCGACAGGCCCAGTTCTGCGGCGCCGGTTATGACATCAGAAATATCCGCGGCCACGGCCGCACCGTCTGCACCAACCACGGCTGGGGCTCGGCCTTCCGCGCTTACGGTTCCCCCCAGGCGTTCATGGCTTCCGAGTCGCTGGTCGACGAACTGGCCAAGCAGATGGGCGTGGACCCCTTCGAATTGCGCTACAAAAACCTGTATCGCGAAGGCGCCACCACGCCGACCGGCCAGGAACCCGAAGTGCTGTGCTTCCCGGAGATGTTCGACATCCTGCGGCCCAAGTACAAGGCAGCCGTGGAACGTGCCAAGCGTGAATCCACCGACACCAAAAAACGTGGCGTCGGCATCTCCCTCGGTATCTATGGCTGCGGTCTCGACGGACCGGATACCTCCGGTGCCTGGGCGCAACTGGAAAAAGACGGCAGCGTAACCATCGGCAATGCCTGGGAATGCCACGGTCAGGGCGCGGACATGGGTACAGTGGCCTTCGCGCATCATACCCTGCGTCCCCTCGGCCTGTCGGCCGATCAGATTAATCTGTGCATGAACGATACCAGCCTGACCCCCAACAGCGGCCCTTCCGGCGGCAGCCGCCAGAACGTGGTTACCGGCAACGCCATCCACTCGGCCTGTACCAACCTGCTGAACGCCATGCGCAAGAGCGACGGCAGCTTCCGCACCTACGACGAAATGGTCGCGGATGGCAAGGAGCTCAAATACGAAGGCACCTGGACAACGCCCTGCACGCACATGGACCTCGATACCCAGCAGGGCAAGCCTTTCTGCATCTACATGTACGCGCTGTTTATGGCCGAGGTCGAAGTGGACGTTACCACCGGCAAGGTTGACGTGCTCAAGATGACCTATGTCGGCGACAACGGCACCATTACCAACCGTCTGGTGGTTGACGGGCAGGTCTATGGTGGCCTTGCCCAGGGTATCGGCCTGGCCCTGACCGAAGATTTCGAGTTTATCAAGAAGCACTCGAATATGGTCGGAGCCGGCTTCCCCTACATCAAGGATATCACCGACGATATGGAGCTGATCTATATCGAAACACCGCGCAAGGACGGAGCCTTCGGCCAGGCCGGCGTCGGAGAAGGTCCGCTCACCTCGCCGCACGTGTCGATCGTCAATGCCATCGACAACGCCTGTGGGGTGCGTATCCGCCATCTCCCCGTGTATCCTGAAAAAGTGCTGGCCGCCCTCAAGTCGGAGAAAAAATCCTTCGATGTCGAGGACGCATTTGCCGGCGGATTCTTCACCGAGTAACACCTGCCACGGCGGGCCCGGCTTGAGCCGGGCCCGCATGGGTTGCGATGACTTTGCGGCAAACATGAAAAGTTTAGTATTCGATGGGGGGGATGTCCCATGGAGCCCCTCCATCGTCTTTTCTTTGATCCTGACAGTTTAACCTCTAGGTTTGGTCGACCGCCAAACCCCGCGAGAGCGACGGATGGAAAAACAAGAACTTACAGCCTGGGAACAGAGATGCATTCAGGACGAGGCGCCAGCTTGTACCAGTGCCTGTCCTATCCACGTCGATGTACGGCAGTTTGTTCAGCAGATAGGGCAGGAAAACTGGAAGGGCGCCCTGGACACCCTGGCCCGCACCATGCCCTTTCCGCGGATTCTGGCGCACATATGCGATCACCCCTGTGAAGAGCACTGCAAGCGTCGCCAGGCCGGCGGCGCCATTGCCATTGGCGCTCTGGAACGGGCCTGCATCCAGCATGCGCAAAACTGGCGACCCAAAGCCGTCATGGCGCAGAAACGCGCACATGTCGCCGTGGTTGGCAGTTCGCTCAGCAGCCTGACCGCAGCCTGGGATCTGCTCACAAAAGGCTATGCCGTCACCATAATCGAGCCGCAACAGCGCCTTGGCGGACGCCTGTGGGAGTTGCCGGAGGAACTGCTTCCCCGGGCTATCCTTGACCAGGACCTGCAGGCTCTGAACGCCCTGAGAGCAACGGTGGAACTGGCTGCGAAATGCGACGGCGAACGATGTCTGGAGCGACTGCAGGCTGAATTTGACGCCGTGTATATCGGCTTCGACCACGATCTGGGCAAGGCCTTTCCCGAGCTGCGCGATGATTCGGGCCGTTTTATTTCAAACCTGCCCCTGATGACCACGGTGTGTCAGAATGTTTTTGCCGGCGGCATCGCGCCCGATGGGGAAGCCTGCTCCAACATCATGCAGGTACTTGACGGTCGCCGCGGCGCGACTTCCATAGACCGCTACCTGGCAAAAGTCGCTCTTACCTATGGCCGAGATGGTGAAGGGCCCCATGATACGCGTTTGTTCACCAACCTGACGGGCATCGAAGCACAAGCGCCGCTATTGTCATCCGACGAAACCGAACCTGCCACCGACGACGATGCCGTAAAAGAGGCGCGGCGCTGCATACAGTGCGAGTGTCTTGAATGCGTAAAGGTCTGCGATTATCTGCGCCAGGCCAAAAGTTATCCCAAAAAATACGCCCGCCAGATCTACAACAACGAGCGGGTGATTTTTGGCAGTGCCCATACCAAAAACCAGTTTGTAAATTCCTGCAGTCTTTGTGGGCTGTGCGCGGCTGTCTGTCCGACCAACTTTTCCATGGGCGAGTTGTCCCTGCAAGCGCGTCGCACCATGGTGGAGCAGAACTCCATGCCGGCCTCGTTTCACGAGTTCGCCCTGCAGGACATGGCCTTCAGCAACAGCGACAAATTCGCCCTGTGCCGCCATCAACCACGGCACAACAGCAGCAGATACCTGTACTTTCCCAGTTGTCAGCTGTGCTCCACCTGTCCTGGTGAAGTGCTGGACTCCTATGCATACCTGTGCGATCACCTGACCGGTGGCGTCGGTATCTGGCTGGGCTGCTGCGGTGCGCCGGCGCTGTGGGCCGGCCAGGAAGAGCTTTTCAAACAAGCCCTGACGGCCATGCGGGACCAGTGGTGCGAAATGGGCCTGCCCAAAATTATTGTCGCCTGCAGCAGTTGTCAACAGCTTCTGGAAAAACATTTACCCGACATCGAAACCATTTCATTATGGTCCCTGGTCGATACCGACACGTTGGCATCACGCGGCCAGACAACTAACCACACCGCCACGCCTCGAACACTGGCAATCGTCGATCCCTGCAGCAGCCGTCACAACCATGCCGGCCAGCAGACAGTCAGGAAACTGGTGCGGGATCTGGGCTTCCGCATCGAGGAGTTGCCATTGCACGGGGAAGAAGCAGAATGTTGCGGTTATGGCGGGTTGATGTTCAACACCAACCCGCGACTGGCAAGGGAGATCGTGAACCGTCGCGCCCAGGACAGCCCGTGCGACTACCTGGCCTATTGCGGCATGTGCCGGGACAACTTCGCCGCGACCGGCAAACGTACGGCGCACCTCATCGAGCTGCTTTTTTCCGGTCCGGGAAAAGGCGATCCGGCGGCACGCGGCTGGATTTCCTGGTCAGAGCGACGGGCCAATCGCAGCAAGATAAAAACACACCTGCTCCAGACCCGGTGGAACGAAAACGCTACCCGGACGGATTCGGAAAACAAAATGATCCTGCACATGTCACCCGAGATCCAAAGGCGCATTGATGAGCGCCGCATACTGGAAGATGACATCCAGCGCGTTATCGCCCATGCCGAGAAAACAGGTCAGCGTCTGATCGACAAGCGCAACGGGAACTTCCGGGCCTGCCAGGCACTGGAAAATGTTACCTTCTGGGTGGAGTACGCTCCCGAAGATCAGGGCTTCACGGTCTACAATGCCTACAGTCATCGGATGAAAATCAAGGGAGTCAAGCATGATACCGCCTGAAGAAGCAGAAGCCTGGATCTGCGCCAAATGCGGAGCGCCACTGAAAATTCTCAAGGTGGAGTTCAGTTACATGAAGGGAAATTTCACCGTTGACCTGCCGGCCTGTGCCGGATGCGGAATGGTTCTGGTCACGGAAGATCTTGCTCTCGGGAAAATGGCCGAGGTGGAACGCATTCTTGAGGACAAATAGCGTCGACCCGTGTTGCATGGCAGAACCGCCGCGGCTCTACGAATCGGCTCTTGTGCGCCAGGCCACCGGAAATACGATTCGTCCCGGAGGCCTGACCCTCTTGCAGCGCGCCATGGAACTCTGCGCCATGGCCAGCGGGGCGCGGGTGCTGGACGTCGGCTGCGGTACGGGCGCCAGCACAACATACCTGAGACATCGATATCAGTTGCGAGCGGCAGGGGTGGATCTTTCCGCCAAACTCCTCTTGGAAGGATCAGTGACAGTTCCGGGTCTGCCACTGATCCGGGGGAGAGCGGAATACCTCCCCTGCCGAAACGCATGTCTCGACGGACTGGTATGTGAGTGCGTTCTATCCCTGCTACCCGACAGCCATGCGACCCTGTGCGAATTCAACCGGGTTCTGAAACCTGGCGCCAGGCTGATTGTCAGCGATCTATACCGGCGCGCGCCGGATGAAAACGGGCAGGCTGAGGTATCCGTACCCTGCTGCGTCGCAAGCGCCCGAAGCCATTCGTTCATTCGGAAGCAGGTGCTTTCGGCAGGTTTCGAGTTGCAGCTTTGGGAAGACCACTCTTATCTGCTTGGCAATCTGGCGGCTCGACTGATACTGGATCATGGTTCCCTGCAAGCGTTTTGGGTAAAGGTTTTCGGCGAGACGGCGGGCCAGGAGATAGCGCACGCCGTGGCGGCCTCCCGCCCTGGATATTTTCTGATGATTGCGCAAAAACGGATTTGAAGGAGACGGGATGATGCTTGAAAATACAATGCGTATGTTTGAACTGGCCGAAAAAGGTTATTACTGCAGCCAGATACTGTTGTCTCTTGCCCTGGACAGCTGTGGGCGAACCAATCCCGACCTGATCAGAACCATGGCCGGGCTTGCGCACGGTGCGGGTTTCGGTGCCGGCACCTGCGGCGCTCTGACTGGCGGCTGTTGTCTGCTCGCTTTCTATTCCGCCAAGGGCAGCGATACGGAAGAAGAGACCGAGCTTTTCATGGGCATGCGCCAGCAACTGACCGAATGGTTCATTGAATCCGTCGGCGAGCAGTATGGTGGCGTCGACTGTGAAACCATCGTCGGAGACGGCGCGGACAAACAGATTCGCTGCGGACAGATTGTCGGGGCGGTTTATGCCAAGGCACGGGATATCCTGACCCGTAACGGTTTTGACATGTCGATTTGCAAACAGGACTGACACCATTATGTCGATGCCACTGGAAACCGCCAGCCTGTGCCCTTACTGCCTGCGCCGGGTACCCGCCCGCCGGATTTTTAGCGGAAATGACGTGCAGCTGGTAAAAGAGTGCCCCGAGCACGGCCGGACAAGTACCGTTATCTGGCGCGGAACGCCGTCCATGCCGACCTGGCGACGCCCCAAAACACCCTCCCGGCCGCCGGTCTGTTTTACAGAAAGCAAACACGGTTGCCCCTTCGACTGCGGACTTTGTCCCGACCATGGCCAGCACAGTTGCTCCGCCCTTCTGGAAATAACCCAGCGCTGCAACCTGCACTGCCCGGTCTGCTTTGCCGACAGTGGTGACACCGGGACTGCTGATCCGGATCTTGAAACAATCGAATCATGGTACCGTTCAGTGCGGCATGCCTGCGGTGATCACATTGCCGTTCAGCTCTCCGGGGGGGAACCGACCGTGCGTCAGGATCTGCCGGAAATCATCGCCGCGGGGCGTCGCCATGGCTTCAGCTTCCTTCAACTCAATACTAACGGCCTGCGGGTGGCAAAAGACCCGAATTATGCACGGCAACTCAAGGAAGCAGGGCTCGCCACCATGTTTCTGCAATTCGACGGCACCGATGATACCATCTATCGGAAACTGCGAGGCCGCGATCTGCTGGAAATAAAGTTGCGTGCCATTGATCATGCCGTGGCCGCGCGGTTGGGTGTGGTGCTGGTGCCGACCATCGTGCCCCGGGTCAACACGCAAAACATTGGCGACATCCTTCGTTTTGGCCTGGAGCGCAGTCCGGGAGTGCGCGGCGTGCATTTTCAGCCAATCAGCTATTTCGGCCGGTTCCCCTACCCCCCCTCGGATGAAGACCGCATTACGCTGCCGGAAATTCTGCAGGCCATTGAGCGCCAGTCAGGCGGCGACATGCGCGTCGATCATTTTGCCCCGCCCGGCTGTGAGCATTCCCTGTGTTCTTTTCACGGCAACTTCGTGTCATTGCCGGACGGCCGACTGCACGCGCTTACAGACCCATCTTCAAGCTGCTGCTGCAAGCCAATCGTGGCGGCAGAAGGTGCTAGGAAATCAACGGCTTTTCTTACCCGACAGTGGGCCGCGCCCGAATCCGCCACAGAGCAGAAGAAAAAAACCGGAACAGAAGCCTGCGGTTGCGAGCCGGCAGCATCCGACCTGGACGATTTTCTGCAAAGGGTCAAAACCCATACCTTCGCCGTTTCGGCAATGGCTTTTCAGGACGCCTGGAACGTTGACCTGGAGCGCACCCGCAATTGCTGTATTCATGTGGTCGCGCCCGATGGTCGCCTCGTCCCTTTCTGCCTGTATAACCTGACTTCAGCCGAGGGCAAAACTCTTTATCGTGGTCACAATCGTGCAGATGTCGCCCATTGAAAACTGGACCGCCCGACAGATTGGCCTGCCAGGCGGAGAAAATCTGTCCCTGCAGGCGCTGCGCGCTTATCAGCTTGACCGCCTGAATGCAACCCTTGCGCACGCTGTCGTTAACAGCCCGTTTTATGGGCACCGGCTGCAAAGCTGTGGACCTTTGCGAAAGCTGGAAGAACTGAACCGGCTGCCCTTCACGACAGCGGCGCACCTTTCCGGGCAGGGCCTGCAGATGCTGGCCGTCTCTCAAAGCAAAATCGATCGCATTGTAACTTTGCGCAGTTCCGGAACCACCGGGCAAGCCAAGCGGCTTTACTTCACACGCGCGGATCTGCGGCGGACCCAGGATTTTTTCCGTTGTGGCATGTCCCAGGTACTGCAACCCGGCAGCCGGGTGCTGGTCCTGCTGCCCGGCGACCTGCCGGACAGCCAGGGACGCCTGCTGGCGGAGGCCCTTGAAACCGTCGATGTGGAATGCGAGATTTATGGCCTGCTGAACAAGCCAGGCCACGCCGCCTCATTGCTGGTCAAAGAACCCTTCGACTGCGTAGTGGGCATACCGACGCAAGTGCTGGCGTTGGTAAGGCACCCCATGGCGGCCGACGTACCGCGCGGTCGCATCGGCGGCGTTTTTCTGACCTCGGACTATGTCCCCTCGGCGCTGGTGCAGGATATCCGTCGCATCTGGGGGTGCCCGGCCTTCAACCATTACGGCATGACCGAACTTGGTTTGACGGGGGGCGTGGAATGCCAGGCATTGAGCGGCTATCACCTGCGCGAAACCGACTTTTATTTCGAGGTGATCGATCCCGACTCCGGTAAGGGATTGCCCGCCGGTGAAACTGGCGAGGTCGTGGTCACCAGTCTGCAGCGCACCGGCATGCCTCTGATCCGCTACCGTACCGGGGACCTCGCCCGCTTTATTGACACCCCCTGCCCCTGTGGGAGCAGCCTGCCGCGCCTGAGCAAACTTCAGGGACGCCTTGCTGGGCAGATCGATATCGGCGGCCCCCTGAAACTCTCCATGTCAGACCTGGATGAAGCATTGTTCACCATTTCCGGTCTGCTCAACTACCGCGTCAGGCTGTATACCCCGGCGTCCGGCAAAAAGGCCTTGCAGCTGACCCTGGAAACCCTGCCCGGCAGGGAAGGCCAAACCCGCGACACCATCAACCGACGCCTGCCAGCCATCCCTGCACTGCACGAGGCGGCTGCCACCGGAGCCCTTGTTCTGCTCCCCGCACAGCTGGCCGAAGCACCCTTTTCCGCGTCGGCGAGGACTAAACGTATGATTGAAATATCAGAAAAGGAGCATCCCTGCCTTGAAACAGCTCATCACTGAAATTTGTAAATACCTCGGCGCCGGAGAATCTCTGGCCGTGGCGACCATCCTTACACGCAGTGGCTCGGCACCGCGCACGGCCGGAACCAAAATGATCATTCGCGCCAATGGCGATATCTCAGGGACGATCGGCGGCGGGCTCGTGGAAGCGCGAACCCAGGAAGCGGCCCGGGAAATTTTTACCACGCGCCAATCCCGAACCTACGCTTTTGATATGACCGGAGCCGCGGCCGATACCATGGATATGATCTGTGGCGGCGTTGTCGAAATTCTGCTGGAATACGTGGATGCCACCGATGAAACGCGAACCGTTTTCGAGGCTTGGCTTGCCGCGCTGCAGACCGGCAGGGATTGCCTGCTGATCACACCTTTGCCGGCGGAAAAACAGGCACCGACGTTGAAACGCTGCCTGCTGTACGCGGACGCCTCCTGTTTCGGACCGACCCTTCTGCCTCAGCAGCTCCGCCAGAATTTACTGACGGCCGCCGATGGCAGTCGTTACCCGATGCTGATCGACGTAATGGGTTCCCTCTTCTTTGTCGAACCCAGCCATGCTCCCACAACGCTTTATCTGTTCGGGGCGGGGCATGTCTCCCGGCCCACGGCGGCATTGGCGTCAATGGTCGGATTTCGCACAGTGGTTCTCGACGATCGCGCTGAATTTGCCAACCGGCAACGGTTTCCCGAGGCACAGGAAATCTTGGTGGTTCCCTCCTTTGACGACTGCATGACACCGCTGGGTATCGATCGCCACAGTTTCCTGGTAATCCTCAGCCGCGGCCATCTGCACGATCAGAACCTGTTGCGCCAGGCGGTACAGACTTCGGCCGGATATATCGGTATGATCGGCAGTCTGGGCAAACGCGACAAAATCTACCAGAACCTGCAGGCCGAAGGCATCCCCAAACAAACCCTGGACAACGTCTTCTCGCCCGTAGGTATCGCCATCAATGCCGAAACGCCGCAAGAAATCGCCGTCAGCATTGTTGCGGAACTGATCAAGGTCCGTGCCACCCTGGGGCAGGGTCATGAATGAATCGTTTGCCGCCATCATTCTGGCTGCCGGCTTTTCATCCCGCATGGGGGCTTTCAAGCCCCTTTTGCGATTGGGCGCGGAAACCGCCCTGGAAAAATCGATAAAGCTGTTCCGCCGAACCGGCATCGCGCATCTGCAGGTGGTTGTCGGACACCAGTCCGAGGCGCTGATACCCCTAATCGAGGATTTGAACGTCTGCTGCACCATCAACCCCCGCTACCAGGAGGGCATGTTCACTTCGGTGCAATGCGCCATGGCCCGCTTGCCGGAGGGGATAGATGCTTTCTTTATGCAACCGGTGGACATACCGCTGACCAGAAACCGGACTCTGGATGCCCTGATTCAGGCCCGCCAGGCAACCGGCAAGGGGATCATTCATCCGGTATTTTGGGGCAAACGCGGACACCCGCCCCTGATCAGCACCACATATCGGGACCTGATTCTGCAAAGCGACGGAGAAGGCGGACTCAAGGCTCTGCTGCTGCCATTTGCCGATGATATCCTCGAAATCGAGGTCCCGGATGAACATTGTACCCTGGATATGGACACCCCTGCGGATTACGCTTATCTGCTCTATCGCCAGGAACACTTTGCCGTGCCTTCCCATCGGGAATGCGAACATCTTCTGACACATCATTTTTCGGTATCCGAGAAGGTTGCGGCACACAGTCGCCAGGTTGCTCGGGTGGCCCTGACCCTGACGTCGCACCTGAACCAGGCGGGCATCGTGATGGATCGCGAGCTTGTCCGGGCGGCAGCATTGCTGCACGATTGCTGTCGCAGCCAGACGGATCACGCCCGGACGGGGGCCAGGGCGCTGCGGGAACTCGGTTACGAAACCATCGCCGGGCCGGTCGCTTCACATATGGATATTGACGTTCCCCCGGAGGCAGTTCCCACTTTGCACGAAGTGCTGTTTTTGGCGGATAAGCTGGTGATGGGTTCTCGGTTGACCGACCTGAATGAGAGGTTTGCGGAAAAGCTGGAACGTTTCTCCGGCCAACCGGCCATTGTTGACGCGATAGAACGTCGCCGGCAGGCCGCCTGCCGGATCGGAAAAAAATGCGAGACGATTTTCAAGAGATCGCTGACCGAGGTACTCAGGCGCGATCATCTGGACGAACTGGAAGGGTAAAAGGTCGCAACCATGCCACATAACAGTGATAATTCCTGCACCCTCTACCTGGTGCGACACGGAGATTCACGTCAGGACGCTAACCGGCGCTATATCGGACAGTGCGATCCGCCCCTCAATCCGCAAGGACGCGCCCAGGCCAAATCTCTGCAACAGATGCTGGCGCATACCGACCTGAAGAGTGTGTATTGCAGCGATTTGCGCCGCTGTCGGGAAACCGCCCGCATTGTTGGCGGGCACCGGGGGCTGAGAATTCGTCCCGTGCCAGCCCTGCGCGAGATTGCCCTGGGTGACTGGGATGGTCTGACCGTGGCGGAAGTTTGCCATCGTTTTCCCGGTGAATATGAAAAACGCGGCAAGGACATGGTCAACTACAGACCCCCCTCGGGGGAAAGCTTTGCCGATCTTCAGGCGCGGGTGGTTCCGGCGTTCCTCGAAGTGATCCGCGAGGCGAGAGGTCCGGTTCTGCTGGTCGGCCATGCCGGCGTCAACCGTGTCATCCTGTGTCATGTCATGCGGCGTGCACTGGAGGAGTTATTCGAGATTCCACAAAACTATGCACGCCTGAACATCATCGAACGCCGCGACGACACATTAAATGTGAAAGCCATGGATATTGCCCCGCGAAGCACGGCCTGGGAGGCGCTGGAAATTTCGCCGGTCCGAAGCGCGCAAACCTCACCCTTTGCAGCGGAGCAGGTACGCAAATATGGCACGGGACAATCGACCGTGAAGCCGTTATCGAAACCGGCTGTTTCTTCATAAACCTGAAGGTCTGCCTGCAAGACATGTCTCCATTGCTGCTTAAAATACAGGCAAATATTGCATCGATACGCTTATCGCAGAAACGGCTCCTGAAGGGTGCGAAAAACCGGATATCGCGCTGCACGCCTTCCAGGCCGGATCTGACAATTCCAAATTCCGATCAGCGCAGCCTGCACAGCGACCGGCACAAATCTTGCCCATATAATAAAAACCGCCTTGATGCCGAGGTGCTTATTTCCGGGGGGAAGCCGTTGCCGCCATGATCACACCCATTGTCCTTTCGCTCAAAGTCGCCCTGATCGCCGCCGGCGTCGATGCCGTACTCGGCACCCTTCTGGCCCGCACCATGGCCCGCAGGGATTTTTCCGGCAAAAATCTGATTGAATCGTGCATCATGCTGCCGATGGTTCTTCCTCCTACCGTGCTCGGCTATGGACTGCTCATGCTTCTGGGCAAACGCGGACCGCTTGGAAGATTATTGCAGGAAATCCTGGGAGTGCAGATCGTGTTTACCTGGTGGGCGGCCATCATCGCCGCCGCCGTTGTATCCTTTCCCCTTATGTATCAGAGCGCCAAAGCCGCATTCTGCAGCGTCGACGTATCCCTGGAACAAGCTGCCAGAACCCTCGGCAGCGGTGAAGCCAGGGTTTTCATGCGTATCACTTTGCCCCTGGCCTACCCCGGCCTGCTGGCCGGCGTGGTACTGTCACTGGCCCGGGCCCTCGGCGAATTCGGTGCCACTTTGATGATCGCCGGTAACATCCCCGGTAAAACCCAGACGATCCCCCTGGCGATCTACTTTGCCGTCGAGACTGGCGACAACCTGCTGGCAAGAAACCTGGTTCTGGTCATCACGGCCATGGCGGTCGGAGCCCTTTTCTGGCTTAACAGCTGGTCGAGGAAAAAACTTCAGACCCTGCAAAAAGGAGGCGATGCGCGTGCTTAAGGCTGCCATTTTCAAAAAACTTCCGAATTTTGCCGTCGAAGCCGAACTGGCCATCGACCAGGGAATTCTGGTACTGTTCGGCCCCTCGGGCTCTGGCAAAACCACGATTCTGAACTGTCTTGCCGGTCTGCAAAAGCCGACATCGGGACAGATCTCCCTCGGTGACAGGCTGTTTTTCGACTCGGCCCGCAACGTGAATATTCCAGCCCGGCTACGACGCATCGGTTATGTCTTCCAGGACTATGCGCTGTTTCCGCACATGACGGTCAAAAACAATACGCTTTATGGAATGCCGTCCAGTGCCATGCTTGCCAAAAAAAATGCCGGCAACGCCAATGCCCTGGCGGAAATACTCGCCATGTTGCGCATTTCCCATCTGCGGGACCGCTACCCGGCACAACTGTCGGGGGGAGAAAAGCAGCGCGTGGCACTGGCACGCGCCCTGATGATGGAGCCGGACCTGTTGCTGCTGGACGAACCCCTCTCGGCGCTTGATGCCGATACCCGATGCGCCCTGCAGCAGGAATTGAAAAAAATCCAGCGCATCCGGAACATTCCTTTTGTGCTGGTTACCCATAGCAAAAAGGAGCTGGATGCCCTTGCCGACACGGTGGTCTTCCTGAACAATGGAAAGGTCGCCACCCCGGCCGCCCAAAAAATCCCCCTGGGCTGGGCCACGGGTCAATGGGCCTGAGTCCCGGGTGTTTCGGCGTCCCGACAAAATGACGCCGGTTTTTCGCCGCTATCCATCCGGAAACTCCGGATGGATACAGCGTAGTTTTCATATGGGAAACGAGCAATTTTTCGTTGTGGCAAGGAAATCAAGGGGTTGCGCGGAGGCGTACATCGGTACGCCGCACAAGCAAGCCTGCCGATTGACGCCGCCACGGCGGAAAAGGGCTGTTTCCGGATGGAAACCAGCTATCTCCAACAGATCGTCATTGATCGTCACCTGATATCGGAAAGGAACAGCAGAATGAGTCTTTTGCAACAAGCGCAGACCAAATTGACAAGCCTGTGCGATGCCGCGCGACTGGAACGCGACAGCACCGTAACCGTTCGGGTACTGACCCCCGACGAGGCCATTGGCGCCAAGGCCGATCCGAATTTTGTCATTAAAAAGGGCAAAGAGCGGGTCATTGAAGCCTGCTGGAATGAATCTCGCGGGCAAGCCTTTACGGATCGCCCCTGCGACTGGCAAGGCAGCCTCGACGAATTACTGACCATGGATCTGCACCAGGTCGATCGCAGGGCGGTATTCACCGCCGGCCTGAACGCCGTGCTGTGCGGATTGAAGCAGGCGGAGGGCACCATCCACTGCAAGGATGAGGAACCGGCTCGCTGTGGAGAGGAATTTACCCGACGGCTGCATGCGCGTTTTGGCGTCAAGCGTTTCGGCATGATCGGATTGCAACCGGCCATCCTGGACGCCATAGTGGAGGGCTTCGGCGCCGTCAGGATGCGGGTGGTGGATCTGAACGAGGACAACATCAACAAAAAGATTCGGATCTATCCACCAAAAGAAGGTGGGTGTGACGTAAACTGTCACAACCATGGTGGAACATGCTCCCTAAAGGGGGTATGTCTATGGATCTCAATCAGTTTCGCAAAATTTTTCCAAGTGATGGA
>Ga0265295_1003048_pt1 | contig 25121 bp, 24 predicted proteins | sample Munlansysbiofilm_FD_192503 | JGI IMG/M metagenome (GOLD analysis project Ga0265295, IMG submission 192503) | Leachate microbial communities from a municipal landfill in Southern Ontario, Canada - Methane capture system biofilm | ecosystem: Engineered > Solid waste > Landfill > Unclassified ... | reverse complement strand
ATATACTAACAATGGTACCGAAGAATATTTTAATATCTAACCATAGACTAATATGTTTAACATAATACCCATCTAGTTTGGCTTTTTCAGGAATCGGCAATTCATCTCTACCGTTGATCTGTGCATAGCCGGTTAATCCAGGGTATAATCGATGAACATTGTACTTATCTCTTTCTTCCATCAAATCATATTGATTCCATAAGGCGGGTCTAGGTCCAATAATGGACATATCGCCTTTTAGAATATTAATGATTTGAGGTAGTTCGTCTAAGCTTGTTTTTCTTAAGAACTTACCCATTCTAGTTATCCACTGTTTAGGATTTTCTAATAAATGAGTTGGTGTGTCTTTTGGTGTATCAATGCGCATGGTTCTAAACTTTAAAATATAGAAATGCTTTTTATATTTACCAATTCTTTTTTGCTTAAATAAAATTGGTCCTCTTGAGTCTATTTTGATTAAGATCATTAGAATCAAGAATAATGGTGATAAGACAATTAGTCCTATTAGGGCTAAGATGAAGTCGTAAAATCGTTTGAATTTTAAATAAAACATGAATGTATTTCCCCTAGCGTTAGTTATCAAAAAAATGTAGAATCTTTGATTGATCATAATCCATCATTTTAAGATTTTCATTTATTTTTTCATGATGGGTATAGCTTGAAATTAAAATGCCATCATGATTTGTGTCTTTAATCTGATCTTTCGTAATGATTGGGACGTTCACTAAGACATTCCCTGATTTATTCTTATCATCATCAATGACTGCTAGTACTTCTAGTGGTAGTTTATTATCATCATTTAGAACTGATAAGATAATCTCTGCTACTTCACCAGCCCCATAAAGAAGTATTTGTTTAAATCCTTTAGCAATGATTTGATTTAAGAACTTAGTGATATTCTCTTTGGCTTGTAGATAGATGCCTTGGGAGGATTTAAGATACCAAATATTAAGTAGTTTTCTTCTTTCAGTACCCTTTTTCGTGATTAAATACTCAACATGTTTCGTTGAGTGTTTTATCCGTTTGACTAGCCTTTCTTTCTCAAACTGATCTAAGTGATCGTTCACCATAGAAAGTGCAATCCCTATCTCTTTACTAATTTCTCTTTGAGTCACACGGCTATTTTTTTCAATCATGTCTAGTATCATATATTCCTTATATAATACCGTTGGTTTAAAGAATTGGTTTTTGTTCATATGCCACCGCCATCATTGTTCGTTTAATTAACGATTACATTTTATCTTAAAGATTTGATTATTACAAGGCTATTTTAACGATTTGTTTGTAAAACGAACACTTTTGTCTGAATCCTTTCATAAATTTTAGTTTTTTTGAGTTATTTAAGCACTTTCTTTCACTTATACCCAGTAAGTGCCAATGATATTCATTTCAAAATCATTTCAAACACCACGATGTTTTATCAAAGAATCATGACTTACTTCCTCGATATAAAGTACCAATCAAGATTGGTTTGTGAAGTTTATATTCTAAAAGATACGATCAAACGAACCAGTGATATAATTTAATTAAGGGAAGTGATTTTAGTGGTAAAAGAATTAATCATTATTGGTAACACTACACATTCAAAAGTGATATCCGAGATCGCAGTAGAAAATGGTTATACCGTGACAGGTTTTATTGAAAGTTCAACTAATCAGAAAAATACGCTTGGAACATTATCAGATATCGATCAAATCAAAATTAAATATCCCAATGCCTTATTCTTCATCGCCTTAGGTCGTAATGAGTTTAGAAAAGAAATCGCTATAAAACATCCAGATTTAGTTTACAGAGCCCTAATCTCAAAGAGTGCTTATGTTTCTTCTAGCGCTTCTATTGAAGAGGGTACAGTTATTATGCATCGCAGCGTTGTTAACACAAACGCAACCACCTTTTCTCACTCAATCATTAATACAGGTGCAATCACCTGACATGATGATCAAATCGGTCACTTCACCTATGTTACCTCAGGTGTCACAGTCGGTGGTTCAACAACGATTGGTGATTTATGTTTAATCGGTATGAATAGTACCATTAGAAATAACATTCATATCACCTCAAACGTCACCATAGGGATGGGGGTGAGTCGTTACAAGATCAATTGATGAAGCTGGTATCTATATTGGTATACCTGCGAAAAAATATATAAAATAAACGATAGAAAACCCGAAAGCATTTAAGTCACATGCTTTCGGGTTTATGATTAATTCTTTAATTAGTCATTTTTGATCATATAAAAACCATCATTTTATATGATATGAATCAGTTAATAAGTAATAAAACATCAAATAGTTACTTTCCATCTCTTCTCTTAAGATATATGAATCAATTTCAAGTTCAGAGTTATCTCTAAGTCTATTGATGTATGCTTGATACTTCTCAGTTGATTTGATATTCACATGTCTAAGTAGTGCTTTAGTCTCTTCAATTGAAGCGCCTCTAAGTAAGTTAAGGGTTGCTGCGGTATGCCTTAGTGAATGAGGTGTGATACCTAAGTGATCTAACTTAACGTCTTTTAAAAGCTTATTAAACATCGTCATAAAAAACATCCTGCCTAGCGGTTTTTCTTCCATTTTGTTTTTATGAGCGATAAATAGATAAGGATTATGATCTTGTCTTCTTGATAAATAATCCGTGATTGCTTCATTAGCCCCACGTGAGATTTTTGAGGCCAGTTTATTCTCGCTATGGCCTTTTCTTTTGATGTATAGTAATGCTTCATCATTTAACACTTGATAGTCTTCTCGTTTTAAGTAAGTAATCTCATGAATACTTAAACCTGAGGTTAACATTAAATAGATGATTGCGTGATTTCGATAGTCCCAAATAAACTTTCTTTGGTCTTTTGTATATAAGAGGAGTTGTTTCGCTTCAAGTGGTGTTAAGACTCTTTTTTTAACGTTGGGTTTTATTCTTTCATTCTTAATATCAATCATTATGTCATATTTATATTTAGGATCTAAGTTAAACCTTTCTTGATTCATCTTTAAATAAAGATATAAGCCCTTTAAAGCACTCATATGAATATAAACATAGTAAGTCGAATAGCCTTGTTCTTTCATCTGATTTCGATATCTAATGACATCACTTGTCCTAGGATAGGTGATGTCTTCTTTCTTTAGATAGTCAATGTACTTCTTAAATACAATCTTATATGACTTGATGGTTGAAGCTGAAATATTTTTTTCTGATAAATGGATTTCAGTTAAATCTTCTAAATGGTGTTTAGTCATAATTCATTACCTCACTTATCTGTTGATTCATTACTACTTAATATAAAGCTTTCTAGTTCATTCTGGCTATCAAGATTCTTCTCTTTTAGATGATGGGCATAAATCATTGTAGAAGTTACATGACTGTGTCTCATAAACTGTCTGGTTTGTTCGAGTGATTCACCTCTAAGTAAATTAGCTGTCGCAGCTGTATGTCTTAATGCATGTGGTGTTAGGTTCAAATCACTTAACCCAGAGTCTCTTAAAACCCTTTTAAACATTGAATCAAAAAAGGTCCTTGATAACATGTATTTATCGGTATGTTTCCTATGAGAAACAAAGATATAAGGACTCTTATCTTCTCTTTTTGATAGATAATCATTGATCGCTTCTTCAACACCGCTAGGTATCTTGACGTATTCATCTGCATTATCTCTACCCTTACCTTGAACATATAAGATTAACTGTTCGTTAAGTACACTAAAATCCTTTTTCTTTAAGCGTCTTACCTCAACACCTCTAATACCTGTAGTAAGCATTAAATAGATCATCGCGTGGTCACGATAGTGCCAAATGTATCGTCTATTTTCTTTCGTTTTTATGATCAATTGTTTGGCTTGTTCAATCGTTAATAGTGGTCTGTTGTTTTCTCTTGATGATTGCTCATTTTTAATAGATAACGTTATATCAAAGGCATATTCTAAGGGTAAATCATATCTTCGTTGATTGTCACTTAAATATCTATATAACCCTTTAATCGCTGTTAGTTGGAGATTAATCCAACTAACTGAATAGCCTTTATCTTTAATCGATTTTATGTATTTAGTTACATCACTTGTTTTAGCAAATTCGATTTGATTATTTATTAAATAATTAGTGTATTGTTTAAGTATGGTTTGATACAAGTCAAAGGATTCTTTGGTTATATCCTTATCAGTAAGGTAGTCTTCAACTAGTTGGAAAAGTGGATGAAAAGACATTTTTACACCTCCTTAAAATAATCATTATCGTAATCATATAATACAAGATGAAAACTAAATTACTTCAATATATGAAGCCTCTGTAAAGATCAATGATTATATAAAAAAATGTATTGTTGTTTTAAGGTGTTTAATAAATGCTACACAGAACCATCATCATTGAGTTGTTATAAAGCTCATTTTGAGGAATCAATCTTAGGCAATGATATTGTACAAAACTCACCGATTATTGGATTACTTAAAGACATCAAATACACCGGACAAGTTGTATGGGGGAAAACGTATCGTGGTAAAAATAACAATGAAAAAGTTACATTCATTAACAATGGTGAACGACCAAAATACATCATCAAGAACCATCATGAAGCAATTATTGATATAGATTCTTTTCATGCAGTTCAAGCATTAATTAAAGTTAAGAAAAATGATCATCCACCAATAAAGAACGCTTCAGGTTGGGCTAAACGTTTTGTCTATTCCTTGATGCATGATAAGTATTTACATATAAAGCAAAAAGTTAAAGGTAATCCCAAGTATAATCTACTAGAAAATGAAGAAGCAAGAAAACCAGGTTCTCTGCGCATTTACTCTAGAAATGCAACTCATGTCCTAAGGAAAGCAACCATCGCCGTAGCGCGCAATTTTAGCGATTTAGAAGCGAAGTTTGACAAACAAGTGAAAGCACATTTAGATACAACTCCATTGGATAAGCAAATGTCTAAAATAGCTGAAAAGATTAGAACATATAAAAACGAATACTTCATATTAAAGCAAAAACCAGAACTAGATGAAGCTGAACAAAGTTTAATGTTTGAGCTTGAAGAATTGATTATTAAGTTAAGTATTCAATACATTAAAATCAAAGATGAAACAATACCTTATAGAGATAAGTTAAAAAGAATTAAAGATATCAAGAAAGCTATTTCTTCTATTGAACTGCCTTTGAAAGAATTACCAATGGATACGATTAAGGATATATTCGATGTTATGGTAGTTAAAGATCCTAAAAGTTATTTTCTTGTTATCAATGTAAGTGGTAAAAAGTTAGAGGGTGAATCGTTAAAAAAAGTAACGGAGATTAAACCGTTACTTTAGAGCGTTTGTAAGTCAAGAACAAAAGATATTGGTATATTAACCTGGAAAATAATAATATTTTAATTCTTTTTTACATTTATAACTGCTAATTTAAAATTTGGTAGATCTTTTGAAGCGATTATCGCATTGATATATTGACTTCTACTAATGTTTAGTTTTTGTCTTAATATTAAAATATCATCAACACTTGAAAATTCACATTCGTTATTTCTTATTGCATCCTCGACAAGAGATAAAACATAATCAGAAATATATGGCGATGATGCAACAATTGGTTCACCTATTTTAAGTGCCTTTATACTCTGCTCGAAGTAAACTAAATCAGGACACGATTCAATTTCAAGGTAACCTTTTATTTTTCTTGTATTAAGTGGTATACCGTTAAATAAAAATTTCTTGGGTTTATTGCTACTGTAATCGAGGTTTGTATATAATTCAGTCGTATGCATCAGATTCATTATTGAGTAATCCATATTAATCAAGCCTAGAGAATCTGTATAAAATACGCCCAGCGAACCTATCGAATCCAATATTCTACCGCTAAAAATAGTGCTTGGTATAAAAATTGATTTATTCTTTGCCTTTATTATTGGAAAATTCCCCAACAAATAATGTTGTCTGAGTGGAATACTTATTTCACCATTGGGTAAGTAAGTTGAAGAATAAGCTTTTTTATTTTGCAAATAAGTAAATCTTGCTTCATTTTCGTCATAAACAAAAATCAATAAATCTGCAATTTCACAAGATATTTCTTCTGTTATATCAAGTGGATTATTAAATTTCATTTGATATTTTGTACCATGGACGTTCATGACATCAGCAAATATTTTAAAAGATTTTTGTAATGCTTTAAATAAATCCACTTCACCAGATGATGTTTTAGCATGTTTTTGAATCTCAACATACAAGCTCATTCATTGTCCTCCTATTTCTTCTATCAATACCTATTTTAACAATTTTAAGTTTTTATCACTGCAGATGTGTTTAACTAAAACATCATTGGTGTTATTTATAACATCTTTGAAAAAGGCTCTTTTTTCTCCAGTTTCAAGATTAATATTAACTAATCTTAATATTTGCCGTTTTTCCCAAATATCTGCTCTTTCATAATATTTTTTTAGTTCAATAACATCATTTCTAAAAAGAGTTTCTTTTAAACCATCTAAATATGCTCTCCCAACATATACACCAGAGTTTCTTTTTAAGTTTTTAAATGAGCTCAAAATTAAATCAGTATTTGTAAATCTACCACTACTAAATAATCTAGTCAAATAAACATGAGTATATTCTAAAAGTTCCTCCTGTTTCATCCAATCACCAAGTACACTCTTAATACTCATTACGACACCATCTGAGATGTCTCTTTCATTTTTTATTAAAACATCTGTTATATATGGTAGAAACTGAGGGAACTTTTTAACAATTATTACAAGATCGTGTAGGTTATCAAACATAGAGTTGGCAACAATAGCTTTTGAAAGTTCAATGATGTCATTGGGTTTAACTAGGATTGCAGTTGTCATTTCTTTGATTTTTTCTTTTATATCATATGTTGCATATTTTGTAATTTCGTTTTTTGTCAATTTCCTAAATTTGGTTGGTATTAAACCGGAATATCCTCTGATTACATTTGGAACACCAAACTGATGTTCATCAAAGATAGTTTTCTCAACTTTAGAATCTTTTGATTTTGTTTTTACATCTTTAATAGGTTCTCTAACATTGGTTTTATTTGTATTAATAAAAAGTCCCACATCGTTAAGTTTTTGAACTAACAGTGACAAGTGTTTTTGAGCTGTATATGCATCTTTTGCAAATATTCGATAGTCGTCTACAAATCTACAAAAATCAATACCATTTGACATCAAAAAATCATCCACTTCACTTAATAAAGACTCTGCCAGAATTCTAGATCCATTTGAACCTACAGGTAAGCCATATGAATCTCTGTTGCTCCAAAACAACAAAATTTCATTGAGGAGCTTAACTAGTTCTTTATCTATACCACTTAGAGATAACAGATTTGACTCAAGTCTATGTAAATTCAATCTATCGTAGAAGTTAGAGATATCCGTTTCAACAACTACATTTACTCTAGGGCTTTTAGATTTTTTTGAGATGTGCTTTCTAAAACTTGTAAAGTTATATTTATCATCAAACAATAAGCTTTTGTGTGGCTTATATCTATATGAAAAAACAACTTTTTCACTTTTGTTTATTCTATTTTTCTCAATCACTGGAGCCATTATTAAGACTATTGATAAAAACATTACTTCGTCAACGAAATCAATTAAGGCACATTTTCTGAAAGCGAAAAACGCTTTTTTGGGAACTAGGACTGAACCTATTTTTTTCATTTTTAATTGTTTAAAATCATAGGAACCATCAGCTTTTTTGGTTAAAGCATTGTCTATAAGGTCAATAACTTCCTTTTTTACTTCATCCTTTGTCAATAGTTTAAGCTCAAAAAAGTCACCAAATAGGTCCACATCAGTAGTTCCGTATTTAGCAACATTATTGTATGCTTCCGTAATAAACTTTCTGTAACTCATGCGTCATAATCTCCCATCGAAAAACTTAGTCAAAATTCAATTTGGTAACATATAACGAGGTACATTTTCAAACCGCTATTGACATCTGTTAACTACACTATATCAAAAATAATAAAAAAAATATATAAAAACAATGAAATTTTATTACTTTATTTAATTCAACGATGTTTTCGTATACTTTAATATGAAACTCAGCCATCAAATTATAAACCCCGATCAGCATACATTAAAAAACAGGCGCTCATTACGAGCTACCTGCTTTTTTCTCTTATTTGTTCGTCTTTTTTATGTTGGTGCTCATTGTATTTATTCTTATATTAATCCGAGATATCCGTATGCGTTTCTTTCATCTTTTTTCAATTTAGCATTATTAAATATGAATTTAATCGCATACTCATCCTTAAACATCAATCTAACTAATCTCTTTTGATTTTAAAGGGTTGTTTACGTTCTCTCAAAATACTTTGCACCTGCTGATAATTAACGTTTCTCACACGCTTTTTTTCTTTAATGGTTAAAGAAGCTAGGATACCAGCGGCTTCTCCTAAAGCCATGACCGAGGCGGATACCCGCAAAGAGGCATTGGCTTCATGGGTTGCGCTAACACATCTACCTGTGACGATTAACCCTTCAACTTCTTTTGGAATCATTACTCTTAGAGGAATTTCATAGGACTTACTACGTTCTTGTTCATAGAAAGTTAGACCATCTCCCGATGGGCTATGAATATCAATTGGGAATGAAGCAACAGCTATGGAGTCTTCAAATGTTTGTCTATGGATAACATCTTCCTTAGTAAGTAGGTATTCACCAAAAATATGCCTAGTTTCTCTAACGCCTAACCTACTAGGTGTTCTAAGCAGATAGGCTTCTTTAAACCCTGGTATTTCTTTTTTTAAGAAATTAAATGCTTCTTTAACTTGTTTTCTGGCTTCAATCTCGGCACTTGAAAATGAAAAAGGATCTAGTGCGTTATAACCTGTTAAACGTGTCATGTTGATGGATACTTCATTTTCTCTTATTTCCTGAAACAATAAGACACGATCTCTTGGTATAGAAAATATCTTTTGTTCTTTGGCTTTTATTACATGATTAAAAAAACCACTAACAGCCAAGTAGTCTTCATCATAGGTATCATCCAGTACAAACTCATCCTTATGAGACTCGATATAGGTCTTAATTGTCTTTGTATCAACCCCACCAAGATGAAACATCATGGTCATGGGTTGTGTTTGTTTGTCGCTCTCTCTGCCGATTTGAAATGGTGCGTTTGATAAAAACGCCACATCCCCATCGCCAGTCGCATCGACAAAGACACCCCCAAAAAGATCAATAGACCCAGCTTTGGTCATGACTTTGATTGCCTTCAACTCATGATTATCTTTAATCACATCGTAGATAAATGCATGAAATAAAACATCAATCTCTTCTTCAATCATGTAGTCAATTAAAACTTGTTTAACGCCTTCGATATCAACAGGTGTAATACGATCGGTAAAACCAATAGGGTCTTTGATATGGCCAAGGCTTTGTTGATTATTTTTTAGACGCCTGACAATCTCTTCACCAATACCTTTTGATATTTGTTTACCGTCATCATAAAAAGTCATCCACGGTGAGACTAACGATTGTGTGGTGGACCCACCTAAAATGCCAGAGGATTCAACCAGTAGCACCCGTAGACCCAGACGTCTTGCACTAATAGCAGACACACAACCCGAAAGACCACCCCCACAAACAATCAAATCATAAGACTTCATCATTTCATTCTCACCTCAATCTCAAACGTCCGATTCCAAGGCAAATCAAACTCGAAGGTATCGTCAAAAAAGACTTTAACCTTTTCACTTAGAAGCGCACCTATTTTTTCTTTTGCCTCTGCTGCATGTTCTTTTAGATCAAACACATTGATTCGTTTTAATGCGTACTGTTCATCGATTGCTTGTCTAACCTCACTTTGGTAAATCGCATCATCGATGATGCGTTCTTTAACAAAATTCAAGTCTTTTGTCTTGGTTAAACAGACGACTACCCACTCACAAAGCGCACTACCGAGTGCGTTTGATGCGGTGTTCCATGCGTGATACCCAGAAAGGCCTAAATAGTCAATGTCCTTTAATAAAACACTACTACCACCATTTGGAAACAGTTGGTCGACTAAGACCGTCGGTTTCGACTTGATGCATTCATTGATACTTTCGACGTAGTCAAGGTAGCTTTGATCTTTGTTTGGTCGTCGATAGTAATTACTTGTCTTTTCAATGTGGGTTTTATCTTCTGCTTCGGTATAAATCGATAAGATTCCAGACGCTTGTTCTTTTGTGGTTTCTTTAATCCCAATGACACAAAGAAGCGCTTCTAAATTTGTTTTTAGCGTTCGATCTTCGTAGGGCATGACCACATCAAGACCATGCCTTCCTCTTTGATGAATGTGTATTGTTGGTGTTTGTTTATAAACCTCACAAGCAATCTTCGCCAAAAGCACCAACGCCCCTTCATCGGTGCCGTTATATAGTCTCACCTTATGACTCACACCAAACGATTGAATTAGCGCCATTAGGGCGTCTTGTTCCGGCTTTTGAAGTCCGTTTTCCATACAATCTTCTTGAAGAATCGTTAAGTAATCAACCATCCCTAGTTTTGTAAGTTCAATGAGTTGGCGATTGATCTGATGTTTCTTGTTTCTAGCCGTTAAAAACGTAATGAGGTCTTTTGGATGAATCTCACGAATTAACTCGCTTAATTCCGCTTCTAACGCCGGGTCTGGTTTTAAGTATAATGCCCCTTGTAGTCTTGAATACAGATTGATTTGACGCCACAAGTGATTACTCTCATAACCATACGTGGTTACGGTGGTTCTCATCAGTGTGTCAAAAACATAAAGAACGACCTTAGGGTATTGTTCTTTAAATGCTTTAAGTTGATCTAAGACTTGATAAGCCTCACTCAAATCAAATTGGCCAAGTCGACTTTGAACCAGTCCGCCACTTAGTAACGCATCCATCGATAAAATGATGTAGTCTGCGGTTTTCCCTTCTTCCAATAAAAACCTCAAAAGATCTTTTTGACACGCTTTTTGGTGAAGTGAACCTAGCTTATTCTTTTCGTACATGACCAAGTCAAATGACAGTCGTTGGCTCATTTTTTCCATCCATGTCGTATGATACGGCCGGTTATCTAACGGCACATAAACAATTCTTATCATATGTTTTCCCCCATGAGTCAAAAAGCGAGGACGCATCCTCGCTTTTAATTATGTTTGGATGATGCTCTCTTTGTAGCGTTTAACCGCATCAAAAATCGATTCTACGCAGTTTCCTATAACAACTGCACCAATCATTACTCCTTTAACGCCAATGAGTTTTAAATCCTTTATCTCACTTGGTTTAATGCGGTGTTGCGTCGGTATAATTACCGGCAGTTTGGATGCCTGTACAATTTGTTGGTATTTTAACAACGTCTCAAGCGATAAGCTTGTCCCATAATTCGATGGGTTTAGAATTGAGGCTTCAATCACATCAGAAACAAACGATTGACTGATTTGTTTGACTAAGTCTAATGTGTAAAACGCATCGATTGCGTAAAAGGTCTTAATTGGGCGGTCATAGCCTAAAGCTATTGGCATGTCTCTGCCATAAAGCGAAATAAAATCAAAGCCCATTTTGAGCACTTCATTTAAGGCTTCTTCGGCTAATTTGACTTCGTTTCCAATCACAATACCGACGGGTACAGGTGAATCTTTTAAAATGTCATCAAAAACGTCTTTGTAACAATCCAGCTCACGAAATTGTGTTTTACTGGCGTTATGAGCCACATTAATGTGGACTTTAATCGCATCCGCGCCAGCTTCCCAAGCGGCTTTTGCAAAATCATATCTGTTGTCAGGTAGACTAACTACCAGAGTAAATTCATTCTTAGTTAATAACTCAACGGTCTTTGACACGCTTAACGCCTCCAATCTTTATATATGCATACTTAAACCCGTAATAAAGCAACTGATAAATAATCACATACCTAAATGGCTCTATTGGCATGTCAACAACATGCCAAATGAGTAAGACATAGTCGATACCACGGACCATCAGCGATAAACTCACACCGATTCCGATTTCTTTAACTACCTTTTTGAAAAGCACCGTATTCGAATAGATCGGTGCACGATTGCCTAAATGAAAGGTATCTAAAATACGTTTGGTTAATAACCCATTAATAATCCCCAAAAAAATCCCAATAACGACGTGCTGAAATCCAAGCATGAAGTGAACCACAAACACGACCATCCCAATGATCCACGATTGAATCAATAAAATCCATTTCGATTCGTTCATTATTTATCCGATCCTAAGACAAGCCCCTTAACAAAGAAACGTTGTAAAAACGGGTATAAAATTAAAATCGGGAGTGTGGCAGTGAAAATCGATGCCGCACGAATCGAATCGGTCGACAAACTATTTGCGACCTCTGGTGGTAGTTCATGGGCTGGAATATAGGCCATATTTAATAGCGTTTGAAGGTAGGTTTGAAGTGGCATTTTAGAAGGTGTTGAAATATATAACATCCCGTTAAAATACGCATTCCAATACCCAACCGCATAGAATAACGCAATGGTCGCTAAGGTTGGTAGTGATAGCGGTAGGACAATACTAACAAAAATGCGAAGTTCGCCCGCCCCATCAATTTTAGCCGATTCGTATAGCGATTCAGGTAGTGTTTCAAAATAGTTTTTAATTAATAGCATATTGTAAGTTGAAATCAACCCCGGTAGAATCAGTGCCCCCAATGAATCTTGCAAACCAAGTGCTGTGATTAAGATGTAGTTTGGGATTAATCCCCCATTGAACAACATCGTAATGATGAATAAAATTAAAAAGAATTTACGCCCTCGAAATTTCTTAATTGAAAGTGGGTACGCCGCAAGCGTCGTTACCACTAAACTACCAAGCGTCCCGACACCAGTCACGATCACCGTCGTACGAAACCCATTCCAAAACTGAGTGTTATTGATTACAAACCGATAAGCCCCAGTTGTAAAACGAACCGGTAAAAATGAAATCATCCCGTTAGAAACCGCAACCGGGTCAGATAGAGAGGTTGCAAGTAAGTTAAAGAACGGCAGAATGATTGATAACCCAAAGATTGATAGTAATACATAGACAACCACACTGAATACTTTATCGCTTCTAGATTCAATCATATTACCACAACCCCTTATCAAAATATCGTCTGGTCATGTAGTTTCCACCAAGGACCATAATTAACGCAACCACGGAGTTAAACAACCCAACCGCGGTTCCAAAACTGTACTCTTGAGCACTCAGTCCCTCACGATAAACCAGCGTTGATAAAATATCACCCTTATCGTAGACCACGTAAGAATACATGTTGAAGATTTGGTCAAATCCAGCATCTAGGATTGCCCCAATTCTTAAAATGAATAGTAAAATGATGGTCGATGAAATCGATGGGATTGTAATGTAGAAGATTTGTTGAATCTTCGTTGCCCCATCAATTTTAGCAGCCTCAAACAGCTGAGGATTAATACCTGCAATGGCCGCAATATAAATGATTGCGTTCCATCCAACCTCTTTCCATCCAGCTGAAACCACAATCAAACTTCGAAATAAATCGTTGTTGCCAAAAAATGCAACCGATGATCCAATGTAGTTCAAATCCTTTAACCAGTTATTCACAATCCCATAAGGGCCTAAGATTTGAATAAATAACGACGTTACCACGATCCATGACAAAAAGTGTGGTAGATATAAAATCGTTTGAATGGTTTTCTTATACCACATTGATTTGATGTCAGTAATCATCACCGCAAGCATAATCGGAATCGGAAATAAAAAGACAATCTTATACGTCGATATGATTAACGTATTCCTAAATGCCCTTAAGAAGGATTGATTGGAAAACAACCTGATAAACTGATCAAACCAAACCGTCTCACTTTTAAAGATCGCATCAATTGGGGAATTACCCGCAAATATGTTGTATTCCTTAAATGCAATGATCACACCTAACATCGGAACGTAATTAAAAACAAAGATTAACAATAACGCTGGTAATATAAATAAATATAAGGAGTACTTGTCTAGAATGACTTTCCACTCTGCTTTTCTCTTAATTTCACTCGTCATTTGACTCCCTCTTTTCCTTAATGTACTTTCTACTAATTGGCCTTAGTAGCTCATCAATCAATAACCCACCTATACTAAATAAACCTAAAAGCCCAAGGACCCATGAAAATGCAACTAACACATACCAAGAGATAAAACCACCAATGAGGATGATTATTGAAGCAACCACGTGTTTGTGTATTAAATAAAACGACAAAGAAATCAGTGGCTTTATCGCTATATAATGATGGTTTCCATCCAAGTATGACACATAAATTATCATCAAACCAAATTCAATCCACAACCAAATGTAAAAAAATACAATCGTCTGTTTGATGAAAAATGGGTAAGTCAGCATTGTGATGTTCTCCAAATTGAAAAACATCATCCAAAACAAAACGTACATCATTACTTGCATGCCCATGGTTCGCTTGATTGACTGTTTAAGAAATCGAAAATAAGACGGGATTAGATCGTTTGGGTCTTGTTTGTCATTTCTTTCTTGATCAATAAAATGAAAAAGAGCGCTCGTCGTTGGAATTATCAATAAACCTAAACTGATCACATTCAAAAATAGATACAGTAGATTGATTAAGATAAATTGTCCAATGATGATTAGCGCTCTTTGAGTCATTTTATGTTTTTCCTTTTATTTGAAATTAATTAGCTTTATACCAAGTACTTACTTCAGTGGTAGCCTCGACTAAACTTGCCTCAGCTCTCATACGTTCGATAAACGCTTCATGCGTCATTTGAGTCCCTTGAGCAGTAATGGTTGCTTCTAAGAATTCTTTTGCAAGGTTTGCTAGTTTGGTTTGGTTTGAACCATAAACCGTAAAGCCTGGCGCAAGACCTAGTTTGTCATAAACACCGAACGCTTCTTTATATTCTGGTGTATTCATTTCTTCCCACACAAATTGTTGTCTTGGGTTCTTACGAGCTCTCGCTTCCCAGTATTGTGCGTATTTTTCAGCGTTTGTACCCGTTAAGAAGTAGTCTGCTTTATTGAATGAATCAAAAGGTACATTACCATCTTCATCTGGTGTTAGAATTGGGTAATACTTTCCATCGATTACTTCATGATGTACGCCTTCTTCACCGATTGCTAAGCGTTTATGGTTGGCATCTTCTAGTTTAAGATCCATCCATTTTATGACTTGAGTTGCGTATTTTTCCATGTATTTAGGAATTGCAAAGAAATAAGTCACAGAAAAGTCTACTTTGGCATGTCCCTCACCAATGGTTGATAATGGGTAGTTTGCATCACCTTTTAACGAAGGGATGAAATGAAGGTAATCTGAAGCGTTATCGATAATTTCTTGTTCTGTTTTACCGAGTGATGCTGCAATACCATTGATAATGCCGTTTCCACTCCACCACGCATCTAAGGTCACACCAACGGTCCCGTTTTGTAGACCTGGACGTGCACTTGAACCATAGTTAGGAATTGTTAAGTAACCATCTTGCATTAACCCAAGTTCGACAAGCTCATTCATGTAAGCAGCATAGGCAGCAAATTGTGGCGTTTCTGCCCAAAACTTAACTGAACCGTCTGGTTGTTCAACCCAGTCAGTGACAATCCCAAATGCTCCACGAATTGGTTCAATGTTATGTGAACTTGCGCTAAATGGCACAAAGCTTGAACCTTCTTTTGACTTAAGTTCAACTAACGCTTCTTTAAATTCGGTTAGTGTTTCTGGTAATTCAATCCCGTGTTTAACGAATGTGTCTTTTCTTAAGAATAACGCACTATTAATGTTACTTGATGAATTCTTTTGAGGAACGCCATACACTTTGCCATCAAAGGTTGTGGTATTCCATAGTTGTTGATCCATCGCATTTAGAATGTTTTGACCATGTTCTTCTAATAAGTCTTTAATGTCAAGTAATGCATCAACACTTCTTAACTGATTAAACTGATTCGAAGATAATTTTAGAAGGTGATAATTCGCTCTACCAGCGATATCTAAGTACAATTTAGTATCCGCTGAATTCGCGTCTTGAGGCATAAATGCGTATTCTACTTCAATGCCTGTAATCTCTTTAATTAGTGAAGCCACATAGTCCTTTGAAGGATCGAATGTGTCAAAGTTCCCGTAAATCTTGATGGTTTTTAGTTCTTCAACTTCGCCATCGCTGCCACACGCAACAAGCATGATTGCAGCAAAAACTAAAATCCCTAATGACAATAGTCTTTTCATTTCTTTCTCCTTTATTTCCGCTATTTTTGTGAATGGCCATTCATTTGTTAGCGCTTTCGAAATAATATTAACATGATTAGATTGTATAGTCAAGTGTTCAAATGAAAAAAGTATAGACAACTGAAATATACGTGATAATGCAATATTTTTAATCCTTTTAATGATTATGTTTTAACTAATTCATGACTTAGAAGAAAAAAGCAGTCAAATCATGAATCTGACTGACTGCTTTCATATAAATATCGTTTAGACATGGATCTACGCCTTCTCTGCCATCAACTTGTACTGCGATGGTTCCCTTGATATATTTATCATAGTATGTTTTATCATTGTTATTTACAAAATGTATGACGGGATTTCGCCGCATTAAATGATTATAAAACATAGCTTCAGAAATTTTTATCTGATTTCGTTTTTTAGCTTCACTCATGATAAATCACCCCTCATAATAAATATCACACTTCTTAATCAGCCTAAAAACAATGAAGAATCTAATAGTTCTTCATTGGGGAGGTTTTTTTGCCATTGTATCGCTTCTTCCTTACCTGAAAGTGAATTAAGTTGATAAACATAAACTCTTAAGTTCTTAATGTGTTTAAGCGCATCTATGATGAGCTCATCACCAAATGGTGAAAAACCAAAAACATCTAATGATTCTAAAGATGATAACTCAGCATAAATGTTTTCTTTCTTAATTTCCTTAAATTCACTATAATCGTAATTTGTCTTTTTAGCTTTTTGTAGTTGATGTATGATGTTTTTATTGAATTTAGATTTTAAAGGCAACATAATGACATCGTCTATATTTTTAATCGGAAAGTATAGATCAAAGGCATTTTTATCTTCTTGCATAGATATATATTCAATATCCTTTGAATAGTCGATCTCATTCATTGTGTTTTGCTTAAAATTCACATAATCGATTTTTCCATGCAAATAGATTACTTCTTTGCTGTTTGTCCAAAACTCATGGTAATTAGTCGTAAAAACAGACTCATATGTTAACAACTTTGATGCAATTTTATCCGGGATAGAAAGTTCAATTAAATCCCCGTTTATTGTAAAAACAGCATTGATAATTAGGCGTTTAAAGGTGTTAATTACACTAAGAACCCTAAGGTCGTAATCAGTGTTAAAGAATCCATCTAGATTATCTTTAACCGCATCATCAATCCATAATTCTAATAATTCTTCAATTGATCGTCTTGATTCTTTCAGGTCAAACTTTTCTACTGCCTTGTATATGAATATCGGGTTATGCAGAGGATTAAACGTAGACTTTGCAAACTCCGCAAGGTTATTAATCCGTTTGTTTATATTCTCGTTAGATAGTAGATCATTTTTCGAAGTCAAATTAATTCCATTGCCGATTAGTATAGCTGTCATTCTTTGAACCTCCTGTTATAGTTAACTTTTTAATGTGTATTTATGCTTACATATTGATAAGTCCTACAGCGGCTCTAGCCATCCTTGTCACTGCTACAATTAAAGTCTACGCTTAATAAATGTTATTCGGCTTGAATCTTTCACCGACTTCAAACAACGTCTTGATATCGCTGTTTGATTGCATTTAACAACCGCCCTTTACAACATTGTTTGATGCTTACAATTAGATTACTTTAAATCTGTCCACCAACATCAAAAAATCAATAATAATATACAAGAACCCCTCCAAATGTAATAAACATTTAAAAAGGGGTGGATAAGTTTACATAAAAACACTTAGATGTCACTAAAGTTTGAACAACCCTTGGTATAAGCCATACGAAGTGAAGACAAGTAGTAGGCTTAAAAGATTTCCTAAGATATAATATTCCGGGTTATCTTTTAAGTCAGTAAATCTCGATAACGTTTTAAACGCAACGACAATGGCAAGAACCTCAAATATACCAAACAACATCGCCATGAACATAATCATTCGTTCGATGATTCCTATCCATTTACCTAACCTTACTTCTACTGTCGTGTTCAAATTCTCTTTTATATCTTGTAAATCAGAATTGTATATTTCTAAATTTTTGGGTTTTAAATTAAATAGTATCAATATCTCTTTAATTATAACGCTTGAAACGAAGGTTGCTATCACTAAATAGATAATCAAATTGATGTCAACTGTTGCATTAGTAATCATTTTTTCATCAAAGCCTCTAAGTAATATTCGATAGCTGATGAAAATGATGCTGAAATGGATTACTTGATCAATGATTAGCAAAATAAGATTAACATCTTTAAATCGTTTTTGAGTCAAAGATTTAATCACATCAATCATAAAATGTATGATTATGTTAGAAACTACAAATGTGATAATTAATAATATTTCTTTAGGTTGAATACCGTTTCTAATCAAAATATAGTAGATAGCTGAGAGTATAAAGAATAGTGACACCCATAGTACATGCTTCAAATTACCTTTGATGACATTTTTATTTTTCTCTATTACATGATTATCTTTTTGAAAAACAAAATCTGCGAGGAAGTGAGCTAGTATAAAAACATTCATTATAGTTTCTCCTTAATTATATTCGTAATCAACTTTTCAGTTTCATTCACTAAATACCATTCAGAACGATTAATTTTTCTTGTGTAACTTGATCGTTTCATATTTGATTGATTCAACTGGTTCATCATTTTCGTAATTTGCTCGTGGGTCATATTTTGTTCAAGATAGCTAGATATTTGCCATTGTTCTTTTGACCATTTACTAAGGATCTTATCAATATTATAATAAAGTAAGTTGATGGTTTCATTTTCAATGTCATTTTCAAATATCATGAACATGGTATTCATTTGTACCGTGTTATTCTTCTTCACTTTTAAGTTATCAATCACATGACGTGCTTTATAAAAGACTTCACCATTAAATCCCCATGATCCAAACTCACTATTCCTATTGCCTTCTGTTAAAATCTCACCGTAGGCGATAGCGATTCTCAAATTATCAGTCCCAAACTGATTTTTTAGTTCACGAATGATTGATAAAATTCGATCACCATTTGACTTTTCAATGATTGCTTGAAATTCATCGCCCTTTAGATGCGCTAATTTTGTGTACAATAAATCCTCATATTTTATATTAACTTCATCTAACTTCGTTTGTAGTAATTGGGCAACATTGTTTTGCTTCTTCGAATCAACAATGTCCGCAGTAATCACAAATGCTTTATTCATTATGTTCACCTCTATTTACATTATACCATCATTTTATCATATTGTTACGTATAAACAGAACATTTTATCTTGTTACACTTTTATGTTACAAAGCGATTTGTTACACATATTCATTAACAAGGTTGTTAACCCTGAAAACTTTCTATAAATTATATATGTGGTAACTAGTGGTTGATGTAAAAAAAGCCGCGACTGCTAAACCTCTACTTGAAGCTAAGAGTGTCTAGATATCAAAAAACTTCATAGCAAACTGGTAAATATCGATTACTTAGTAATTGAAAAAATAAAACCGAGACACGAATTCTTGGAATAAATGTATACCCATTTTTTTTGGTTTAGATTTTTAAATCCAAACCTGTTAAAATGAATTTTACCATATATTTTCAAAGATCAAATATAAATGTTCGTTTATAATTGATCTTTACAATGTGGTCGTGCGCAAAATATTTTGACATTATTATTGGATTGATTCCCTTTATATTCCTGAAAATCGCACTAACTAGGAGGTTAATAAGAATACTGGATAGAACATCCTTCCCTAACATCCAAACGTATGTGATCTATATTAGTGCGATAGAATCGCTGATGTTTTTGATTCCCATTACTGTTTCTTTTAAAACGACACCAGTTACTTTAACAGCTGTCTTAGCTGTAATCACTGCGCCTTTTAAACAACGCTTTCAACTTGTTCTCTCTTATCTATTACTTGACTTCAAGTACTTATCCCATAATTGAACTCCCATCCAATAAATGATAAACTTGTTGTAGATGAACATCGGAGGGTAATTAAGATGAAATCAATAACGCTAGAAGATTTAAGACATCTCTATAATTATTACTCCCCACTAAAGACGAACCGACAGCTAATTGAAGCATATACCAAAATCAGTCAATCCAATTTCGATCCCTCTAAGGACATTAGAGACACCTACAATAAGCTAATACAACGAGGTTTTCTAAATGAATGTGTCATAAAAGCCGCTTTTATCGAAACGTACGGTTTCAAACAAAGCCCTTCTCGGATAATCGCCGTGTTCGAACTTAAGACCGGATCAAGTAGAGCTGATATTTGCATGTTCAACAATATAAGCACGGTTTTTGAAATCAAAACCGAGTACGATACTTTTACAAGACTCGATCGTCAATTATCTGATTATAAGAAAGCCTATGAATACTTGAATTTGATTATACCTAAGTCAAAATTATCTGATGCACTTGATATATTAGATGAAGAAATAGGGATCATCACCTACACAACTAAAAATAAACGTATTTTTTTTGAAACGCATAAAGAACCGGTGGTAAATTGCCACATTGAACCTTCTTTTCAATTAGAGCAACTGACAAAAAAACAATTAGAATCCATCGTTAACAACCCTCATTTAACGAAACAAGAGTTGATTACAATCATTAGAAAGACCTATAACCCTACAGAAATTAACCGTTTTTTTATTGAGTCTATGAAAAGTAAATATTTTTCAAAGTGGAGCTATCTTTACGCAAACAAACGTAAAATTAAACCTTTAGATTATCAGTGGTTTTTTAAAAATAATATTTCTATTGAAGCTGTCTATAGCTAATTATAGTTGTTATTAATAAGATTTGCTATAAGTAGTCGATAAACTGTGTGTATTTTTCTTAAGTATTCTAATCGGTTGACAGTCAAAATTATATTTGATAATATACCGATGACGAAGGGGAGCTAAGCTTCCGAACTAAAGCGGGTAACTCCGCTTTTTTTAATAGTCTTTCATTCTTGTATTAACATAACCAAGGCTAACAATGGCTTGAAACTTTTCTGCAATTATTGACTCTTTTGAATAGGCATTGACATGTGGTGCTGGTAAGTCTATCAATGTAGGATACTGCATTTTTTCTATTTCAGGATAAACGGTATCACCAAATCCGACATCTATTTGTACACACAATTTATTTTAGCAATAAAGCCCTCTATCGATCCATTTACACCAGGATATTTTTTAAACTCAGTAATTTGTACGACTTTCAGAGAATCTAAATTGAAAATTAATCTAAATCACAATCAATACTAAATACCTCTAGGAATATATTTGTGATTGTGTCCACATCATTTGATACAAAATGTCCAAGTAAATCAACATCAGCAGTTCCTCTTTTAAATTTACCTTCGTAGATGCGTACAATATAATACCACCTTTTAATACAAAATTATCATTATATTTGGAACTTGATAGACGGTATAACAACCTCTCAAGTCCATAGATAGTAAGAACTTCATTGAATGTTCTATTTTCCAAGATTGCTCTATTTCTAAGCTTCGCTTTAATTGAATCTTCAAGACTCACAAGAGTACCTCCAAGTAATTCTTTAACGTATTATAGCATCTAAGTTTTTTAGCATAATACACCAATTTATTAAGATTTCTGTCTTCTCTACTCAAATAGTTTTTTAAAACTAACACAGCCTCATCAACACCTATTTTATTTCAATAAAACAAAATATCACATACTGTTTTTTCCATATCGTATATATTAAAAGATCCACCTTCGATATTTATTATATTTATGCCAGTTTCATATCTTTCATTTGAAAAATAGTAAATTGCAATACTCGGCCATTCAGGTAAAATGTTAACTTTTGAATATTGTCTAATTGCGACATCTACTTGACTCGGTCTATGCGTACTAAGATTATAATAGACAGCAGCACTCAAAAGGCACACAACGCCGCCATTGATATAACCTGATACATACAAATAATCAGATTCATCTTTATCATATTTGATGTTTTCATATGTATTTCGATTAATTTTTTTGATCAATTGTTCTTCAACCATTCTATTAATCATATAATGGGAATAACCTTTATCTAAAAATTCAGCAGTCTTTATATACTTTTGATTTGGCAGTGGGTTTTTTAGCTTTTTGTGTTTGTTCATCTTTATCACCTGGTTTAATCGTAACATCAATCAAAAATTGATACAATCATAATCTGAATTAATTACTGTGAAATTATATAATTACAGTATTTAGTTTAAATATTGGTTCTGACTATTACTGTTTAGATTTTTGTTTTTAACGCATTCACCCTAGTTTAATATCGCCTATTGAATCGGTTGTGACAATTTTTCTCCTTGTTTAACTTGTTTGTTATCGATACTAGTATCACTAAGTATATCTCCCAAATAATAGACAATTATACTTCCATATGCTTGAAAATATCATTAAAAAAAGACGTTACAATGCAACGTCCTTTTGATGCTTATATTCATATATTTATATTCTAGTTGTTCGAGCTCTTTTGAAGATAAATCTCATTCAAATAATCAATCAGTTCGATTAGATTTGAATTATTCGTTTTCGCCCCTCGAAGTCGTTCATACACTTCCTGAAACGCTTTATAATCACCATTATCGCCTGGAAATACTTTTTGATATGATTTGGCTTTAGATGATACATCTATTGGATAGCCAACAGTCTTCAAGTATTCATCTAGGTTGGGTATACTGATGATTGGTACAATGTATGGTTTCATCCAGTGGTTATTAAACATCGTTTTCGTTCTAAACCCCTGTATGATTTCAGATGTATATTCTTTTTCATCTAAATCCATCACAATAAATATAAAATAGTTCTTTAGTTCTCGCTTAACAACCTCCACATTGTATTCCATTTTAAACTGGTTTAATGTCTTGAATTGCCGTTCTTTTAGAACATCCAGTAAACTGGTTAATTGAATGCTGTTTGAACCGTTATTTCTCGCATATATGTCTATTTGAAGTCTTAAATTCGATTTGATCGATTTGCATAAAATTTCCTCAGACTTACCGTGGCATATAATTAAACACCTTGAGTAATTTTCTCTTCTAGGCATCGATTAACTCCTCATCATCCTCTAAATTGAAGACATCATCAAAATCAACATAACCCACCGATGGCGTCCCCCCAAAGCTTCCACTGATGTATTTGCTATATAAACTGTGATTCTTTTGAAGTTTGATGTCGTATTGTGTGAGGTTTAATACTTTTTTATAGCCCTTGTCGTCTGTGTCAATAATAAAGACATCTTCTTTGTTTAAAACATCTAATAGTTTTGTATTATGTGTCGTCACAATCAACTGTCCAAGGTTACTTGAATTTTTAATTGCTTTAACGACTTCAATCATTAACAAATCATGGATACCAGTATCGATTTCATCAACTACAACTACACCGTGATTAAACAGTTGTGCAAACGTAGGAACAAGATTTAAAAGTTGTCTTGTCCCTGTTGACTCATCTTTTACACTAATTTCCCTAAGTTTTCCACCGATCATTTTCTTAACGATTAATTCGTATTGAACTCGATCATCTACTATTTTATATTTATAATATACGTCCTTTACATCCGCATAAAGACTCAATAAGAATGACTTCACTATTTCTCTAGTGGATTTTAAAAGATTCATCTGATCTTCATCAATAAAACCAAATAAAACATTATCTAGTAGGTATGAAGACTCATTAAATAGGTTGTCAACCATATTAACATTGTTCAATGTCATCAAATTTAACAGGTATGAGTAAAAAACATACATTTGTTTATGAGAGTTGTTGATTACATACGCTTCATTTTTTAAAATAAACTCGTTATTATATATTGCCATAAAGGTATTCTTACCAAAATACTTATCGATCAATTTTTCTAGTTCTGTTTGATAGTCTTTTGAAAATACATCTTTTGCAAAATATTTAAAGATTTCAAGACCTTTTGTTTCAATATTAAAAATCATTACTTTGTTTTTAGAAAGAACCCCATAAAGTGTCTCTTTAACGATCTTGGTTTGATCAAAAAACAATTCATAGATGTAGTCTTTCTTTTCAATTTGAAAAGAGTATTTCAGTACCATTAGATCACTAGCACCTACTGTTCGATGATTGACAATCATTTGTTCAAGTTCAAAACCCTTAAATAGTTCAAGTACTCCATACTTTTTCAAATCGTCAAAGTTTTCAAATGCCTTTTGAACTTGTGCAACATTAGACATCGAATCAAATGACTTTTTTAAAAACATCACAGTCTCAACGATGTTCGACTTACCTGAACCATTCTCACCATAGATGAAAACCGTTTCTTGAATTTTTCCCTTTACTGTAAAATCAATTGTAATGTCATACAGTGATTTGAAGTTTCTTGCAGAAATTTGTTTAATCATTTCGATACCCCCTGTAGGTCACAACAATTATACCTCTTTCTTTATGCATTTTCAAGAAATTTAATACATTTTGTATCATATATCTGTAAAAGTTGTCTAAATTGTGCATTTATTTGTTTAATACTACCTCTCTTGTTGGTAATTCATAATTATTTATAACGCTAACCGCGCTCTATTCTCACTAACGATTCACCTAATCGATAGAAATCTAGCGTATCGTTCTTTCGCTTTCTATCGATCCATTTCCACTTTGAACAGGTAAACATCAAACAAAAAGACAGGACTTTTGAGAAAGCGCCTGTCTTTTCTATTTGATTAATCACTATTTGTTTGATTTATGCCTTAATTCGTTTGAATTTATTTTTAATGTCATCTCGTTTAAGATAAACACCAACAAGAACCATACCGATTAAGACGGGTATGATTACCCATAACCAGTTAAATCCTTTTTGAGGCGTTTCATACAGTATCGCATAAGTAGAAAAGTGATCAGTCTCAAACGTCAAGGTATGATCGTCTTTGTTGTAGGTTGATTCTAATTCTTTTACTAAGCCATCATGTATACGAATCACTTTGTAGTTTTGGTTACCCTGTTGGTTTAACGGTATATCAATCGTAAGG
>Ga0265295_1003047_pt1 | contig 25125 bp, 22 predicted proteins | sample Munlansysbiofilm_FD_192503 | JGI IMG/M metagenome (GOLD analysis project Ga0265295, IMG submission 192503) | Leachate microbial communities from a municipal landfill in Southern Ontario, Canada - Methane capture system biofilm | ecosystem: Engineered > Solid waste > Landfill > Unclassified ... | reverse complement strand
GGTCTTCGGCCAGCTACTCGCCCTGGTGCTGGTCCTCCTGGCCCTGCGGCTCTTTCCACGGGCGCTCAGGCTGGTGGTGTTCGGCACCCTGGTCAGTCAGGATCTGGTCCGTCACCGGCTGCTCGGCCGGCCGGTGCCCTCTCCCGCAGCGGACCGGTCCGTCCGCTGCTTCACCAGCTGCCGGCTAGGCGGCCTGCCGTTGCTCACCTGCGGCCGCCTCAGGGTGCAGGCCGGTGCCCTCGCCTTCTCCTGGCGACCGCTCATGGTGGGCCGCGAGCGGACCGTGCAGACCACCATCGCCCCGGCCACCTGTACGCTCGGCCGCGGCTTTCTCTCACCGGTGGTGTGGTGGCAGGACACCGGGGCAGCGGCGCGGGCACAGCTGTTCCGCCTGCTGCCGGCCGCAGCCGCCCACCTCGACCTGGTGGCCGCCCAACTCGGGGTGCGGAGCCAGGAGGAGACCTCGGTCCGTTCCCGGCTGGCCGAGGGCTGGCACTGGTGCCGGTCGCTGTTCGCGCCGGCAGTGGTCATCAGGGTGGAAATGAAGGAGGCGGGCTGAACCTCAGCCGAGCAGGGCGACCGGCCGGCGGCGGAGGACCGAGTCGGCGGCGAACAGGGCGGTGCCGGCGCAGACCAAGGTGGCGGCAACGAACAGGAGCAGGGCGGAGAGCCAGTCGAACCGCCACAACCGGTCGAACAGCAGCCAGGCGACCGCCCAGGAGGCCGCGTAGCTGAGCAGCACCGCGCTCAGCCCGGCCGCCGCGCCGACCAGGCCGAACTCGAGCATGGTGAGCAGCCGCACCCGGCCGACCGAGGCGCCGAGCACGCGCAGCAGGTTGATCTCCCGCTCGCGGCGCAGGGCCTCCTGGCGGGCGATGGCAAACACCGCCACCAGGCCGGTGACCATGGCCAGCCCGGCCATGAAGCGGAGCGCGCCCGCCAGCCGGCCGGCAATCTCGCCGAATTGCTCGACCACCCGGCTGACGTCGATCACCGACAGGTTGGGGAAGGCGGCGGACAGCCGCCGCGTCAGGTCCACCTTGTCCACCGCCGCCACCCGGCTCACCGAGGCCAGGTAGGTGCGCGGCGCCTCGTCGAGCACCCCCCGCTGAAAGAGTAGGAAGAAGTTGGGCTGGAAGCTGTTCCAGCGCACCCTGCGCAGGTTGACCACCTCCCCTTCCAACTCGATCCCTTGGATGTCGAACACCATCCGGTCGCCGATGGTCACCCCCAGCCGCTGGCTGAACTGCTGCTCCATGGAGATCTCGAACATCCCCTCCCCGGTCCACGGCCCGGTGCTGAGCGGACGGCCGCGCACCACGGTCTCGCTCGCATCCAGCTGTTCGCGGCTGGAAAAATTGAACTCGGTGCGCCGGAAGACCCGCTCCTCGCTGTCCACATGCTGCTGGCGCCAGTCGGCGAACGGTACCCCGTTGATTTGCACGATCCGCCCACGCACCATGGGCGCCGGGTCGGACAGGCGGGGACCGCCGTCGGGGAAGAAGTCGGCAAGCGGTTGCTGCTGCTCCGGCTGGATGTCCACCAGGAAAAGGTCGGGCAGTTCCATGCCCTCCGGCCGGCTGACCTCGGCCTGCAGACCCCGTTCCGCCTGGGGGATGAGGGCGACGAGCAGCAGCGCGGCGGCCAGCGCGGTGAACAGGGAGGCCGCGGCCAGCCGGTTGCGGTAGAGGTTGCGCAGGACGATGCGCAGGGTCAGGCCCGCCCGCGCGGCCAGCGGGCGGCAGCCGGCAAGCAGCAGCCGGGCAATGAGAAAGAGAACGCCGAGGAGCAGTGCGAGCCCGCCGGTGAACACCGCGCCGGACAGCAGCGAGCCGCCCAGTCGGCTGGCCAGCAGGAAGAGCAGGCCGAGCGCGGGCAGCAGGCCGAGGAGCGGCAGAAATCGCAGGGCAGCGGTCTGCACGGACGGGGGTTCGGCCGTCTCCTGGAGCAGATGCAAGGGCTGCACCGCGGCCAGGCGCAGACTCACCGGCAGGCAGAACAGGAAGCTGCCGGCCACGCCCACTATCATCGCCAGGACCGCGTCCGCCGGACCGATACCCAGCTGCAGACCGGCGGGAAGCAGGCCGCGGAACAGGAGGGCAAAGAACGGCAGCAGCAGCCGGGCGAACAGGACGGCGAGCAGGGCCGCGACCAGACCGAGCACGGCGAGCACGCCGGAGTGCAGGCCGAGGGCGGCCGCGCGCCGGGCACCCAGGCTGAGCAGGATGGCGGTTTCCTTGCTGCGGGCGCGCAACTGCTCCTGGAACAGGTGGGCCGCAGCCAGACCGGCGAGAAACAGTGAGACCATGCCGGCCAGGCCAAGGAACTCGGCGAAGAAACCGATCACCCGGCCAAGCCGGCGGTTGACCTCGGCGGTGGTGGCCACCCGCACCGGAGTCTCACCGCCGGACGCCGCGGCCAGGGCCACTTCCAGGCGGGCGGCGACCGCGGCTGCGTCCGTGGCCGCCGGCAGGCGGATGAGGGTCTGGTAGCTCACCCGGCTGCCGAAACGGATCAGCCCGGACTCCCGCACCTGCGGCAGGCCGAGAAAGAGCTTGGGCGCGAGATCGATGGCGGAGAACTCTGCGGCCGGGTCGCGTTCGAGGAAAAAACTGACCCGGTAGTCCGCCTGGCCGATGGTCAGGGTCTCGCCCGTTTCGACCTCGAGGGCACGGGCCGCCTCCCGGGTGAGCAGCACCGTGCGCTCACGCTGCAGCCCGCCGATCACCTGCGCGTGCGCCAGGCCGTCGGCGTAGTCGAGTGTGCCGTAGAGCGGGTGGGCCGCGTCCACAGCCACCACATGGGCCAGTCGGGCCTGCCGCGGTCCGCGCACCATGGAGTAGAAGCTGAGCTGTTCGGCCTGCACCGCCCCCGGCCCGGCCAGCGTGCGCCCGAGCCTTTGCTCCTCTGCACTGAGCTGCCGGGAGGAGCGCAGCACCAAGTCCGCGCCGAGCATTTCGCGCAGGTTGTCGTCCAGATGACGGGCGAGCGAACCGCCAAAAGCGGTGATGAGCAGGAAGCCGGCCAGACCGAGCGCCAAGTTGACCACGAACAGGAACGTAAACCGCGGGTTGCGCACGATCTCGCGCCAGCCGAGTCGCAACCACAGGTTCACTGGAGTTGCCCCCGGGCAAGCCGCAGCCGCCGCGTGCAGCGTTCGGCCAGTTCCTCGTTGTGGGTGACCACGATCATGGTCATGCGCTCCCGCTCGGCCAGTTGGAAGAGCAGGTCAGCCACCGAGCGGCCGGTGGCCACGTCCAGGTTGCCGGTGGGCTCGTCGGCGAGCAGCAGGTCCGGCGCCACTGCCAGGGCGCGGGCGATGGCCACCCGCTGGCATTCGCCGCCGCTCAGCTGGCCGGGCAGATGGCGGCGGCGCGCGCCCAGCCCGACACGCTCCAGCAGGGTGTCGATGGCCTCGGGCGGACAGGGCCGGCCGAGCAGTTCCAACGGCAGGCTGACGTTCTCCTCGGCGCTGAGGTGCGGCATGAGGTGAAACTGCTGGAAGACGATGCCGATGTGGCCGGCCCGGAAGCGGGTCAACTCCGCCTCGTCCATCAGCGCCAGATCCCGGCCGGCCACCAGGATGCGGCCGCTGTCCGGACGGTCGAGCCCGGCGAGCAGGGCCATCAGGGTGGATTTGCCGCTGCCCGACTGGCCGGTGATGGCCAGGGTCTCCCCGGCCGCAAGCGACAGGGCGGCTCCGTCCAACACCACCAGCGGTTCACCGTCGGGCTGGGCATAGCTTTTGTGCAGGTTCTCCACCTGGAGGAGTACACCCTCCTCCCTGTCCGGCGGCGCGTTCATGGCTGCACCGGAGGGGCGGCGCGCAACTGGTCGCGCAGGAAGGGGAACACGTGATCGGCGATGCGCCTGTGCCCCTTGGCGTTAGGGTGAATACCGTCCGCCTGGTTCAGTTCTGCCACCCCGCCAACCCCTTCGAGCAGGAAGGGCAGGAGCGGCAGACCATGGCGGCCCGCCAAGTCGGCGTAAACCCTGCGGAAGTCGGCGGTGTACACGTCGCCGTAGTTCGGCGGCAGCTCCATGCCGGCGAGCAGCACGCGCATGCCCTGGCGCCGTGCCTCGACGATGACCGCCTCGAGGTTTTTCTCCAGTTCGGCCACGGTCAAACCGCGCAACCCGTCATTGGCGCCCAGGGCGAGGAACAGCACGTCGGGCTTGACCCGGGCGTACCAGCGCAGCCGTCCCGGGGCACTGGCCGAGGTGGAACCGCTGATGCCGCCGTTAATCATCCGCGCCTCGGCAAAGCCGTCACGGACGAGTCTCTCGCCGAGCAGATAAGGATAGGCCTCCTCCGGCTCCACGCCCAGGCCGGCAGTAAGCGAATCACCGAGAAACAGTACCGTCGGCCCGGCTAGGGCCGGAACCGTGCAGGCAAAAACGAGCAGGACAAGCAGGGGGTTGAGCAATCTGGGCATACATTCCTTCCGGGGACAGGCGTTCAGCAATCATTTTGCGCCCCTTTTCCCTGTGTCGACGGGCCGGATAACCGGAACAGTCCAAAACACCAAGGACAGGGATACCGGCTCAGGGGCCTCGAGCTTCGGAGCGGCGGAAAAATCGTCCGTGCTCCGGGAAAACGGCGAGCGACATGAACGTTTTTCCGCACACTAAGACCGAAAATGAGGCAAGGCAAGACGGATCGCCCCACAGTGCCGCGACAGGCGATCGGACCGAACCCATGCGTTCGTCCATCCTTGTCGCAGAGCCGCCGAGGGACTCCTGTCTTCGTTGCCCCCCTTCGAAAACGAATCCTCTGATTTTTTTTGCCTGGCCTAATTTACTGAACTCCCACCGATTATCGAACTTTCCCCTTGACTTTCCCGAAAAGGCGCTTGACCTGACCCCTCGCTCTACCGTAATTTAATAAAATTAAATATGTAACAATCGTCTTCTTATCCGGTTGTGGATAGAGATGATGCAGCAACGTTTTGTCCGCCATCCGTTCCTGTCGTTCTATCGTCCTCAATCACTCATCGGTTTTTGTCCGTGACGGTCGTCCCACGGGGACGTGCCTGCGGCGCAATGTCACGGCCTGCCAGTGAAGCCGGTGTCCCTGTCCCACGAACCAAAGGAGCATCCTATGCAACCCTGCCACCCCTCCTTCAGACGACATTTTCTTCCCGCCTGCCGGGCTCTTGTTTGCGGACTGCTCCTGACGGCCTTCAGCCTGCCGGCGATCGCTGCGGACAAACCCGTGGTTCGGATGGCCGACAAGAGCTGGGAGAGCATCCAGGTGCACAACCGCATTGCCGGATTCTTTCTCGAGAACGCCTATGGTTACCGGATGGAGTACATGACCGGCGAGAGCATTCCCCTGGTCAACGGCCTCATTCGCGGGGACGTGGATGTGGACATGGAATCCTGGACGGAAAACATCCAGGAAATCTACGATAAAGGAATCAACTCAGGTGCCATCCTCGATCTGGGCAGCAACTATCCGGACAGCTGGCAGGGGTGGCTCGTGCCCACCTACGTGATCAAGGGCGACCCGGAGCGGGGCATCGAGCCCCTGGCACCGGACCTCAAATCCGTGTACGACCTGCCCAGGTACTGGCACCTGTTCAAGGATCCGGAGGACCCTCGCAAGGGCCGCCTGTACAGTTCCATTCCCGGTTGGGGCGTGACCGAGGTCAACGAAAAGAAGTTCAAGGCCTACGGCCTAGACAAAAAGTTCAACCTCTTCCTACCCGGGTCGGATGCTGCCCTGGCCGGCTCCATGGTGGCGGCCCAAAAAAAAGGCCAGCCCTGGCTGGGCTACTACTGGGCCCCCACCTGGGTGCTCGGCAAACTCGACATGACCCCGCTTGAGGAACCCCCCTATGACGAAAAGGTCTGGAAAACGACCCACGCCTGCGCGTTCCCGCCGGTCCAGGTGAACATCCTGGTCAACGCGAAGTTCGCCGCAGCCCATCCGGACGTGGTCGCCTTTCTGAAGAACTACAAAACGACCGTTGCCCTGAATAACCAGATCCTGGCCTACATGGAAGACTATGGCGGTGACGCCCAGGCCGCGGCCCTCTGGTTCCTCCGGGAAAAACCCGAGGTCTGGAAGGCTTGGGTGTCTGAAAGTGTCGCGCAAAAAATCACCGCGGTCCAGCAATAACCCCCAAAACCCTTCCGGCGGCAGGACGGGAAACGGCCGGCTCACCAGCCTTTTCTGCCAAAGGGTGTCATGAAGGGTACGCAAAGCCGCAAGGAGACAGCCTGTTGGTTAACACAGACGCCACGCCCGCTACAGAGGACATTCTCACGATCGAGAGCCTCTGGAAAGTTTTTGGTCCCGACGCCGACGACCTGCTCGAAAACCAGTTGCGGTTCGCCGACAAGGAGGAGATTCTCGAAAAAACGGGGTGCGTGCTGGCCCTGCGCGATATCACGCTTGCTGTGCGCAGGGGAGAGTTCTTCGTCATCATGGGCCTGTCCGGCAGCGGTAAATCCACCCTCATCCGCTGCCTCCTGCGCCTCATCGAGCCAACCAGCGGCAGCATCGTCATCAATGGCGAAGATATCTGCCGCTACGACCAGGCCAAGCTGATGGGACTCCGCCGCCACACCATCAGCATGGTGTTTCAGCATTTCGGCCTGTTTCCCCATTACACGGTTCTCGACAACGTCACCTACGGCCTGAAAATCAGAGGAGCCTCCAGGCAGGAGCGGCACGACAGGGCCATGGAAGCCATTGCCCTGGTTGGTTTGAAAGGGTGGGAAAACCATCTGCCCGAGGCCCTGAGCGGCGGCATGCAGCAGCGCGTCGGCTTGGCCAGAGCCTTGGCCACCGATCCGCAAATACTGCTTATGGACGAACCATTCAGCGGTCTGGACCCGCTTATCCGCCGACAAATGCAGGATGAACTGGTCGAACTACAGGACAAGCTGAACAAAACCATCATTTTCGTCACCCATGACCTGCACGAAGCCTTCAAACTAGGTGGCAGGATCGCCATCATGCGCAACGGCGAGGTCATCCAGATCGGCTCCCCCGAGGATGTGATCACCGCCCCGGCCAACGATTATGTGCGTGATTTCATGCAGGACGCCTCACCGGCCAAGGTCCTGACCGCAGGCTGGATCATGGAGGAACCGGAGCTGCTGCTTTACGAATGGCAGGGACTGAAAACCGCCCGCCACCTCCTGCGCGCCACTGGGGAAGATTATGCGTTCGTGGTGGGCAAACACCATGAGCTGCTCGGCATCGTCACCCGGGAACTCCTCGACCAGGGCATCAGGGACGGTCGTCAGGCCACCGTGCGGGACGTGGCCGGTCTTGTCCGTGACCTGCCCCGCTGCGGTCCCGATGTCGTGATCGAAGAGCTGTTCCCGCTCGCTACCGCCGGACCCTACCCGATTCCGGTACTCAATGAAAACGATCGATTTCTCGGCCAAATCCGGAACAGAACGATTCTGGACAGCATGATCCAGGAACGGGTCGAGGAAGAGGAGAACCAGTCATGATGGAATTCCCGCAGGGACTGCGTCTGCCCATGGCGGAATGGGTGAACACCGCGATGGACTGGATTCTCCTGAACTGGGGTCCTTTTTTTGATATCGCCGGCAAGGGCATCCTGCAGATGCTGCTGCTCATCGAGCGCCTGTTCCTGTGGATCCCATGGCCGGTTATTGTCCTGGCCACGGGAATCGTTGCCTGGCGGGTGCTCGGCAGGTGGACCAGCGGCGTGGTCATGGCCCTGCTGCTGCTCGTCATCGGCAGCTTCGGCTACTGGCAGCTGGCCATGATGACCCTGGCCCTGGTCGTTTCGGCCGTGGTCATCTCACTGGTCATCGGCATTCCCACGGGCATTCTCATGGCCCGCAGCGACCGGCTGGAAACGCTCATCCGGCCGCTGCTCGACGCCATGCAAACCATGCCGAGCTTCGTCTACCTGATCCCGGCGCTTATGCTCTTCGGGCTCGGCAAGGTGCCGGCGGTGTTCGCCACCATCATCTACGCCATGCCGCCGGTAATCCGCCTGACCAACGTGGGCATCCGACAGGTTGCGCCCAGCGTCATCGAGGCGGCCACGGCCTTCGGCTCCAGTCCGCGCCAGATCCTGTTCCACGTGCAGCTGCCGCTGGCGCGGCCGACCATCCTGGTGGGCATCAACCAGACAACCATGATGGCCCTATCCATGGTGGTGGTGGCCTCGATGATCGGTGCCAAGGGACTGGGACTGGAAGTGCTGCTGTCCATCAACCGCATCGACATCGGCCGCGGTTTCGAGGCGGGCCTGAGCATTGTCATTCTGGCCATCATCATCGACCGGATCACCCACGCCTTTGCGGTAAGGCGGCGAACGAACAGCTGACCGCTCCTCCGACCGTAACCCTGCAGCCCCCTCCCGCCCACGGTATCCGAATAGTACTGCGTGCGCCCGCGCTGCCCCGGAGCTTTTTGTGTCCGGTCTCTGAGTACGGCTGCGTCTCCGTGGATGGACCTCCCGCCCTTTTTCAGTACACCCGATGACGATTTTTATGCACCTCCCTCGCCTCTTTGCGTAGGATACGCCGCTGACTTGGCCCCGTTTCTTTGACGCCCGTTGCCTTAAATGCCGCCCGCACGGTGTTTTCGAAAAAACACTTCGGTTACAATCTCTCTCCCGTAAGAAAGGGTACCTCCATGAATTTCAAGGAATTCACCTACTCTCCCCTGTACAACCTGTTTCTCATCACCTCCGGTGCGCTGCTTTTCGCCCTGGGCAGCAAGGCCATTGTCATCCACCACCAGTTCATCACCGGCGGCATCTTCGGTATCAGCCTGCTGCTTTCCTATCAAATCGAGTGGTTGAGCGCGGGCATCTGGTACTTTCTGCTCAACCTGCCACTGTTTGTCCTCGGCTGGATACTGGTGAGTCGCCGTTTCTTTTTCTACAGTCTCTATGCCATGGTGATCACCACCCTCGGCTTTGAACTGATCGATCTTCATATTCACATTGAAAACCAACTCTATGGGGCCATCGCCGGCGGCGTCATCTGCGGCACGGGCAGCGGTGTGATACTCCGCTCGCTCGGGTCCGGCGGCGGCCTGGACATCATCGCGGTCATTCTCTACCAGAAGTACAACCTGGGCATCGGCCGCTTCTTCTTCCTGTTCAACCTGTTGCTGTTCACCTACGGCCTCGTCTATATGAACACGGATCTGGTCATTGCCTCGATGATCCTCGTCTTCATCTCCTCGATCATGATCGACTACACTCTGTCGATCTTCAGCCAACGCAAGGTTGTCTACATAATTAGCGGAAAATACCAGGAAATCGCCAAAGTCATCCTGAAAGACCTCAAGCGCGGCGCCACCATCATCAAAGCCGAAGGTGCCTACTCGGGCAAAGAACGCAACATGCTCATGACCATCACCAACAACGTGCAGCTCAAACGGTTGGAGGAGGTTGTCTTCACCATTGATGCCGACGCCATGTTCATCGTCGAGAACACCTTCAACGTGATCGGCTCGGCCTTCGGCAAGCGCAAGCTCTACTGACCGCTCAGGGCTGCACCGGTTCGGAACCCGCCTGGTGGGGAAAACCGTGACGGTCGAAGCGCAGGTCAGTGAAGGCAAACATGTAGGGGTGGTCCAGGGATGTGCAATGCCACTGGTTTTTGTGGTTGAAGCCGATCCAGCGGTGCATGCCGGCGAAATCGAGCATCCAGCCCGCCTCCTGCCGCTCCAGCAGGTAGGGCGCGGCCTGGCGGTCGGCCACCGGAAAACGGACCACCGCCCGGTCCCCGGAGACGAACACCCGGGCCCGGGGCAGGACGGCCGACAGCTGCCGGAACTCGTGCGCCTGCTGGGCGTCGGTGACCAGCCAGCGGCGGAAAAACCGGCGCGATTCGGGGGTGTACAGGGCCAGGTCCGGGTCCTTGACCCGGCCGGCGAGTACCTGCAGATACCCCTGCAGGGTGGCCAGAGGATCGGCACCGGCCGCGAAGCGTTACGGATCGACCGGTGCCCCGTCGGGTTTTGCTGACGGCGCCGGACGGATCGCCGTGGTGGCGCCGCCGCCGCCCGACCAGCGGCCGCCGATCCCGTCCGGACCCTCGATCCCGATCTCTGCCGCCTCCAGGGCCCCGGCCTCCAGGGCCCGGGCCACGAGCAGTTCCACCGTGGCCGCCACGCCCGCACCGATCCTGCCGGCAGCGAAGAACGGCACCATCTGCTCCTCCTCCACCCGGCCGACAAAACCATCAGGGAACACCCCTTCGAGATCGTAGCCGATCTCCAGGCGCACCTGCTGCCCCACCGGGTCGATGACCAGCAGCACGCCCCGGGCGGCCCTGGTCCGTTCGCCCAGCCGGTAGCGGTCGAACAGCTCCACCGCGGTGCGGTCGATGTCTCCGCTCCTCCCGGCAAGGAACACCGCCTTGAAATGTATGTCCAGGTCGCGCAGCAGCACCGCGTGGTACCGAGCCAATCGTTCCCGGGCCGGGCCTTCGAGCAGGCCGGCGGGATCCTCGAGAAAGAGATCGTCTTCCCTAGAACAGCCGCACACTGCGACCAGCAGCAGAGCGATGAGAAGCATCAGGCGCATGGGCACGAACCTCGCTGAAAAGGATGGCAGGTTGGCTGGCGATGTCCACGAAACGGGACCGCCGGCAAGGGTTGCCAGACGGTACGCCACCGGTTCCGCACAGAGGGGCCGCAGGTTGCCTGCCGATGGATACCGGGCAGGCGGCAGGCCGTCAATCCGGAAGTGACCGGATCTCGCCCCGACCACCCCGCCCTCCGCCCTACACACACTGTTTTTTCCCTCCTGACAAGGAGTTCGCTGTCATGGAAACCTCACTGTTCTACAATCCCGGCCTGACCATCGGCCTGGCCATGGCCATGGGCATGATCGCCCAGGCCGTCGGCCATCATCTCCGCGTCCCGGGCATCGTCCTGCTGCTGGCCGTGGGCGTGCTCTTCGGCCCCGACGGCCTGGGCGTGGTCCGCCCCGACGCCCTGGGCCCGGCGCTGCACATTCTCACCGGGTTCGCAGTGGCGGTCATTCTCTTCGAAGGCGGCATGAACCTGAAAATGAGCCGGCTCAGGCATGCGCAGGATTCGATCCGGCAACTGATTGTGTTCGGCGGTCTCGTCACCACTGCCGGCGCCGCCGCGGCCACCCACCTGATCATGGGCTGGCCGTGGCGCAACGCCATTCTGTTCGGTACCCTCGTCATGGTCACCGGCCCCACCGTGATCCAGCCGCTGCTGAAACGGCTGAAGGTCAAGCGCTCGGTGGCCACCGTGCTCGAGGCCGAAGGGGTGCTGATCGACGCGGTGGGCGCGGTGGTGGCCATGGTCGCCCTGGAAGCGGCGCTCAGTCCGGCCCACGCCAGCCCGATGATGTGGGCGTGGCACGTGGTCTCCCGCCTCGGCTTCGGCGCCCTCGCCGGCTGGGCCACGGCCCTGCTGCTCATCGCCCTGTTCCGGGTGCGCCGCTCCATTCCCGAGGGCACGGAAAAGGTGTTCGCGCTGGCCATCATCCTGGCCCTGTTCCAGGGCACCAACACCCTGGTGGCGGAGAGCGGCATCGTCGCCGTGACCGTGGCCGGCCTGGTCATCGGCAATTGCAGCACCTATGTGCTGCGCGACCTGGTCGAATTCAAGGAGGAGCTGACCGTCCTGCTGATCGGCATGCTCTTTGTCCTCCTGGCCGCGGATGTGCGGATCAGCCAGGTCACGGATCTCGGCCTGCCCGGGCTGCTCGTGGTGCTCACCCTGATGGTGCTGGTCCGGCCGGCAGCGGTTTTCGCCGGCACCTGGCGTTCCGCTCTCGCCTGGAGGGAACGTCTGTTCATCGCCTGGATCGGCCCGCGGGGCATTGTGGCCGCGGCCGTGGCCTCCTTTTTCGCCGCCTCTTTCGCGGACAAGGGGCTGCCCGGGGGCCTGGAAATGCGCGCCCTTGTGTTCCTGGTGATCGCCATTACCGTGGTGAGCGCCGGCCTGACCGGCGGGTTGGCCGCCAATCTGCTCGGCGTGCGCCGCCCCAGCCAGATGGGGTGGGTGATCCTCGGGGCCAATGCCCTGGCGCGCGCTCTGGGCAAACTGCTCAGGGAGGACGGCCAGGAGGTGGTCTACATCGACACCAATGCCGATCATTGTCGCGCGGCGGAGGCGGACTGCACCCGGGTGCTGTACGGCAGCGGCCTGCACGCACGGATGCTCCTGCGGTCGGAAATCGACATCCGCCGGGGCGCGCTGGCGCTGACCGCCAACGACGAGGTCAACTTCCTGTTCCTCCAGAAAGTCAGGGAGGAGGTGAAAGAGATCGAACTGTACGCCGCCCTGCAGCCGCCTGCGGAACCCCTGAAATCCGAGATGCTCCATCAGCACGGCGCGGGCATGCTCTTCGCCCAGGCGGTGGACGTGGAGTTATGGAACCGCCGCCTGGCCGATAAACAGGTTCGCCTGCAGTTCTGGCAGTGCGCGGTCGCGCCCCATGCCGATGCTCCCGGGACCTTGCCCCTTGGCACCGACACGCCCCCTGGCCTGCTGCCCGTGGCGATCCGCAGGAACGGTACGCTCATCCCCTTCAGTGACCGGACCACTGCCAAGCAAGACGATGTGGTCAGCTTTTTCGTGTACGAGGCGGCAATGGCGGCAGGCGATGCGCTGCTGACCGAAAAGGGCTGGCGCCTTTTGGCCGGCCCGGACGAAAGCTTTTTTTCGACCTCCTCCTGCCATCTGCCCCGCACCGGCAAGGGGGCGACCAGCACCTCCCGATGAGCACCAGGGGCCGGCGCCACGACATCCTTTGCATTGACGCTCCGACCTGCCCGTGTATAGTGCCCCGCAGATCTCCGCCCGCCCCTGGCGCACGCCCTTTTGAGGAGAATGCCATGTCCACGATCATCCGCCGGCTCGTGCCGTTGCTCGCCTGCCTCGCCCTGCTCCTGCCCGCTTCACGGTCGGCCGGGGCGAAATCAACAGAACAGTTGGAGGTGCTGGCCACCACCTTTCCCATGTACCTGTTCACCCGTGGGGTGGCCGCCGGCCGCGACCGGATCCGCGTGAACCTGCTGATCCCTGCGCAGATGGGCTGTCCCCACGACTACGCGCTCACCCCGCAGGACATGCGGCGGCTGGCCGCGGCAGACGTGCTCGTGATCAATGGCCTCGGCCAGGAGGAGTTCCTCGGCGCGCCGCTGACCAGGGCCAACCCTGACCTGCGGATGATCGACAGTTCGGCAGGCATCAGGGACCTGCTCCCCCTGACCGCGCCCGAGGCGAACGGCCACGATCACGACCACGGCAGGGCCGCGCAGGCCGTCAACCCCCACCTGTTCGCCAGCCCGCGCCAGGCCGCCCGGCTCATTGCCACCATCGCCCGCGAACTGACCGCCGTCGACCCGGAGGGTGCGGCCCTCTACCAGGCCAACGCCCGCGCCTGGGGTGAGCGGCTCGACCGGTTGGCCGACAACTTTTCGACCCTGGCCGGCCGCCTGGCCAACACCCGCATCGTCACCCAGCACGGAGTCTTCGACTACCTGGCGCGCGACATGGGGCTTTCCATCGTTGCCGTGGTTCAGGCCCACGCCGGCCAGGAACCGTCGGCCGCGGAGATGCTCGCCATCGTCCGCACCATCCGCGAGCACGGCGCCGGGGCCCTGTTCACCGAGCCCCAATACCCGGCGGCCATCGGCCGGACCATCGCCGCCGAGTCCGACATTCCCGCAGCCACCCTGGACCCCGTGGCCACCGGCCCGGAGCAGGCACCGGCCGACTACTACGAGCAGGCCATGCGCGCCAACCTTGCCACCCTGGAGCGGACCCTTGGCCACCGCTGAAACCGTGCCCGATCGGAACATCGCTGTCCGCTTCGAAGGGGTGAGCGTGGTCCGCGACGGCGTCAGCCTGCTCGAAGACATCACCGCCACCGTGCCGCGGGGCAGTTGCACGGCCATCATCGGGCCCAACGGCGCCGGCAAGACCACCCTGCTGCTCGCCCTGCTCGGCGAGATCAGCTACCGCGGCCGCATCCTCTGTGACAACGGGGCGACCGCACCGCGCATCGGCTACGTGCCGCAACGGCTCACCTTTGACCGGGGCATGCCGCTCACCGTGGACGAGTTCCTGGCCATGGGCTTTCAAAAAAAACCGCTCTGGTTCGGCGTCCGCGCCGACCTGCGCCGCCGCTCCCAAGAGCACCTGGCCATGGTCAAGGCCGCCCACCTGAGCGGCCGGCAGCTGGGTGCCCTTTCCGGCGGCGAACTGCAGCGGGTGTTGCTCGCCCTGGCGCTGAGCCAGGAGCCGGACCTGCTGCTCCTGGACGAGCCCTCGGCCGGGGTCGACTTCCAGGGCGAGCTGATCTTCTGCGAACTGCTCGACCACCTGCGTTGCGACAGGGGGTTCACCCAACTCATGGTCAGCCATGACCTGGCCACGGTCACCCACCACGCCAACCACGTGATCTGCCTGAACCGCAAGGTGGCCGCCGAGGGCCCGCCCCGGCAGACGCTCACCCCCGAAAACCTGACCGCCATCTTCGGCGTGCACATGGGCTTGGTCAACTCACGCTCCATGCCCGACAACCGCACCGCCTGCACCGCACCCTGCTGCCAGGGAAACCAGGATGGCTGACCTGCTCGCCCCGCTCTACGCCCTCGTCGCCCAGGTCCTGCCGTTCGAGTGCATGCAGGTGCGCTTCATGCAGCAGGCCATGGTCGGGCTGCTGCTGCTGGCGCCCATGACCGCTGTGATGGGTATCCTGGTGGTCAATTTCCGCATGGCCTTCTTCTCCGACGCGATCAGCCACTCGGCCTTTGCCGGCGTGGCCCTGGGGCTCCTCTTTGCCGTGGACCCGGACTGGACCATGCCGCTGTTCGGCCTGCTGGTCGGTCTGGGGATCATGATCCTGCAGCGCCACTCGCGCCTGTCGAGCGACACGGTCATCGGCGTGTTCTTCTCGGCCATGGTCGCCTTCGGCCTGGCCATCGTCAGCCGGGACCGTTCGCTGGCCCGCGACCTGCAGCGCTTCCTCTACGGCGACATCCTCACCATCAGCGATGGTCAGGTGCTCTGTCTGGCCGCCTTGCTGGTCGCGCTCATGACCTTCCAGGCGCGCAGTTACAATCACCTGCTCTACATCGGCATCAACCCCACCCTGGCGCAGGCGCACCGGGTGCGGGTAGCGGTCCACCAGTACCTGTTCGCCGGCCTCCTGGCCCTGATCGTCATGTTCTCGGTGCAGGCGGTGGGCGTGCTGCTGGTGACCGCGCTGCTCATCGTGCCGGCGGCGGCGGCGCGCAATCTGGCCCGCTCGGCCGGCCGCATGTTCTGGTGGGCGCTGGTGATCAGCCTAAGCTCCGCCGTGGTCGGCCTGCTCGTCTCCGCCCAGGACTGGGCGTCCACCGCCACCGGCGCCACCATTGTGCTGGTCGCCTGCGGCTGGTTCGTGCTGAGCATGGTGGCCATCGCCCTGCGCGGCCGGGCAGACGCCTGAGCGGTCGGTCGCTTTCGCCCCATCCCCCCTTTCCCCAACCAGCGAGGTTCCAGGTGGCCAAGAACAAACCCGCAGAACGATACATCTACGTGGTCGGTGAGGAGCAGACCGCCATCCTGCCGGAAACCGAGCAGGTGTTCACCTTTGCCCGGGCACACCTGGCCGCGGTGGACACCGAGGAACTGCGCCTGGTGCTGGCCAGCGTGTTCGGCCGGGGGCAGCTGTTCCCCGGCCCGGAAACGGCGCTGACGCCGCTTGTCCACGAATTCGTCCGCCGCGCGGAAACCTACCAGGAGGCGTGCACCCGCACCCGCAAGGGCCGCTGCACCCTAGTGACCGCCTTCCGCCGGCTGGACGGCGAGATCTCGGTGCAGGTCTCGGCGGTCATGCCGCTGCAGCCGGGGGTGGTCCACCCCGACCGGCCGGAGGAGTTCCACACCCTGCTGCTCGACAGCCTGCCCGCGTTCCAGCAGGCCTTCATCCAGGAGGCCTACGCCGCGGACTCCCGACTGGTGGCGATCATCAAGGAGGCGACCCTGCACCACATCAACCGCCGCCTCGACTGACCCTTCACCCCGATCCCGGTGGCCGCAGAGGACTGTTTTTTTCCTCGCCTCCGCCCCGGCGAAGGGGTACTTTCCCAAAAGGCAACGGCAGGATAGTCCCCTTTTTCCACACACGGCGCACCCCATGGACAAAACCCGCTACAACATCATCTTCGCGATCTTTGCCGCCTTCGGCATCCTTCTTATCCACGAACTCTGGGTGCAGCAGCAGACGGTCGAGCCGGTGCCCTACAGCGAGCTGGAACTGCTGCTCCAGCAGGGCAAGGTGGCCGAGCTGACCATCCGCGAGAACTACATCGCCGGCGAACTCAAGCAGCCGGACGCCAACGGCAAGACCATCGTCGTCGCCAACCGGGTCGACCCGAAACTGGCCGAACAGCTCACCCAATACAACGTACCCTTCACCCAGGTGTACGAGAGCAAGTTCCTGGCCACCCTGCTCTCCTGGGTCATCCCGGCGCTGGTGTTTGTCGGCATCTGGTTTTTCCTCATGAAGAAGATCACCGAGAAGCAGGGAATGGGCGGCGGCTTCATGAACATCGGCAAGTCCAAGGCCAAGGTCTACGTGGAACGGCAGACCGGGGTCACCTTCGAGGACGTGGCCGGGGTCGACGAGAGCAAGGCCGAGTTGCAGGAGATTGTCGACTTTCTCAAGGCCCCCAACGAATACGGCAAGCTCGGCGCGCGCATGCCCAAGGGCATCCTCCTGGTGGGCCCCCCGGGCACCGGCAAGACCCTGCTGGCGCGGGCCGTGGCCGGCGAGGCGGGCGTGCCCTTCTTCTCGATCAGCGGCTCGGAATTCGTCGAGATGTTCGTGGGCGTGGGTGCCGCCCGGGTGCGCGACCTGTTCGAGCAGGCGCGCAAGTCGGCGCCGGCGATCATCTTCATCGACGAGCTGGACGCGCTCGGCCGTGCCCGCGCCGCCACCGGCATCGGTGGCAACGACGAACGCGAACAGACCCTCAACCAACTCCTGGTGGAACTGGACGGCTTCGACCCGAGCAGCGGCCTGGTGCTGCTCGCCGCCACCAACCGACCGGAGATCCTCGACCCGGCCCTGCTGCGCGCCGGCCGCTTCGACCGCCAGGTGCTGGTGGACCGGCCCGACAAGATCGGCCGCATCGCCATCCTCAAGGTGCACATGAAAAAGGTCGAGCTGGGTTCGGACGTGGACCCGAGCCAGGTGGCCGACCTGACCACCGGCTTTTCCGGGGCCGACCTGGCCAACCTGGTGAACGAGGCGGCTCTGCTCGCCACCCGCCGCCAAGCGGACGAAGTGGCCATGGAGGACTTCACCCAGGCGATCGAGCGGATCATCGCCGGCCTGGAGAAGAAGAACCGGTTGCTCAACCCCAAGGAACGGCAGGTGGTCGCCTACCACGAGGTCGGCCACGCCCTGGTGGCCCTGGCCCTGCCCGGCAGCGACCCGGTGTACAAGATCTCGATCATCCCGCGCGGCATCGGCGCCCTGGGCTACACCCTGCAGCGGCCCACCGAGGACCGCTTCCTCATGACCAAGGAGGAACTGGAGCACAAGATCGCCGTGCTGCTCGGCGGTCGGGCCGCGGAAAAGCTAATCTTCAACCACCTGTCCACCGGCGCCGCGGACGACATCGCCCGGGCCACGGACATCGCCCGCAACATGGTCACCCGCTACGGCATGGACCCGGACATCGGCTTTGTCGTCTACGAGGAGAAACAGCAGAGTTTCCTCAACCCGAACGGCCACGGGGTGAACGGCTGCCTGGTCAGCGACCGCACGGCGCAGCGGATCGACGCCGCGGTGCGCACGATCATCGACGAGACCTTTGCCCTGTCGATGGGGATCATGGCCTCGAACCGGGAGGTGCTCGAGCGCTGCGCCCGCACCCTCTTGGAAAAGGAGACCCTCTTGGAAAAGGAACTAGCGGAGATGACCACCGATCTCAAGCGGCTGGACGACACCGGGTTCCGGGCCGCAGCCGCCTGAGCGGGACGGGGTCGGGCCTAGACGGCCCGGGCTGCGGGCAGGAAGGGGCGGATGTCTTTTTCGTAGCGGGTCAGGACGCGGAAGCCGTGGGCTTCCAGGGCGGCGATGGCCCGATCGCCGTCCGCCGGGGCGACGCGCATGACCAGGTGGGAGATGTCCGGATAGCGGCTGTCCGGCCAGCAGAAGAAGCTCTGCAGGTTGATCTGGGCCTCCTTGAACAGGGAGGTGACATCGGCCAGGCGGCCGATGGCGTCATCGACGAGCACGCCCAGGCGGACGCTGTCGTCGCTCATGCCGATGGCCTGGAGCAGCACCGCCATCACATCGGTGCTGGTGACGATGCCCACCAGTTCGTCGTCCGCCATCACCGGCAGGCTGCTGATGTTGTGGGTCTGCATGATGTAGGCGGCCCGCTCGATGGTGGTGTCCGGCGCCACGGTGACCACGGTCTTGACCATGATCATCTGCACCTGCACCTTGTCCAGCAGGTAGTTCAGTTCATGGGCGCTCAGCGCCGTGGCCGGCGAGGCCCAGTTCTGAGAGAGGTCGCGGCCGGAGACGATGCCGACCAGGCGGCCCTTGCGGTTGACCACCAGCAGGTGGTCGATCCCCTTGCTCTCGATCAGTTCGCGGGCCTCGACCAGGGTCGTGTCAGGCGGTACGGTGACCAGATCGGTGTGCATGATGGTGCCGATGTACATATCTCCCTCTCCTTTGTTCCACGTGGTTCGTCAATCATCCGCCGCAGCGGGCGCGACCGGGTCCGGTCCGGCCCGCCGGTCACTGCCCGCCGGCGGCGAACGACCGGGTTTTCCTGTTCCAGGTGTACCTGCCAGCCACCCACAGTTCCTCGAGTTGCGCAAAATCGACCAGGCTCTGGCCGGGAACCGAATAGGTGGCGTAGGCCCTACGGATCTCGCTGTCGCTGATCACGTAATCCTTGTCGGTGTCGGCCCAGTGGTACGGCGCCAGGCGGATGCGACTCGCCCCGCCGATGCTGTCGCCCGTGGTCTGGCCCTCGCCGGCGATGATGTCGCCGCTGAAACGGATTTCATCGTCCGGGCCGAGTTTTTTCCCGGGCTGCACAAGGTAGGGAAAAACCGCCCGACCGCGCCGCAGGTGGCCGATCCAACGCGGGTTTTTACCGAACTGCTTGGCCTCGCCGTCGATTGCCGGGCCTGTGGCCTCGGCGTCGCCGGTGAGTTCGTCCCGGACGAGCACCGTGTTGGGCGCGTCGACCTCGCCGGTCAGCCGGATGACCACCGGAAAAGGCGCCCCGGGCGCGGTGTGCGGCGGCAGGATGCGCTCGGCGCGGACAGCGGCGCTGTTGCCGGCGAGGAGGAGAATGGCGACCGCAACCGCGAGCGCGCCAACCAGGCCGGCGGCCAGCACCTGCCGGCGACTCCCCAACAGGCGCTGGCGCAGCGGCATCGCCGCCGTCCCGGTCGACGGCTCGTCCGGAAGCACCGGCGACTCCTCCGTCTCCGCGGTCGCTCCTGCGGATTCCGGTGCGTCGTCCAGCAATTCCTCGAGCGGCACGCCGAGCGCCTCGGCCAGTTTCCTGGCGTTCTCCGGCTTGATGCTCGGATAGCGGCGGTTCTCCCAGCGGGAAATGGTGTCCGTGGTCACACCAACCACGGTCGCCAGGTACAGTTGGGTCAACTCCTTCTGTTCCCTGAGGAGACGAATTTTGTTGCCGTTGATATCGACGCTGTTGCTTGTGTTCATCCCTGCCTGCACCTGATTCCAGCGGGGCGGGACCGTCGCAGTTTTCGCGTGGCCGCCGCCAATGCGATCAAAAATACCCCATCCTGTCCGGCCTGTCTTTCTTTTCTTCGCCACTGCATCGGCGCGTTGCCCAGCCATCACCCGGGGAGGCCTCCTTTTTTGAAAAACCCCTCTCAATTGAAAGGGTTGGCTGACCCGACATGGACCCGACATGACCCCATGTCGGGTGGCAAATGGCCCGATGTCCACTGACGTGCGCGGAAAACCGGCCTACAGTGGGGGCAAAAGGACGGCAGCAACCGTCCACGTCAACCTTCACACGAAGAGGACAACCATGAATGGAACAGTGGCAGGGACCAGACCCGTCTGCGACCTTGCCGGTCACCCCGGAAACTCCGGCGGACCACCCGGGCCGAGCAGTCGTGTCGATCGACAGGGAGCGCCTGACACCGCAGTGCAGTACGCCAACCAGGTCGCGGACCGTCGATCGATCCGGCCACCGGCGGCCAACAATCAGGGGCGCATACATAAAACAGTTGCAGACCCATCACAGGAAAGCACAGGGAGAACAATCATGAAAACACGGACACTGACATTGTGCGCGCTCGTCGCACTCCTGCTGACAGTCCTGGCCGGACATCCCCGGCCGGCCGAAGCGCGGGACAACATCTTTGTGGGCGCCGATCTCGGCGGGTTATTCGTCCATTTTGACAACTACCCCCGGCGCGCCTACGGACCGCCGCCGCACCATTACCGGTCCTGGGGACCTCCGCCGCCGCCGCGGCACTACCGGGCCTGGGGACCGCCGCCCCCGCCGCGGTACTGGCATCCGCGGCCGTACTACCGTCACGCTCCGCCTCCGCCGCCGCGGCATTATCCCTACGGCCGATCCTACCGGCACTGGTAGACCGAACAGCAGGTGCGGGTAACGGCAGCACACGGCTACGGTCGGACAGCAGGATGGACAAGGACGTCCTCCCCGGTGGACAGGGGAGGACGTCCCTTGCTGTCCGGGTCTGTCTGTTTCATCCGAACACCATCTGAGGACCAGAGATTTTCTGGTCCAACATGCTGAGTTTCGGTTTAAAAAGACGATTTCTTTTTGCCCTGGACGTCCGGTCGTGGTACCTTTGCGCACATTCGGTCCCCGGTCGGCCTTCGTCGGTCGATGAGCCCTTCCCCCACCCCTCAGCACGGAGCACGACATCATGCACAAGGTTTTCTTCCCCGCGGTCCTGGCCCTGATCACCCTGGCCGTCGCCTCCTTGAGTATCGGCAAAGAGACCAGCGACGACGCCTGCCCCCGGGCCATGCAGACCAACTGCACCACCTGCCACGACACCGGCCGGATCTGCGCCAAACTGGACACCCCGGGGGCCGACTGGAAGACCACGGTCAGGGTCATGGGGGAGCGCGGCAACCTGAGCGCAGAGGTGCAGGAGACGGTGCTCACCTGCTTGGCCACCTCGGCGGATTCGAAAAAACAACTCTGCCCCGCCCAGACCCCCTGAGCGGGTCGGCCGCAGTCCACCAACAGAAAGGGGGCAGCCCTCCGGCGCCCCCTTGTGTTCACCTTTTTTTCCTCACCCTGCCCGCGGCCGTCGGCGGTCGCTTCTTCCGCCTGCGTTCCACCGAGAAACCGAATTTGCCGATCCGCCGACCCAGGGCGTAATACTGGCCGTGGGCGTAGACCAACGGCTCGGCCCGGCTCAGATCGAAGGCGCCGGTGCGCGGGTCGAGGTACCGGGCGTCGGCCCTGACGTTGACCACCTCGGCCAGGAACATGTCATGGCTGCCCAGGTGGTGTACCTCGCGCACGCGGCACTCGATGTTGATAGGCGCCTCGACGATGAGCGGCGCATTGACCTTGGCAGCCGGCCCCGGGGTGAGCCCCATCTCTTCGAACTTCCTATATTTTCTTCCCGAACGGACCCCGCACCAGTCCGTGGCTGCGGCCAGCGGCACGGTGGTCAGGTTGATGACGAACTCGCCGGTCCGGCTGAGGATGGCGTGCGAGTGGCGCTCCGGCCGCACCGAGATGTAGCAGAGCGGCGGGTCGGTGCACAGGGTGCCGGTCCAGGCAACGGTGATGATGTTGAACTCGTCCGGGGTCGCCCCCAGGCTGACCATCACCGCCGGCAGGGGATAGATCATCGTGCCCGGCTTCCAGTCGACCTTGTCCATTCCCTTCCTCCCCTGCTCCCCGGACTCCGGGCGGCCGGCGCTGTTCACTGCCTGAGCCGTCCCCGAAACAGGGAGAAAAAGACCCCGGCCGTGCAGAGCAGGGCCGAAATGGTGAACGCGGTCCGCACACTGAGCAGGAACCGGTCGTAGTTGTGGGGCTCGATCGCCTCCCGGCCGACCAGGAGGGCCAGCACCACGGTGGCCGTGGCCATGCTCATCATCTGGCCGAGCAGCCGCATGGTGGCCGCCGTCCCTGAGGCCAGTCCATACTGGTGCTTCGCAACCGAGCCCATGATGGCGCTCATGTTCGGCGAGGAGAACAGGGCAAAACCGAAGCCGAGCAGCACCAGATTGGCAACGATCCAGCCAAGCGGGGTGTCGGTGGCCACCCGGGTGAACACGACCATGCCGACAACGATGATGCCCATCCCGGTCGAGGCCAGCAACCGCGGCTCGATCCGATCCGACAACCGGCCGGCCACCGGCGAAAACAGGGCCATCATCACCGGCTGGGCCATGAGCACGAGGCCCGCGGTCTGCGGCGGGAGTCCCTGAATGTACTGCAGGTAGAGGCTCATGAGAAAGGTGGTGCCGAAGGTTGCCGAATAGTTGAGCAGGGCCGCCAGGCAGGAAAAGGCAAAGACCCGGTTTTCGACGAGCAGGGAGACCTCGAACACCGGATGGGGCGAGCGGATCTGCAGCCGGAAAAACAGGCCGAAGCCGAGCAGGGAGGCGGCAAGCAGGACCGCTCCGGCTACGGACGGCAGGATCGAGGCGCCGCAGGCCAGGGCGATCATGGAGGCGGCGTAGACGAGCGTACCGCCGAGATCGAACCGCTGGCCGCGGGCCGCGGCCCACTCGCCCTTGAGAAAGAGCAGGGTCACGGCGATGGAGCCGGCGCCGAGCGGGCCCATGACCAGGAAGATGGAGCGCCAGCCGAACAGGTGGGTCAGCTGGCCGCCGACAAAGGGACCGACCGACAGCCCCACGTACACCGCCGCCACGTAGATGCCGAGGGCCCGGCCGCGCCGCTCGGGCGGAAAGATGGAGGTGAGAATAGCCATGCCGGTAGTGGTGAACAGGCTCACCCCCAGCCCCTGCACAGCCCGCAGCGCGATCAGGGCAAAGCCGGTGGTGACAAAGGCCGCGGCCAGGGCGCTCAGGGTGTAGACCACCAGGCCGGTGGTGAACACCCGCTTGCGGCCGTGGATATCGGCGATCCGGCCAGCCGGGATCAACCCCACAGCCACGGCGACCAGGTAGGCGGTGGCCACCCAGCTCAGTTGGACCGCGTCCAGGGCAAGGTCCGCCTGGATGGACGGCAGGGCGACGTTCACCGCCGAGATCATGAACGGCCCCATGAACGAGGTCAGGGTGGCCACGAACAGGGCGGACCGCTCGATGGAGGTCCGGGATGGGGGTGTGTCGGCAGGCATGTCGGTCAGCAGGACGGATGAGGCCGGTGGGGACAGCCGCTGGTCATCCCCGGCACCGGCTGCGGCCGTAGGCCGCCGCGCCGAGCAGGGCGGTCTGCGGGTTGAGGATCACCTGCACGGGCAGGGTTGCGAGCAACTCCCGGTAGGTCCCCCGGGCGAACACGGCCATGAACGCGTCGTGACGGAGAAAGGGCAACACCCGCGGCGCCAGGCCGCCGCCGATGAACAGTCCGCCGAAGGCCAGGGTCTTGAGCACCAGATTGGCGGCCTCGTCGGCGAGGATGTCGGCAAACAGCCGCAGGGTGCGAACCGCGGTTTCGCAGACCGGGCCGCCGTCCAAGGACCGCAGGGCGGCGCGGGCGATCACCGGGGTGCGGTCCCCGGCCGCGGCCAGTTCCGCCTCCAGCCAGGCGGGCGGCGGGCACTGGCGGGCCATGAAGTCGAACAGGGTGGGGATGGCCAAGCCGGAACAGACCTGCTCCACCGCCACATGCTCCTGGTGGTCGAGCAGATGGGCGAGCAGTTCCAGCTGTTCCCTGTTGCGCGGGGCAAAGCTGGCGTGCCCGCCCTCGGTGGGCAGGGGCTCGTATCCGGCCGCGCCGGGCACAAGGAAGGCCTCGCCCAGGCCGGTACCGGGCGCGAGCACCGCCCTGACCGCGCCGGACCGGGGTGTGCCGGGGTTGAGCGAATGCAGATCGGCAGGCTCGAGCAGGGTCGCTCCCAGGGCCGTGGCCACCAGATCGTTGATCAGCCAGACCTGCCGGAAACGGTGCCGGGCCGCGAGTTGGCCGGCATCGAGCGACCAGGCAAGGTTGGTCAGGGTGACCGCCTGGTCGATCACCGGCCCGGCCACGCCGATGGAGGCGCAGCAGGGCGCCACCCGCTGCCGGGTGAGAAACCCGGCCAGAAGATCATCGAAGTTCCGGTAGGCACCGTTCTGCACGGTCCCCTGGCCGAGTTGCCGGCCGGACTGATCGTAGAGGCCGAGCGAGGTCTTGGTCGCGCCGATGTCCCCGGCCAGCAGGATGTCCGTGGCAGTCATGGCGGTTGTCACCCCTCCTTGAGCAGGCGGATGTCCCAGGCCTCGGAGCGGTTGCTGTTGGCCGGGTTCTCGACCACGCGGAACTCGTAGATGCGGTGGGGTTCCTGGAAGAAGTGATCCGAGGGCAGGGTGGATTTAGACAGGTGGAAGAACACCGTCTCCGCGCGGAGGGCGTTGTCCACCAGCCGGTAGTAGCGGAAAAAACCAAAGCCCCGGTCCGGGTTGTAATTGGCCACCGTGCCGCGCTGCCACTGGTCCGCGCTCTCGCCCTGGACGCCGGCGATGGGCATGAGGCCGGGCACCAGGAAGCCGGAGATGTACGAATCGGCGCCCTCGCGCAACTCCTTGCTGACATTGTGAAAACCGATCACCTCCACCCGGCAGCCCATGTTCTGCAGGGCGACCACCAGGCGGAGGAAATCACCGTCGCCGGTGAGCAGGATGATGCGGTCAAGGTTGCGCGCCTGCAACAGGGCGTCGATGGCCAGATCCATGTCGGCGTTGGCCTTGGTGGTGATGTTGCCGTCCTCGTCCTTGAAGCGGCGCACGGTCTTCTTGATGACCTTGAAGCCGCACTGGCGCAGGATGTTGTGGTAGCTGTGTACTTTCTGCCGGTACTCGGAGTCGCGGTAGGTGCGCTCGGTGTCCTCGGCCAGGTAGCAGTTGGCGCGCAGCATGACCGCATTGGCGGTGTTGGCCAGGTCGACGAGCACGTCGTAGCGCATGCCGAAGCCGCCGCTCATCTTGATGTTTTCGGCGT
>Ga0265295_1003046_pt1 | contig 25130 bp, 15 predicted proteins | sample Munlansysbiofilm_FD_192503 | JGI IMG/M metagenome (GOLD analysis project Ga0265295, IMG submission 192503) | Leachate microbial communities from a municipal landfill in Southern Ontario, Canada - Methane capture system biofilm | ecosystem: Engineered > Solid waste > Landfill > Unclassified ... | reverse complement strand
GACCTTTACAGCCACAACTTTTGTAGGCGGGGGTGGCGAGGCGTCCTGGCGGTTGCATCCGAAGGCAAGCAACATGATAATAGGTAAAGCCATGAGCATGAAGCAGCTCCGGCGCAAAGTAAAATGTGTCATAAAAATGTATTTGTTATTGTCCAATGCCTTTAGCAACCTGAAAGTGTTGCGTCGTAAATTTCATAGCTCCGGAAAGCAACGCTCTCCTTTTAATGGCGGCAAAAGTAACAAAGTTGTTATAATGGAGGGAGGACTATTTAAGAATCCATAAATTCACGCGAATTAAGCTAATTGCCACGAATTTTTGTTAGCGGACAACTTTAAGAATCCGTGAATTCACACGAATTAATCTAATTGCCGCGAATTGCTATTTTAAGAATCCGCGAATTCACGCGAATTAAGCTAATTGCCGCGAATTATTATTAGCGGACAACTTTAAGAATCCACGAATTCACGCGAATTCAGCTAATTATCACAAAAACTTATTAGCGGAAATTCGTCTAATTGGCGGGAATTAGCGGACGATTTTTAAGAATCCGCGAATTCACACGAATTTTTATTAGCGGAAATTCGTCTGATTAGCGTGAATTAGCGGACGGCTTTTAAGAATCCACGAATTGCACGAATTAGGCTAATTCACACGAATTTTTATTAGCGGAAATTCGTCAAATTGGCGGGAATTAGCGGACATTCTTGTTGTAGAAGTTGGTGCTCTCGAAGATTTTGTCGGCGGATTTGGCGATGAAACCTGAATAGATTTTTCCGTCGCTGTCGGGGTAGCGGCGTGCAAATTCGTAATAGCATCCTGGAATCTCGTGCGTGCCTTCCTCAAAATCCACAGCTACTATCTCCGATTTGATGCTCGACTGCTCGAGAAGCTCTGCCGGCGTGCCTTTTATCTCGCCACCGGCATCGTTCATCAGAAAGCCGTTTTTCTTCAGAAATTCGTTTACTTTTTCCAAAGTGTCGAAGTGTTTCAGGTAGTTAACGCTCACGGTGAAATGGTTGGCACAGAAGCCATAAACATAAAGCCAGGCTGCATATTCCGATTCATCGCGCAACTGTTCGTAAACTTCAAAGGATGGCTTTCCCCAGAGGTTGCCGGCAAAAATCAACTCGTCGGATTTTAACCGAGCCGCCGGAATTTTGTCGATGGCCGTTTTCACGGTTTTCTGCAGCTCCGGGCTGAACGCTTCCGTTTTTAGCTCGCTGATAAAAACCCGTGGCGCCATCTCGTCGCTCTTGTGCTCGTAGTGGCGGGCAAAGAGTTTCTTGGCTTCAAACTGATATTCGCCTTTGGCTTGGTAGCCGGCCTCAATGAAAGGTCGCGCCAGCACGTCGATGTTTACGCGCGGATCGTTGAAGGTGCGCAGGGCGATGTGGTCGTTGTGGACGGTTTCGCCCGAAGCCTCAAAAAGATCGTGAATCTTTTGTACCGAAGGGTTTTGTTCGGCGTAATCTTTCCAAAGCTTTTCAAAAATTACTTCTTTTTTCATCGTCTTATGGTTTTTAATTTTTCATAAATAATCAATGTCGCCTGCGTTATTTCAAATCAAAACATGCCATCCAAAAACTCTTCGGTGGTTACGTTCTTAAAATAGTGCTGCAGGTTGGTGTCTTGCAAACGGTGCATGATGGCCTGGCGGTCGTGCGGCACATTTTCGAGCAGATGCTCAATGTCGGCGGTATCGTGCAGGCTGAAATAGTCGCCGAAGATTTTTATTTTTTCGATGATGCCGTTTTTTACCTCCAGATTGAACTCGATATTTCCGCCACTGGCTTTTAGCTTACGCTGAAAATTGTAGCGCGGCGAGTAGCCGTAGTTCCATTCGCGCGTGCGGTACTTCTGGTCGGCAAGCTGGTTTATTTTATTAATATCATCTTCCGAAAATCGTGTAATCTCCATTTCAGGATGCGTTTGCCGGATGTGTTCGAGGACAAGATTTTTGAAAGCAAGCACATCCATGGGTTCTTTCAGGTGGCTGGCAATATTGGTAACGCGGCTGCGCACCGACTTTACGGCTTTGTCGGTAAACTTGTGCGGATCAACTTTCAACGCGCTGCTCAGGTCGGTGAGTTGTGATGAGAAAAGAAGGGTGCCATGGTGCAGCACGCGATTTTTGTACACATGCTCGGCGTTGCCCGAAAACTTTTTCCCCTCTATGGTCAGGTCGTTGCGGCCCTCAAAGCGTGCATCGACGCCAATTTTTTGTAGCACCTCCACGATGGGTTTTGTAAAGCCACGAAAATCCACCAGCTCATCAGTTTGTCCGTTGCGGATAAAGGTAAAGTTGATGTTGCCCAGGTCGTGAAAAACGGTGCCTCCGCCCGTGATACGCCGCACCACCGGGATGTTGTGCTGTTCTACATACGCTACATTTATTTCGGCCAGCGTATTCTGATGCTTGCCCACGATGATGCAGGGAGCGTTGCGCCACAACATAAAAATATCGTCGCTGAATTCGCGCAGGCAATGCTCTTCGGCAGCGATATTAAAATAAGGATCGGTATGTTCTCTTTCGATACAACGCATTCGTTACGGGTTAAAATGAGACGGCAAAATTACCCGTAAATGTTATGAATGGCGCAGTAAGATTTAGATTTAGAAAACTTTAACATGCTTTTTTTGGATTTTATCTAATCCTCGTCGCTCACATCAGCGATGTCTTCTTCGCCGCCGGCAATGGTATCGTCGTCGTCGTCATCGCTGCCGCCGCTCTCCTGGCTTTCGAGTTTTTCAAGCTCCTCTACCGAATCAACCTTTACATTAACACGAATCATGTAGCTGGTGTCGGCAGTATCCACGGTGATGGCATGAAAAAACTCATTGTTTCCCTTGTTCACGCGTTGCACATGGTTGCCCCAGCCATCAGGATATTTGGCGCGAATAGCCTCTCTTACCTCATCGGAGATGGTGTCGATGTTTTTGATCACTCTTTTCTTTTCCATTTCACTATCAGGATTTTATTATAAACAACTGATTCTTACTATTACTACACTGCTTTGCCTTATTTTTTTAAAATGGCGCGGCAAATATAGCAGCGTGTTTTTGAATTAAACAAGAAGAAAATAAAATATTTGTCAAAATGTTTGTTTTTGGAAGTACAGAAGCCATTACCTTTGCAGGTTTTACAATAAGAACATGCAAATCGAATTTTCACTTTTTATCCAAACACACGAAAAATTGGGGATGCTCCTGCATCCTTACCTTATCAGTGGCAGCGGCAAACATTATTACACCATCCACGACCGGCTGTCGGTGGAGAAAAGTCACAGCTATCGCGACATGCTGGCGCCGCACCAGGAAGAGATCATCAGCCTTACCGAAAATTATTCCGATCGCAGCCTGGCACGCAGATTTACCAAGGGGGAAGCCACTGCCCGCACTTATCTCGACAAACTTACCGACCACTACATCGCGCAGTTTGTACGCCCTTACATCGAAAAGCAGATGAACCAATGCCTGGAGCTGGTACGTCGGCACATGGTGCCGGTGTTCTTAAGAGAAACAAAAAATGTGGTCTATAAAGAAGATTTTATTTGCATAGCCCAGGAGCCTGCCGAGGTGGTTTTTAATTTTATAAAACTTAAAGACGAAACGCGCTATTACCAAAACATAAGCCACCTGGGGCAAAGCATGCATCTTACCGGAACCGGTGGTATTATTTTAACCGACAGCCCCTGTTGGCTTTTGCTCAACAGAACCTTGTATCACTTTAAGCAGAAGGTTGACGGGCGCAAGCTTTCTATCTTTTTTAATAAAGAATTTATCACTGTGCCGCCGGTGCACGAAAAGCGGTATTACAGCACTTTCGTGAAAAAGTGTATCCGCGACTTCCCGGTGCTTGCGCAGGGATTTCCGGTGCGTCATCAGCAGCCCGAAAAACATCCAATGCTGACGCTGGAAATGGATTTGGAAGGTTTGCCTTCGCTTTTCCTGCAATTTAAATATGGTAACCAAATCCTGAAATCGCGGCAGGGGCAGATAAAAATTGTGCGTTTTTCGCAGGAAGAAGGCACCTATGCTTTCGATTTCTTTTATCGGGATCTGAATTGGGAAACAGAAACAGTGTCGTTTTTGGAAAGCCTCGGTCTGAAAAATGTGTATGAAAACACCTTTCAGATAGATTCAGAAGTTTCGCCCCACCGCGTGGTCAATTGGCTCAACGAACACTCCGCGACACTGAAGGAGCGGAATTTTTTGCTTTCGCAGGAGATCGAAAATATCATCTACTTCACTGATCAGATGGAAATGGTGATGCGTGCCGAAGAGAAGAATGATTGGTTTGAGGTGTATGCCATGGCCAGGTTTGGAAACGATTTTGAGATTCCCGTGGTGCAATTGCGCAAGCACCTGCTCGAGGGCATCCGCGAGTACCGACTGCCTGATGGGCGCATTGCAGTGCTTCCGGAGTCGTGGTTTGCTGATTTCAGCGATTTATTGACTTTTGGCCAACGCGAAAAAGATATGATACGTGTGCGCAGGTGGCACGGCTCTTTGCTGTCGGCGCTTTCTATCAGTGGCTTCGATGGCGGCAAACGGCTTACGGAGGCCGGAGATTTACCGCCCGACACGGCGCCCCCCGATCCTCCCGATGGGCTGCTGGCACAGTTGCGCAGCTATCAGTTAGAGGGTTTCCGGTGGCTCGACCATCTTCGACGAAAGCATCTGGGCGGTTGCCTGGCCGACGACATGGGTTTAGGCAAAACTTTGCAGGCGCTCACCTTGCTGCTGAACTATATCGGCAAAACCACAAAATCCATTGCAGCAGCGCCGCCGGCACAAGGCGGACAGCTCGATTTGTTTAACCCCGTGGCAGAGCAATCTGGCGCAGGCAAGCCTTCATTGATCATTATGCCTGCCTCACTTATTCATAACTGGCAAGCCGAAATCCGGAAGTTTATCCCACACATCGGTTACCTTACTTACACCGGGTCGCAGCGCCACGAGTTGTTGCCACAGGTTCAGTATGCGCACCTGGTGCTTACCACCTACGGTACTATACGCAACGATTTTGATGCGCTTTCAAAGTTTGATTTTGGATACATCATTCTGGACGAAAGCCAGGTGATAAAAAATCCGGCTTCCAAAACGGCGCGCGTTATTTTCAGACTCAAATCCGAACACCGCGTGACGCTGAGCGGAACGCCCATCGAAAATTCGCTCTCCGACCTCTGGTCGCAGATGCACTTTCTAAACCCCGGCCTGCTGGGTGAGCATGCTTTTTTTAAACGATTTTTTGCTACGCCCATCCAAAAGCACGACGACCGCGCCAAGCAGGAAAAGCTGCAGCAGCTCATTCGTCCTTTCATTTTGCGACGCACCAAGCGAGAGGTCGAAAAAGAGCTGCCCGAGCTTAGCCAGGAATATATCTATTGTGAGATGACGCCCCAACAGGAGCAGGTATATCAGCAGGAAAAAACGAGAATCCGTAACTTTATCCTCGACAATATCGAGAAGCAAGGCCCTGCCAAATCAGCCATCATCGTGCTAAGAGCGCTTACCCGGCTGCGGCAGATGGCCAGCCACCCCGTTCTTACCGATAAAGAGTATCAGGCGGGGTCAGGAAAGTTTGACGAAGTGGTGCGCAACATCGAAACGTTGATTGCTGAAGGTCATAAAGTGCTGGTGTTTTCGTCGTTTGTAAAGCATCTGCGCATCTTCACCGATTATTTCGACACGCAAAAAATCGGTTATTCGTTGCTCACCGGAAGCACCCGCGACCGCGCGGCAGCCATCCGTAGTTTTGAAGAGGAGGAGCAGCAGCGCAATATCTTTTTTATCTCGCTGAAAGCTGGTGGAACGGGGCTTAACCTCACCAGCGCCGAGTACGTGTTTCTGCTCGACCCCTGGTGGAATCCCCAGGCGGAGCTGCAGGCCATCAGCCGGGCGCACCGCATCGGACAGACGCATCCTGTGATGGCGTATCGTTTTATAACCGTGGGCACCGTGGAGGAGAAAATTATGCTGCTTCAGCAGAAAAAATCCAAACTTGCCGACATCTTCATCAACACCAACAACCCGCTTAAGGAGATGAATGTGGATAATATCAGGGAATTAATATCTTAATTTAAAAAAAAGCTGTGATACAAAAGCTATGATATTTGTTATTTGATAGTTTTCCGGATAATTCGAAGATATCAAAACTGAAACACATTTTTGTAAAATGAAAAATCATTTTTTAACAATATTACTCTTGCTCATGCTGGTGGGATTTGGCGCCTCCTGCAGCAGGCAGATGGTGTTGATGCCAGGCGCTACCGACAACGATGGTCGTTACGACACCGAGTTTCCCGGTCCTGCCTTTGCGCGTGCGCTCGACAACATTAGCGAAAGCGTCCTGAAAATTTATTGCCTTGCCGAGTACGACAGGTATTACATCGATACAGCTATCTTTTTCACACAGTCCGATCTGGCTGCAGGTCTGCTTTCGCAGCGAACAATAATGCGTAACAACTTCAGCGAGTCGGTGCATGGCAGCGCCACACTCCTGCGCAACAGCGGTGGCCGCCTGGTGTTGCTTACCTGCGCTCACATCTTCGATTATCCTGACACGGTTGTCTCCTATTACGAATCGCTGGATTATTCTGCCGCGCCAGGCATCGAAAGTGTTGCCATCAAGCGTAAGCAAACACAGTTTATCCAGGAGCTTTCTGTGAGCGAATCGCTGGATATCATTGCCATCGACTATGATTTGGATATCGCTTTTCTGGGTACAAAAAATGAGCGCCTGACGAACGCTAAATTGCCCGCCTTTGGCTATGCTGCCGGCGACGACCGGCTGCTCGACAGGGGCAGCGTGGTGTACGTTTTTGGCTTCCCGGCCGGTTTTCAAATGGTGACGCGCGCCTTGGTGGCCAACCCCGACATTGGTAAGAACGGTACTTTTTTGGTAAATGCCAATTTCAACGAAGGCATTAGCGGCGGAGCGGTGATGGCAATGCACGACGGCCCCTTAAACCTCCAGTTGGTGGGTATCGCCAAGTCGGCGTCGGCTTCCTATTCCAACGTTATAAAGCCGGAACACGAGAGCCACCAGCAGCGTTACAATCCAAACCTGCCCTATGAAGGGCCGCTTTTTGTAGAACAACAACGCACGCTCAACTATGGGGTCACCTTCGCCATCTCTATTCTTACCATACGCGACTTTTATCTTCTCAACCGACGGCGGTTTGTCGCCTCCGGCTACAATCTGGACGAATTTTTTCAGTCGGGCACCCGGAAAAAAAGAGGAGAATAATGGTTGTTTTATAATAGGAATTCAAATTTTTACCTTTTCAGAAAAAAACAAAACTGCTTTACGCAATGAATAGACAAAAACCACTGGCCGAAATGTTGCGCCCCGAATCTCTCGAAGGATACATTGGTCAGGAACACCTTTTGGGCGAAGGAGCCATTTTGCAGCGCAGCATCCGGTCGGGCAGCCTGCCCTCGATGATTTTGTGGGGTCCTCCCGGGGTAGGGAAAACTACGCTTGCTTACATCATTTCACAAACGCTGAAGCGCCCTTTTTATACCCTCAGTGCCGTCAATTCCGGCGTGAAAGAGGTGCGTGGCGTTATCGAAAAAGCCAAAGACCAGCCCGGCGCCATTTTGTTTATCGACGAAATACACCGTTTCAGCAAATCGCAGCAGGACTCGCTGTTGGGCGCCGTCGAAACCGGCATCATTACCCTCATCGGAGCAACCACCGAAAATCCGTCGTTTGAAGTTATCTCACCATTGCTCTCGCGCTGCCAGGTTTATATCCTCAAGTCGCTCGACGAGAAACATCTTCGAAAAATGCTCGAGAGCGCACGGCTTTATCTTAGCCAATCGCTCGGCAGGGAGATAATTATCGACGAAGACGAGGCGCTGCTTCGCGTGTCGGGAGGCGATGCCCGCAAACTCTTCAACGCCATAGAGCTTGTGGTAAAAGCAATGCTCAGCGAATCGGAAATACGCATCACCAACGGCAAGGTGCTCGACACCATCCAGCAAAACATCGCCATGTACGACAAAGGCGGTGAGCAGCACTACGACGTGATTTCGGCGTTTATAAAAAGCATCCGCGGAAGCGATCCCAACGCAGCCGTCTATTGGCTTGCGCGAATGATTGCCGGCGGCGAAGACCCCAAATTTATTGCCCGCCGCCTGGTGATCCTGGCCAGCGAAGACGTGGGCAACGCCAACCCCAATGCCCTGCTGCTTGCCAACGCCTGTTTTGATGCCATCAACAAAATCGGCTGGCCCGAAGGACGCATCATCCTCTCACAAACGGCTGTTTATCTGGCCACCTCGCCCAAAAGTAACGCCACCTACCTGGCCATCAACGAAGCGTTGGCGCTGGTCGAAAAAACCGGCGACCTGCCCGTACCGCTGCATCTGCGCAATGCGCCCACCAAACTCATGAAAAACATCGGCTACGGCAAAGAGTACAAATACGCCCATGCCTTTGAAGGCAATTTCGCGTTGCAGGATTTCCTTCCCGATAAGATCGCAAATACGCGCCTGTACGATCCCGGCAAGAATGCCCGCGAAGAAGAGGTGCGCAAGTGGCTCAAGGGAAGGTGGAAGTATAAGTATGGGTATTAAATTAGGTAGTCCACAGTTCCGGCGTTCAGCTCAGGTAGGCACCTGCACGTGCAGGATGTGGTTCGGTATTCAAAAATTGTTTCAGCGCCTTGCGCCCAGCGCCATACGCTCCGCGCCCTGCTTTCTTTACTTCCCTTCGACAACGGTGGTTGAGCTTGTCGAAACCAGCTCAGGGCAGGCATTATTCAAGATTCGATATTCTGCGGTTCGATATTCAAAAATTGTTTCAGCGCCCTTCGACCCGCGCCTTGCGCCCTTCGCCCAGCGCCCTTCGGATTTTTTTTTAAAAAATGTTAACCATATCTTTTGCTTCATTACATTTGCTGGCTAAAATAATGAGGATTATTTTCTTAATTCTCAGCGTCGCTATTAAAATGACTATCAATTAATACTTGTGAGATGAAGCAAAAATTACTACTAACCTTGTTGTTTATGCTCGGCGTTTCGATTCTTAACGGGCAGGAGCTAACGGTTTCGGGGCGTGTTACCTCCGCCGACGACGGACTGGGAATACCGGGCGTGTCGGTTTACGTCAAAGGTACCTTCAGCGGCACCATTACGGATGTGGAAGGTCTTTACACACTGGCAGGGGTTGCCCCTGCCGACACATTGGTTTTTAAGTTTATGGGTTTTTTTACCGCTACCGAAAAAGTAGGTGCGCGTTCCCAAATCAGTGTAGTGCTCACTCCTGAAGCCGTTAACATCGAAGGTGTGGTTGTGACGGCGCTGGGCATAAAGCGCGAAAAGCGGGAGATAGGCTACACCACCCAGAGCTTTGAGGGTGCCACGCTCGAAAAGTCCAACTCTGCCAACGTGCTCTCGGCGCTTAGCGGGCGCTCGGCAGGCGTACAGATTTCGTCGGCCGACGGTGTGGAAGGCGGCACCACACGCATCGTTATCCGTGGCAACAACAACCTCACCACCGACAACCAGCCCCTGATCGTGGTGGATGGTGTGCCACTCGAAAATCAGCCTGGCCTCACCGACATCGGCCGCGGGCAGGACTGGGGATCGGCCATCAACAATATCAACCAGGCCGACATTGCCGAGATGAATATTCTAAAGGGACCCACTGCTTCTGCATTGTACGGTTCCAAAGGAGCCAACGGCGTGGTGCTGATCACCACCAAGCGCGGCAAAAAACAAAAAGGTATCGGCATCAGCTACAGCTACAATTATAAAATCATCAATCCTTATCGTTATCGCTCTGTGCAGAATGTGTATGGCGCCGGTGGCCCGTTGACGCTCTCGGAGCCGCAATTCCAGCAGGACAGCACAGGGACATTTCTCTATCCAACGGCCACACACACCAACAATGGCCCGTTCGACAAACCTACCTCAGAGCTGTTTGGATATTATGGTAGCTCCGTTTCGTGGGGTCCTGAAATGAAAGGTCAGATGGTGAAATGGTGGGATGGAAAAATGCGTCCCTGGTCGCCACAACCCGACAATCTGAAATCATATTTTGGCGATGGCAACAGCTCTTCGCACAATGTTGCTTTTTCCGGTGGCAGCGACATGGGGACTGTCCGCGTGTCGTTTACGCGCACCGATCACACGCCCATTATCCCCAACAGCAACTACGACCAAACCACCGTTAATCTGGGATCGAACATCAATATTTCTGAAAAACTAAAAGCCGACGTAGCCGTTTCCTACATCAATTACAACCGGCTGAACAGCCCCAACATTGGCGAGTCGTACAGTTCGTTCAGCAAGGCTTCGCTCTATTCGTGGCCACGCAGTTGGAAGGGCATCGAAGCTGCCAACTATGCCAATCCCGATGGCAGCCGCAACGATTGGGGCGGCAACTATCCGTTTGAGTACATTTCGCCCTACAACTGGTGGGAATTTTATAATAATAATACGGCGCTTTCGCGCGATAAACTCATCGGCTCCTTTGGCCTTAGCTGGAGCATCACCCCGTGGCTCACCGCTTCGGGACGCCTGGGACTCGACCTTACCACCGACCAACGCGAAACCCGAAACAATCCTGCCGACATCGCCGGCATCCTGGATGGCTATTATGAAAATGAACTTTCGCGTCTTAAAACTTTCAACAACGATTTCCTGATCACGGCTTATCGCGATGAGCTTTTCGGTAGTAAACTGGGCGCCAAACTCTCGGTGGGCGGAACCCAATATCAGCGGCGCTATTATCGCACCCGCGCCAAGAGTGGCAAGTGGATCGACCCGTGGCTTTTTATCTCTTCCAACTTCGAAGACCCCGAACAGATCATCTATAGCTCCGGCAACCGCCGCGAAGAACGCAACGACAAAGACATCAACTCGATGTATGCTTTTCTGAATCTGAGCTACGACAATTACCTCTTTGCTGAAATCACCGGGCGCAACGACTGGTCGTCAACATTGCCACCCGGCAACAACTCCTATTTCTACCCTTCCCTGTCGATGAGTTTTATCGCCACCGAAGCCTTTGGTATCAAAAGCCATCTGCTGAGTTTTTGGAAAATAAAAGGCTCGTTGGCCAAAGCCGCTACCGACACACAGCCCTACCAGCTCGATTACGTTTATTATTCAGGCCTTTTCGGCAATACGCAAACCTCTTCGCTCGACCGCACCATTCCGCCGCTTGACCTGGCACCGCAGGAGGCCAAATCCTTTGAGATAGGAACTACCCTGGGTTTGTTTGATGAGCACCTGAGCCTGGATTTTACCTGGTATCATATCATGTCCGACAACCAGATTCTTACCCTGCCGGTGCCTGCTTCTTCGGGAGCTACCGGCACGGTGATCAACAACGGAGAACTCGAAAACAGCGGCTTTGAATTTATTATGAACCTGGTGGTGTTAAACCGCGCTTCGCTGGTAATCGAAACAGGCTTAAACTTCAGCCGCAACCGCAACTATGTGGTTAGTCTTGGCTCCAGCTCCGAGCCTCTTGAGCTGGGCAACATCTGGGGGCTTAACGGTCCGGCCATTGCCGTGCGCGAAGGCGACGAGTATGGAACCATCGTGGGCTACGATTACGTGTATCACGAAAATGGTCAGCCCATCCTTTCCGACGACGGCACCACCTATAAAATTACCGACAACCGTGTGCCGATCGGTAACGCCTCGCCCGATTTTATCGGCGGCTGGACCACGCGTTTTATCTACAAAGGCTTTACGCTCTCCACGCTTGTCGATACCAAATGGGGCGGCGATATCTACTGCGGCTCGCAGGTGATAGCGATGCAAACCGGCCAGGCGCCCGAGACCCTCCTGGAACGTCAGGGCGGAGGGCTGCCTTATACCGACGAAGAGGGCGTCACGCGCAATGTAGGTGTGGTTTTGCCCGGCGTCTACGAAGACGGCACGCCTAACGATAAAGTAGTGCATTATTATTTTAAATACATGCCCAATGCTGGCGGATGGGGAAAAGTGATCTCTAAACCCGGCATTATGGACAACACCTGGGTGAAGATGCGCGAAATTGCGCTCTCGTATAATGTTCCGGTGAAGGTGGTGGAAAAGACGAAAATATTTCAGAGCCTGTCGGTGAATGTGGTGGGGCGCGATCTGTTTTATTTCTACTCCTCGCTGCCCAACAAGATAAACCCGGAAGGGCTGATGGGATCGGGCAACGCACAGGGTCTGGAGTGGGCATCGTATCCCGGCTCACGCTCCGTGTCGTTTGGCATCACCGCTTCCTTTTAGTTTTTAATTATTAAAAATGAATTTCAAAAGATTTTTGACGATGATGAAAAATAAAATATTGCTGGTTACAATGCTCGCTATGCTGGTACCTTTTGCGGCTTGCAAAAAAGATTTTGACGAACTCAACAAAAACCCTTACGCCACCACCATTACCAGCATCGGGCCGCTGTTTAACACCGTTACCGCTTCGTTGCGCCTGGGATGGAACGAGCAGTTTTACGTGCACAACGAAGTGCTTTATCCGCAGACGCAACTGGCAGCACTCACCAGCCAATCCTGGTCAAACCTAAGCATTGGCACCGAAGAAGTCTGGACGGAATATTATGTGACCCTGGCGCACATCCGCGACATCGAGCGGCGGCTGGATGCTATCGACGACCCGGCACATCCCGACTCGCTCGACAATGTGCGTGCTATGGTGAAAATTCTGCTGGCTTATAAGACTTTCCGCGTGACGGATTTGTTTGGCGATATGCCGTTCTTCGGCGCAGGACGTGGCTATGAAGGAACCGAGTTTCTGCATCCGGCTTACGATTCGCAAGAGGATATTTATGTTTTCCTGCTCGACGAACTCAAATGGGCCTCCGAGCATATCAGCCTGACAAATGAGACTTCCACCGGAGGCACTTTCTTTAGCATCGCTGCTTACGACAAGCTCTTCGACGGACAAATGCTGCGCTGGAAGAAATTCGCAAACTCGCTGCGGCTGCGCCATGCCATGCGCATGGCCGAAAAACGTCCCGAACTGGCTGCCGAAATTATCAGCGAGATAATCGGCAACAACCTGCCGGTGATAAAAGGTGCCGAAAATGTAGTGATGATGCCACGGGCACAAAGCTGGCTGCGCGAAAGCACCAACTGGTCGTTTCGCGAGCACAAAAATCTGCGCATGGGAACTACCATCCGCGACGCCATGAGCGTCAACGACAGCATCAACGGAAGCGGTTTCTACGACCCGAGAGCTTTTCTTTTTTTTGAAACCAACAATGCCGGCAACTGGGTGGCGTTTCCGCAAATTCCCGATGCCAACACCCCGTCCGCCGGCGGCATACCTTATGGCTTGCATCGCGACCTGAACTACACCATCAAAGGCACCGGCAACATTTATTCACCTTTCAACTATTATCTGATCCGCGACGAAAACGATATTCCGGAGATTATTCTCACAGGAGCTGAGTATCATTTTATTTTGTCGGAAGCTTATTTCCGGGGTATCGGCATGGCGCAGAATGCGAACGAGGCTGCTGCCGAATATTTTACCGGCGTAATTGCATCCATGGATTTTTGGGGTCAGTTGCATGATAATTCTGCCATCTGGCTCTACACCTCTCCGCTCTATGAGCAAGCCAACAAATACGATGCAGCCAACAAGATTTTCTCTTTGGAAAATGATGAAGAAAAACTCGACCTGCTTTATGCCCAGCGTTGGCTCGATGCTTTCCGCCAGCCGTGGGAGGCATTTAGTCTGGTGCGACGTACCAACCGCACCCCCCGTGAAGGTGACCCGATTAGTTTTTTCAGGCTTCCGTATCCGCCCAGCGAGTCGGAACACAACAACGCCAACTGGTCGGCGCAAAGTGCCGCCATGGGTGGCGATATGTCCACCGTGAAAGTTTGGTGGATGGAATAAGATTTTGTTATTAATAAAAAAAAGACAATGATGAACAGAAAATGGATTTGGTTTCTTTCGATAATGTTTTTTGCACTTTCGTGCAACGACTCCGATGATGCAGCACCGGCGCCTAAGCCACAAAATACAGGAACGCCATGTCCGGATGCTTCCGAAATAGTGTATGCCGGGCGTACGTATCATACCGTAAAAATTGGCGACCAGTGCTGGTTGCGCGAAAATATGGACGTGGGCGTGATGCTCGCTGCTGCGGATACCGCCAAAAACAACGATACCATCGAGAAATTTTGTTATCGCAACGATCCTGCAAATTGCGCGATTTATGGCGCGCTTTATACCTGGGACGAGATGATGCAGTACACCGACAGCAGCCAGCGTGGCATTTGCCCTGAAGGATGGCACATTCCCGACGACGCCGAGTGGCGCCAGCTCGAAGCATCCCTCGACAGCTTGTATAGCCAAACCGACAGCGTGTGGCTTGCCAAGGGTTGGCGTGGAAGCAACGCCGGCGGACGGATGAAAGCTACCGGATTCGACCCGTGGTTCAATCCCAATACCGGAGCCGGCAATACGGTTGGCTTTACGGCGCTTCCCGGCGGACTGCGTCACGCCGAAACAGCCCGGTCAGAGCAATTGCATCAAAGTGCCTGGTACTGGACGGCTACACCCGACGGCCAAACAGATGCCTTTTACAGATTGCTCTCCTACACCCATGCCGACGTGAAAAAAGGAAATACCAGCCGTGAAAATGCTTTTTCGGTGCGGTGTATTAAAGATCAGGAATGAAAGGTTAAATTCCAAATAGCAAATAATAAATTCCAAATAGCAAATTCCAACTGTCGGCAGCCGATGTAAACAATGACCAATAAATTCCGAAGCTCAAAGTCGCCGAGGTGGTTGAGCTTGTCGAAACTTGGCTATTGAATTTTAAAAAATTGTGACTTATTTGATGTTTGTCTTTTGAGTTTTGGAATTTGAACAGGCTGATCACTAACCCCGGGCTTTAGGCCGGGGATACAGGGCGAAAGATTTCAGTGGGCTTTAGCCCAAATAAAGAGCATGTTATGATGAGTTCATGGAAAGATATTGATGTAAAAATATTGCGGGCTAAAGCCCGCCGGTTTCTCGAAGTGCTTTCTGGCCCCGCCCTAAAGTGCAGGGTTACTGAGATGCTGCAGATGAGCTACACACAATAAATAATATCAGAGCCTAAAAAAACTAATCAACACCTTATTATCAGTAACATTTAAAATTTTAATACGTATGAAAAAAATCTACATCTGGCTGCTGATGGCGATCATGATCGCCGGGGCAGGGGAGGGGTTCTCCCAATCAAACCAATATCTGCACTTCGACCGTGTGGATGACTTTGCGATACTGGAAGGCGGCGGGCAATACGTCGTAAATAAAACGGCCATGTCGATCACCGGCTGGTTTTATTGCGACGAGCTGGCGTATGGCCAGGGCATGATGGGCTTTCGCGATGGGTCGAGTGGTTTTTATTTGATAATCCTCAACGATGGCGTAATTGAATGCCGCCTGGCAGGTACCGGCGGGATGTGTGAATTCGTTACTCCGCCATTTACGGTGGTGCCACAGGTGTGGCAACATTTTGCCTGGGTGTACGACGGCACTGCGGTGAAGCTCTACGTAAATGGCATTCTTGCCGGCAGCGCTCCGGCTTCGGGCACGCTCACCAATGCCGACATGCCTTTCGCTATTGGCAAAAGCCCGCTGGGCGCCGGCTTTAACTTTGTGTTTGGCGGACGCATCGACGAAGTGTCGGCGTGGAATAAAGGACTTTCGGCCAGCGAAGTGCAGGACATCGTCGATAACGAAATTACCGGAACTCCTGACGGACTGGTGCTCTATTATAAATTTAATCAGGGCGTGCCTGGTGGCAACAACACCACCATTACCAAACTCATCAGCGAAACAGGTGGCAGCGACCGCGATGCCGACCTGATGAACTTTGCCATGGAGGGCGAGACCTCCAACTTTGGCGGCGACCTCAACCCCGGGTTTCAGGCGATCACCTTCCCGCAGATTCCCAACCATCTGACCATCGACGAGCCTTTTGAAATATCTGCCGAAGCAAGCTCGGGGCTGGAAGTATTTTTTACCATCGAGTCAGGACCGGCAACCATAGAGGGCAACACCATAACGCTGGAGGGTACAGAGGGAGTGGTAGTGGTGAAAGCCAGCCAGCCGGGAAATGAAATTTATGAGCCGGCTGCCGACCTCCTTAATACTTTTCTGGTGATAAATCCCTACACCTATGCTCCCGAACTCGACCTGCGCAGCCCGCTGCAAGGCGACGTTTTTGTGCCCGGCCTCGACATGATACCACTGGCTACCTATTCGATGATCGACAACCAGCATCTCTTCAGCATTCAATCCGTAAAATTTATGATAAATGGCGAAACGATTGATCCAATCAATTGGTACAATGGCCATTATACCGCTTACTGGCAGCCGCCGGCTTTTGGCAGCTACGAAGTAAGTGTGGTTTCTACCAACAATTACGGCGCTGTCAACACCAAAACTGCACAGATCAACGTCACCGACAATGTTACGGATCAGGATGTAGCCGCCTTTAGCGATATCTGGATCTATACCAGCATTCCCGAAGCGATTGTGGAAGCCGAATTGCCAAGCTACCAGGGCGCATTCGACAACATCACCGGTACGCTTGAGCTGGCATGTCCTGCCGGGGGCTGTGGCGAATGGGATCGCATTGCTCGCGTGGAAGCTTTGGGTCCCAACGGAAAATGGATAGAGATTATCCGCTACATTACGCCATACAAAAAAGCCTGTTCGCACAGCATCGACCTCACCGACTACCGCTGGATATTGCAGGGCAAAACGAAATTCCGCATCAGTTGCGTTACTTTCGACAATGGATATTTGTGGAATCTGTCGCTCTATTATCACACCGGCACCCCCGATCATAAGTACAGCGCTGTAAGCCCGGTGTGGCATCAGGAGTATCCTTTTGGCGACCTGGCCGACCTGCAGCCGGTAGAGCCTTATAGTTTTTCATTTCCTGCAGGCGTATCGGCCTCCACACTCAAACTGGTGGGAACCGGACATGCCTGGGGCGACAACAACACCGGCAACGCAGCGGAGTTTCACGAAGATACCCATCATATCTGGGTGAATGGAACGCAAACCTTTGAGCAGCACAACTGGCAGATTTGCAATCCCAATCCCGATGGTTGTCAGCCACAAAACGGTACCTGGTTTCACAATCGTGCCGGCTGGTGCCCTGGCTCCATTGCTCCCTGGTTCGACTACAACATGACGCCCTTCATCAACCAGCCCACCGTAGAGCTTAAATATATTTTCGACGAAGATTATGTGGATTATTGTCATCCCAACAACCCCAATTGTATTACCGGAACCACTTGCCCCAATTGCAACGATGGCTACAACCCGTTTCTGGATGTGGCTTGTAATCTGGTGATTTTTTCGGAGTTGCCGATAGAAGCCGGTCTTTACACCAGCATTCCGCAGGCACTGCAAGCAGAAACCACCACCACCGTTTATCCCAATCCTACACATGGCTTGGTTCATCTCGATGTAGATGGCTCTGGTTACGAACCGGGTTCTGTCATCTGGATTTACAACAGCTCCGGCAACCTGATGCACTTCGAGCGCTGGGACGGCACGAGCACTTCCGTGGATTTGTCGGGATTCAACAGCGGCTTGTATGTTTTGGTAATTCAAACCAACAAAGGCCTGCAAGTCGAAAAAATTACAAAGCAATAATTTCACTTCAGGCCAATTATCCGTAGCCCAGACCTTCATGCTCCATCTATCCGTAGCCCAGGCCTTTAGGCCTGGGCTACGGATTTTTTATTAAAATAGTTCTTCTTTTTTAATAATCCCTGCTTTGAGCAGTTCGCGAATGGTGAGTTCAGTCATGTCGCTTTTAAAATTGAACTCGTACCGAATGTCGAGCACATAAGCTTTGAGGCGGAGCTTGAGGTAGGAGCGGCGTTCTTTTATTTCATTAAAAAACACAGCAACAACGGGCTTGTTGAGATAGATATACCGCGATACCTGCGCCGCTTCAATGGCAATTTTTCGCACCAACTCCGTGTCGACGTCGATGGGCAGATAAATCTCGGCCACTACCTGGCAGTTAAGCTCGCCGCTGTTGGCATTGGATACCGGGGAGTTCATCAGCTCGGCATTGGGCACCGCGACAACAGAATCGTCGGGCGTAACGATACGTGTGGCGCGCAAGCCTATTTCTATAACCTCTCCGTAATAATTTCCGGTTTCTATCTTGTCGCCCACCTGAAAGGGGCGGTCGATCAGCAGTGCTACGCCGCCAAAGACATTTTTGAGCAGGTCCTGCGCCGCCAAACCAACGGCAATACCTACGGAAGCCGTCACGGCAATTACCGTTTCGAAAGGCGGATTATAGATGCCTTTTATGATGGCAAAGATGATGACAGTCCAGATGGCTATGCGCACCACCGGTATGATGCTCTTGATGGTGATGCGCAGCCGTACGCTTTTTTCGCTCACCAGACTAAGAATTGTTATTGATAATTTGATAAGGTAATAGCCGATAAGCAGTAAAACGATGGTCCAGAAAATTTTGGAGAAGGAGATGGCGTTGAGAACGTCTTTGGGTTTCGTGGGGACGTTTTCGTTAATTTCGCTAAGGAATTTGCGGCCCTGGCTCCGAAGCGAGTCGGCATGGGTGGCTTCCACATGTGCAGTGTCGGAAGGTGTCGTTTGGGTTTTGTAAACGCTGTCGTTGATTTTTATTTCTACGCTGATGTTGGTCGCCGAATCGGCCTGGGCCATGATACCAGCGCTTACGAGCAGCATAATCAGCAATATGAAAATGTTTCTTGCCATGATATTAGTTGATAAAATTTCGTGATTTCAAAAGATTTACAACTTGCCTGAAGATGATCGGGTTGATGGTATAAACATCTCCGTTCTGCATCAACAGGCCTTTTTCGAGCAGTGGCTGCAATAGATTTTGTGCCTGGGTGGCCGACATGTGGAAAATGTCGCCATAAGCTTCTGTGGAGAGGCCGTCGTGTACCAGCAGGGCGTGCAGGATAAAAAGATAGTTGGAGGGCAGCTCTTTTACAAACGAAACATCAATTTCGCGGATGGAGGCGATGGTGATGGTGTTGTCGGTGATGCTGTGGATGCTGCGTAGCCAGTAAAGTTGCGCCAGACTGATGTTTCCATTGGATAGTTGCCGCAAATCCTTAAAATATTGTTTTTCCAGAAAACTTTGTTTTTCGTCTTCTTTAAGATTCTTGAAGCTGCGTGAAACGATGTTTTCATCAGAAGGCTCAAAGCTGATTTTGTATCCGCTCAGGCTGTTGCGCTTCAGGATGATATTCATGATGATGGCTTCGTCGAGCTGCGCAAGCTGCACTTCCCGCACAAACTGGTCGGAGATGCGAACGGTGAGGTCGAGATAATCCCAGGCATGGACGGTAAAGCTTGTTATCCAGAATACCTTGCGGGATGTTTGCATCATCAGCTCAAAAAACATCTTAAGACATTCAAACCCATTTATTTTTTTGAGATAAAACCGCTGCATGTTCTCCAGGATAACAATTAGTTTATCGTTACGGCTGTTGAGGTACTCGATGATTTGACGGTTGTCTTCAAACTTTTCCACCCCCAGAATGTCTTCAAAAAATCGAAGATAATCATGCACCAGCGAAATCCTGATTTTGGGTTCCTGATGAATAATTTTTAGTGAAGGAGCGGCATCGCGCAGGTAATAATTGATAAAGGAGGTAATGCCACTGCCTTTTTCACCCAACACGGCAACCGTCACATAGCGCTCTTTCTGCCAGTCGTCGAAAGCCAGTTTCATTTGGTCAAGCTCGGCGAGACGGTTTACAAAAAAACGATCTTCATCGGTAGGGCGCAATTGATAAAGCCGCTGATAAACGAATGGTAATTTGTCGAGCGACTGCTGCGACTGGCTGATGAACTCGGTAAGCTCGTAGGAGATGTGTTTTCGGGGCGGAGCAAAACCTATCCGGTAGCGCAGTTTCATCACCAGAGCGTAGGTGTCAGAAAAACGACTGCGTAGCATATTTGCTGCCTTGGGGGCTATGTTGCGCAGCCACTTCAACGCATCCTGGCGTGCCTTTTTTGATTGGTTCACAGCTTTGATGCGCGCGATACGCAGGTTCAGGTCGAGGATGTTGTCGGTATTTTTAAGCTCCTGAATCTGGGTATTAAATACGTGAACTGCTTGCCGCAGATTGGTGAGTGGCACATCGTAAATACTTTCAATGAGCGCGATGGTCTGGTTCAGATGATCTTCCGCGCGCGCATATCCCTCTATGGCTACTTCCAGAACTTTGTCAGCAGTAACCTGTTTTTGGTCGGGAAGCATCATGGCTGATTCCAGACTAAAGTCGGCCACCGTTCCCATGGCCAGCAGCTTGAGGCGCGCATTTTCGAGCATCCCGCGCACCTGGCCATTTACATCCTGAATAGCCTTACGGAAATGGGGCAAAGATTCAAAATGCAAAAGCTCGCGAGGCGAAATATAGTTTATCTCGCTGTCGCGAACGCCTTTCTCGTAGCTCATGTTTTTCACAAAACTGCGTTTCTCGGTAACCTCATCGGTAGCAGCCAGTGTTTTGTTTTCAAACTGCAGAATGTCGTCGGTGAAACCTACCGAAAGCACTTCGATGGTTTTGGCCAACAGCGTGTCGATCAGCTCACGGTTTAGTTTGCGCCGCTCTTTCTTTAGCGACTCCAACAACTCATCAAGGGTGCCGGCATTCTGTTTTAGACGGCTTGCCGAAGTGTTGAGGAAGCTGCGTAATTTTTCGAAATCCGGCGTCAAAGTATCTTCAATGTAGGTGTCGATTTGCCCGCGCAGCACTTCCAGTTGGGAAAGCACGTGGTAGTAGAGCAAAACGATCTCTACGTCGATAGCCCAGTCGTCGAAAAGGGTACGATGTGTATTTTCCCATCGGTGCAGGCCAGTATCAAATTTTTGTATCACCAGTTGGCGTTCTGTTTCCAAACGTCGTGGATTCAGGCGGCGAAGGCTAAGATCGGGTGTGTCGGCGATGGGGAGTGCTTTATCCAACTTTGTTGCAGCAGCTGCGAATTGCTGCTGAATCTCCTCCTGATATTTTATTTCAATTTGGCGTAGTTCTTCCTGCAGCTTTTCTATCAAAGCATCAGCCTCTTCCGAGCCAAGCGTTTCAGCAAGCTTCTCTGAGAGTTTATTTTGCGTAAGCAACTGCTGTATCGTCTCGTCTGTTTTGTTGTCGAATATCCACAATTGCATCAGCACCTTGTTGAGATCCTGCATAAATTGCCAGGTGACCGGAGCCAGCATTTCGGCCAGACGGGTGTGCAGATAGTGCGTAGCCATCAGCCTGAAAGGGACTTTGCGCACGCGCCATGTCACCAGATCATAGGGTTTCATTTTAAACAGCCGTCGCAGCGGATTGATGGTTTTTTTTAAAATCTGTTTTACCTTAAAACGACTGTTGATGCGCACCTTGCGCCACCATATTGCCGGGGTGTCGGTGCGACGAATGTGGTAGGGTGTAAAAATTTCGCGCGGTTGCAAAGTACGTGGCATCGCCTTCAACTGCGCCTCAAGCTCTTGCCAGTAAACCTCTGTAATTTTGGTGGTGTCGATGGAAAACATACGTTGCTGATGTTCCATCAACAGCTTGAATATCTCGGCAGTGAAATGACGCAAACATCCAATTTTATCGTCGGTTTTGGCAACGGCCTCTTGAAGGTTTTTATATTCCTGCCGGTAGCTGCTGATAAGTTGGCTCAGGTCGTTTATTTTTTGATGATAAAACAAAAAAAGATGCTCCTGTGCCCGGGCATTAAATTGATCCCACAACTTTACAAGTTGTTTGTGTTTTAGCGTTGTATCTGTTTTCATTTCTGTTTGTTAAACGTGGTAAAATTACCATACTTCGGCATGCGGCAAAATAAAACAAATATTTAGTTTTGCAGCCGATGAAAAAAACTGCGGCCATATTGCTTGTGATGTTGATCCTAACTCAGGGTGTCGGCATGTTTTTTATGTTAAAGCTCCGGCAGTCAGCAGCCAGGATGAATATGAAAGAGCGGCTGAAGAAAGGCGTGGACGACAGCGAACTCACGCATTTTGTTTTTCATCGCAACATGCCCAAAGAGGTGAGCTGGGTGCACGAGCGGGAGTTTATTTACGGCGGCGAGATGTACGATGTGGTGCGAAAGGTGAGCAAAGGCGACTCTGTGTTTTTCGCCTGCGTACACGACCATCGTGAAACAAAACTTATGAAGCAGCTCCTAAAAATCGTAAATCCTAAAAAGTCGTATCCGGCAGCGGCGGCGCATAACCAATTCCGGCTTGCCTACAACTGGTTTTGCAATAACGCTTCAAAACCAATCGATAGCAGATGCTTTCTGGTGGTATTGTTGCCCCGGACTGACAATTTTAGTCTTATCACTTTTCAGCCTTCCCCCGCAGCGCCGCCCCCCAAGGTTTAGTTTGTTTTTTTTCAACTTGCACGTACCTGATGCCCCGTTGGGCTTTTGCTTTTCTTATTTTATAATCCAGCGTTTGCTTTGCGCAAATAGTTTGGTGTGATGTAATCTGTCGATGGCAAAGCACGTGGGGCGCAACCGCTATTTATTTTATCAATAAACCAAATTTTACTACCAGATCAATGAAAAAACATTTCATACTTTTAATAACTGTTTTGTGGGGTGCCATAGCTTTCGGACAAAATATTACTGTAAAAGACAATGTAACCCAGCAACCGCTCGAATTTGTAACCATCTACAGCGCTGCCGGCAATCATTCGGCAGTGACCAATGTTCGTGGCCAGGCTGATGTTTCGGCTTTTGCGGGCGCCAGCGATATTCTTATCCGCCTTATTGGCTATCAAAACCGCACGATACGCTGGGCTGACCTGCAACAGCAAGGCTTTGTGGTGATGCTCGACCCGTCGCAGATTTATCTCGACGAGGTGGTGGTGTCGGCAAGCCGCTGGGAACAGCAAAGCGGCGAAGTTCCCAACAAGATCACTACCATTACTCCGGTGCAGGTTATTTTACAAAATCCTGCCACCGCCGCCGATCTGCTGGAACTCTCCGGCGGCGTATTTATGCAGAAAAGCCAGCTGGGCGGCGGCAGCCCGATGATTCGGGGATTTGCCGCCAATCGTGTGCTCATCACTGTGGACGGCGTGCGCATGAACAACGCTATCTTTCGCAGCGGCAACCTGCAAAACGTTATCAACGTCGATCCTTTTGCCCTGCGCAGCACCGAGGTGATCTATGGCCCCGGCGCCGTTATTTATGGCAGCGACGCCATCGGGGGGGTGATGAACTTTTATACCCTCAAGCCTTTGCTTTCCGTCGATGGAAAACCGCTGGTAAGAGGTAGCGCCGCTGCACGCTATGCCTCGGCAAGCAACGAGATGACCGGCCATTTTGATGTTAACGTAGGTTGGAGAAAATGGGCTTTGCGCACCAGCGCCAGCTTCACCAGCTTCGACGACTTGAAAATGGGCAGCAATGGCCCCGACGAATATCTGCGACCAGAATATGCTACGCGGATCAATGGCCGGGATTCTGTGGTTGCCAACAGCGATCCTAAGGTGCAAAGGCCTACCGGATACGATCAATACAACGTGATGCAGAAAGTGCGTTTCCATCCCAACAAAGACTGGGATTTCAACTATGGCTTCCACTATTCGGCTACTACGGATTTACCACGCTACGACAGGCTGATCCGCTATAAAAAAGAAAAGCTGCGTTCGGCAGAGTGGTACTACGGGCCACAGGTGTGGATGATGAATAACCTGGCCATTTCCACGCAGAAAGCTACCGGATTTTATGACAAAGCCGCTTTGACGCTGGCGCATCAGTATTTTGAGGAGAGCCGTCACGACCGCGACTTTGGCAAACCCTTGCTCACCAATCGCACCGAAAAAGTGGATGTGGTGACAGCCAACCTGGATTTTGATAAAAAATTCGATACGAAAAACCGGCTTTATTACGGTTTGGAAATGGCGCTCAACAAAGTGCGTTCTTCGGGCGACGATGAGAATATCGAAACCAATGTGGTGGTTCCGGGCGCTTCGCGTTATCCTGATGGAAGCACTTACAACAGCTATGCAGCCTACGCCAGCTATGTACATACTTTCGGCCGGAACGTTACTTTTCAGGGTGGCTTGCGTTACAACCTGGCAACGCTTGACGCTGATTTCGACACCACCTTTTATCCTTTCCCGTTTACCTCGGCCAGCCTTACCAACGGCGCCCTTACCGGAAGTGCTGGCATCAGCGTGAAAACCGATAACAACTGGCTTTTTAGCGCCAATCTCTCCACCGGTTTCCGTGCTCCCAACATCGATGACGTGGGCAAGGTGTTCGATTCGGAGCCTGGCTCGGTGGTGGTTCCCAATCCCGATCTAAAGCCGGAATATGCTTACAACGCTGAGATTTCAATTACGCGCAGATTTGCCGATTTTCTGGAAGTGGATTTGTCACTCTTTTACACCCTGCTCGACGATGCGCTGGTGCGCCGGCCTTACCTGCTCGATGGCAAAGACAGCATCGTGTATGATGGCGAACTAAGCCGCGTGGAAGCGATACAAAATGCTGCCAGCGCCTTTGTTTATGGTTTTCAGTTTGATACAGAAGCCGATCTGCCGGCAGGATTTGGACTGGCAGGGCATTTCAATTATCAGCATGGCGAAGAAGAGCTTGACGATGGCAGCACCGCGCCGCTGCGTCATGCGGCTCCGTGGTATGGCCGGTTTCATGTCACTTACACCCGCGCACGTCTAAAAGCTGATTTGTATGCCATTTTTAATGGGGAGACTTCGTATGACGATCTGGCGCCATCGGAACGCAAAAAGGATTACATGTACGCGGTTGATAGCAACGGAAATCCCTATTCGCCCTCGTGGTACACACTTAATTTTAAAATGCTTTACCAGTTCACCGATTATCTGATGGTTACCGCCGGCGTCGAAAATATTACCGATCAGCGCTACCGCCCTTACTCATCGGGCATTGCCGGGGCGGGAATCAATTTCATCGGATCGTTGCGGTTTACATTTTAATATTTTGATTTTTTGTATAGAAACCACAGAGGACGCAGAGGAGACGCCGAGAAAACGGAGAAGACTCTGCTATCTCTGCGTTTTCTCCGGTTTCTCTGTGGTTAATAAAATTAGAAACCACAGAGGACGCAGAGGAGACGCCGAG
>Ga0265295_1003045_pt1 | contig 25131 bp, 23 predicted proteins | sample Munlansysbiofilm_FD_192503 | JGI IMG/M metagenome (GOLD analysis project Ga0265295, IMG submission 192503) | Leachate microbial communities from a municipal landfill in Southern Ontario, Canada - Methane capture system biofilm | ecosystem: Engineered > Solid waste > Landfill > Unclassified ... | reverse complement strand
TGCGGCTTCCTTCAGATTCCACCTCGCGATGGACACCCTTGCCGTCCGGCTAACGCTTCCCCCTGTCGGGTGCGCAGAGGACTTTCACCTCCAAGTGGGTGCGCCCTGCCGGGCGCACAATAAAAAAAGGCCTGCCGATGCGTCACACCGGCAGGCCCTCTCTTTTTCGCAATTCGAAACGCCGTCCCGAAGCCCTATCCCTCGGACGTGGTCGGATCGATGATGGTCTTGACCTCGCTCACGCTGTTGGCCGGGAAGCCGCCCTTGGTGGCGTGCTCGCGCACGGCCTCTTCACTGGGGGCGATGTACACGCAGTAGATCTTGTCCGGCGTCACGAAGCTCTCCACCCACTGGATGGACGGCCCCATCTCCTGCAGCACTCCGCAGGAATGCTTGGAAATGCCTTGCAGGGTTTCGGCGGACATGCTGCCCGCTCCGGGGATCTCGCGCTCGATGATGTACTTCGGCATACAGTCTCCTCTGGGTTGAAAGTCCATGTTCGGTGGATGGAACAGATTCGTGCAAAAGTCCTTAGTCGACCATACAAGAATGCGGCCAAAATCGCGTCCTTTTCCAAACGTGGTCCATAGCCTGACTTTTCGGCGCATTTCGAGCGCAGCGCGGGGCATCGGAGTTCATGCATGCGGACCCGCCTGTTTCCAAATCGAACAGATCAAACCCCGCCAATGCGTCAAAAAGAAACACAAGCACACCGGAAGCATACACCTTTGCCCTGACCGGGATTCTCTGGCGGTTGACCTCACCCCGTCGGGCTCAATGGCGCCTTCCGCTCATTCCAGGGCCTGATCCAGATCCGCGAGGATGTCGTCGATGTGCTCGATCCCGACGGAAAAGCGGACCAGATCCGGGGTGATGCCCCCCGCGACCTGCTCCTCTTCCGACAACTGGGAGTGGGTGGTGCTGGCCGGATGGATGGCCAGGCTCTTGGCGTCGCCGACATTGGCCAGATGCGAAACCATGCCCAGACGGCCGATGAAATCCCGCCCCGCCTCAAGCCCTCCCTTGACCCCGAACACGACCATGCCGCCGAACCCGCGCGGGAACATGGTCCGAGCCAGGTCGTAGGAAGGGTCGCCCGGCAGGCCGGGATAGCGCACCCAGGAAACCTTCGGGTGCCCGGCCAGGAATTCGGCCACCTGCAGCGCGTTCTCGCTGTGCCGCTCCATGCGCAGGGCCAGGGTTTCAAGGCCCTGCAGAAAGATCCAGCAGTTGTCGGGCGAGAGGCACGCTCCAAGATTTCTGAGCGGCACCAGGCGCATGCGCAGAATGAAGGCCAGATGATTCATCTCGCCGAGATCATGGGCGTAGCGCATGCCATGGTAGGAAGAGTCGGGCTCGTTGTAGAGGGCGAACTTCGGGTCGGTCCAGTCGAAGCTGCCCCCGTCGATGACCGCGCCTCCGATGGCCGTGCCGTGCCCCCCAATCCATTTTGTCAGCGAATGCACAACGATGTCCGCCCCGTATTCCAGGGGCCGGAACAGGTAGGGCGTGGTGAAGGTCGCGTCCACCACCAACGGCAGCCCGTGCTCGTGGGCAATGGTGGCCAGGGCCTCGATGTTGGCCACGTCCAGGGCCGGATTACCGATGACTTCGGTGAAGATGAGCCGGGTGCGTTCGTTTATGGCCGCGCGCACGGAATCCGGATTATGGATGTCGACGAACCGGGTGGTGATCCCGGCGTCGGGCAGGATGGCGGCGAACATGGTATGCGTGCCGCCGTAGAGGGTCGAGGACGAGACCAGTTCGTCGCCCTGGCGGCAGATGTTGATGACCGTGTAGTGAATGGCCGCCGTGCCCGAAGCCAGGGCCAGGGCGGCCTTGCCGCCTTCGAGCTGGGCCAGGCGGGTCTCCAGGACCTCCTGGGTCGGCCCTCCGAGACGGGTGTAGATGTTGCCCGCCTGACGCAGGGCGAACAGGTCGGCCGCATGCTCGGCATCCTTGAACAGATAGGCCGAAGTGCGATGCACCGGGATGGCGCGCGAACCCGTGGCGTCGGGGGTGTAGCCGCCGTGCAGGGCCTTGGTTTCAAATCGTTGCATGGTTCCTCCTGTCCGGACCCGAGCCGGAAAAAGCTGTTTATGCGGCGGTTATCATGAAAATTCCGTACGAAGCCAGCAAGTTGGGCCAGAAACGGACCTCACGCATGCCTCCATCCCCGGACGGGTTCACGGCCAGGGAGCGCGTAATGGAAAAGGGCACGGCCCGCGAATAGGCCCTGAAATCCTCAAGGCTCAGCACCCGGATGTTCGGCGTGTTGTACCACTGATAGGGCAGCTCGGGCGTGACCGGAACGTGCCCCGAAAAGGCCATCTGCAACCGGATCGGCAGACAGCAGAAATTGGGGAAACTGACGATGCCCCGGCGCCCGACCCGCAGCAGCTGCTGCAGGAGAGCCGTCGGTTCATAGGCCTGCTGCAAGGTCTGGGAGACCACGACATAGTCGAAGGCGTTGTCGGGAAACCCGGCCAGTTCCCTGTTGATATCTCCGTGGATGACGGACAAACCCTGCGCAATGCACGACACCACCTCGTCCTCGTCGTGCTCAATGCCCAGCCCGACGACATCCTTGGTGTCCCGCAGCACGCGCAGCAGTTTTCCGTCGGCGCAGCCAAGATCGAGCACCCGGCTGCCCGGCTCGATCCAGGAGGCCACTATGCGCAGGTCGAAGCGCAGTTCCGGCAGATCCCGGCATTGTTCAGCAGCCATGCAACCCTCCCAGAAAACCCCTGACAACGCTTTCCAGGCGCTCGTCCGGCAACAGGAACGCGTCGTGCCCCCAGGGGGCGGTTATCTCGCAAAAACTCACATCCTTGCCCAGGGCCTTGAGCACATCGACGACCTGCCTGCTCTGGTAGGTTGGATACAGCCAGTCGGAGGTGAAGGACACCAGCTGAAAACGCGCCTGAGTCCCGGCCAGGGCGCGCCGTGCCGGACTGTCGAGGTTTGCAAGGTCGAGATCGAAATAGTCCGCAGCCTTGGTCACGTAGAGAAAGGCGTTGGCGTCGAAGCGTTCCACAAATTTTTTGCCCTGGTGATGCAGGTAGCTCTCGACCTGAAAATCACCCTCGAAGTTGAAGGCGAAGGCGCCTTTGCGCAGCTCGCGGCCGAACTTCACATGCATGGACTCGTCCGAAAGATAGGTAATGTGCCCGATCATGCGCGCCACGGCCAGACCCAGATCCGGACGCACGCCGTCGTAGTAGTCGCCGTTCTTCCAGTTGGGATCGCTCATGATGGACTGCCGGGCCACCTCGTTGAAGGCGATGGCCTGGGGAGAATGGCGGCTGGTGGTGGCCAGGGCCAGAATGCCGTCCATCATCTCCGGATAGGCCGCCGCCCACTGCAGGGTTTGCATGCCCCCGAGGGAGCCCCCGGTCACGGCCAGAAGGTGGTCGATGCCGAGATGCCGGAGCAGCTCGCGCTGGGCGCGGACCATGTCGGGGATGGTCACCAGCGGAAAATCGAGCCCCCAGTAGCGTCCCGTGGCCGGATTGATGGAGGACGGCCCGCAGGAACCCAAGCAACTGCCGATGACGTTGGAGCAGACCACGAAATAGCGGTCCGTGTCGATGGGTTTGCCAGGGCCCACGTAGTGCTCCCACCAGCCGGGCTTGTCATCGCTGGCGTGATAACCGGCCACGTGGGCGTCGCCGGTCAGGGCATGACAGATGAGCACGGCGTTGGACCGCTCCGCGTTCAGGGTCCCGTAAGTCTCATAGGCCAGGGACACGGGCCCGAACTCCACCCCGCTGTCCAGGACCATGGGCGTCGGGGGATGGGCGAAGGTGAACGACTTGGACAGTACAGTGCCGACAGATGGCTGGGTCATTGAAATCTCCGTGATTGAGGCAAGAGTCTGGCATCTATGAAGCCCCGGCGCGAAGGTCAAGGCCCATGCAACCCTCCCAACGTTCTGGCCCTCCAGGCAGCGACGTGATATGAAAATCCGCATACACGACAACATCTTGGAGGCAGCCATGCTCAGATCCGATATTCTTGACCGACTCGATACCGACACCACCTGGGACATGATCATCATCGGCGGTGGCGCCACGGGCCTGGGCTGCGGTGTGGACGCAGCCAGCAGGGGGTACAGGGCGCTGCTCCTTGAAACGCACGATTTCTCGCAAGGCACGTCCAGCCGCTCCACCAAATTGGTGCACGGCGGCGTGCGCTACCTGCAGCAGGGCAACGTGGCCCTGGTCATGGACGCCCTGCACGAACGCGGCGTGCTGCTCCGAAACGCCCCCCATCTGGTCTACAACCAGGCCTTTGTCGTGCCGGACTACAAGTGGTGGGAGCGCCCCTTCTACGGCGTGGGCCTGAAACTTTACGACATGCTGGCCGGCAAGCTCGGTTTCGGCCGTTCGCGCATCCTGTCACGCTCGAAAACCCTGAACATGATCCCCAACCTCGAACCCACGGACCTGCGCGGCGGGGTCATCTACTATGACGGCCAGTTCGACGATTCCCGCCTGGCCATCACCCTGGCCAAGACCATGCAGGATCTTGGCGGACTGCCGGTCAACCACATGGCCGTGACCGCGCTCCTCAAGGACGGTGAAGGCCAGATCGGCGGCGTGGAAGCCCGGGACTCCCTGACAGGCAAAACCCGGCTGCTGCGGGCCAAGGTCGTCATCAACGCGACAGGCGTGTTCGTCGACGACATCCTGCGCATGGACGACGTGAACGCTCCAAAACTGATCGCCCCGTCCCAAGGCATCCATCTGGTGCTCGACAAATCCTTCTCCCCCGGGGACACGGCCATCATGGTCCCGCACACGGACGACGGCCGGGTCATCTTTCTGGTACCCTGGCACGGACGCGTGCTGGTCGGAACGACGGACGTGGCCCTGGACGGCCCGAACCACGAACCCAGGCCCATGGAGGAGGAAATCACCTTCCTGCTCGAACACGCCGGACGCTACCTGACCCGTGACCCGAAGCGCAGCGACATCCTGAGCGTCTTTGCCGGCATCCGGCCGCTGATCCGGGCCGAGGGGGCGGACCGCACTTCGTCCCTGTCCCGCGACCATCACCTGACCATCTCCCAGGGCGGCCTGGTGACCATCGCCGGCGGCAAGTGGACCACGTATCGCAAGATGGGCGAGGACACGGTGAGCCAGGCCGCGCGCTTCGCGGGTCTTCCCGCCCACTCCTGCAAGACCGAGAACCTGCCCCTGCACGGCTGGATGAACGGACTTGATCCGCGCGATCACCTCTCGGTCTACGGCAGCGACATCGAGGAGATCCGCGAGATGATCCGCCGCGACCCGGAGCTTGGCAAGCCGCTGCACTACAAGCTGCCCTACCTTCGTGCCGAGGTGGTCTGGGCCGTGCGCCGCGAATGGGCCCGGACCTTGTCCGACGTGCTGCGTCACCGCACGCGCGCGCTCATCCTGGACGCGGCCGTGAGCATGATCATCGCCAGGGACGTGGCTGAAATCATGGCCCAAGAACTGGACCAGGACAAAAACTGGATCGAGGAGCAGGTCAGCTCCTTCAGGGAGCTGGCGAGGACGTATCTGGCAGGCTGAAAACGGTCGCGGCGGGCATGAGGCCCGCCGCGATCCGACACGTTCAATCGAGAATCAGCTGGTCAATTTTCAAAAACGGTCCAGGGAAAATCGGAATCCTCCAGCACCACAAGGGTCGCTCCGGGCATGTCAGCCTCAACTCCCGAGACCGCTTCGGGCCAGGCGAGGGTGATCAAACCGCCACCGGCGGCAGAGGTCACGCCGACTATGGAATCCTCCACGGCCATGCATTCGCCCGGGGCGCACCCGGCGCGTCTGGCGGCCTCAAGATAGGGGTCCGGCGCGGGCTTGCCGCTGGGCACATCGTTGCCGCAGACCGTGAACGCCATCAAATCCCACAGTCCCAGAACGCGCAGATTGGCCTTGATGACGGGGGCCTCGCCGTTGGAAACGGCCGCCTGCGTGACGCCCAGCTCATGCAGGCGCCTTACCGCCGCCACAGGAGCCGGACGCATCATGTCGGCCCGCAGTCCCGCCATGTAGGCGCGGGCACAGTCCGCCCTGAATTCCTCTTCGGTCAGTCCGACGGGCAGGCGGCTCTCAAGAATGGCCCATTTCTCCGGCATGGTCTTGCCGAGCAATTCGTCGTTGGCGGCCTCGGTCAAGATGTACCCCCGGGCGGCGCACCAGTCGCGAATGACTTCGTAGTGCAGCCCTTCGGTGGTTATGAGCGTGCCGTCGATATCCCAGAAGACGGCTTTGGGCCGCTTGGTCAAATTCATTATTCCTCCTGCTTGAATGCTTCCAGCACGGTCCGGGCCCGGGCCGGAAAATCGGTGATTATCCCGGCCGCGCCCTCACGGGCCAGCCGGAGCATGTCTTCTTCACGGTTCACGGTATAGACGTTGACCTCGAATCCGGCCTCTCGAAAGGCCGCGATGCGACCCGGAAAAAGCCCCTTGATGGACGGGTGCAGCGCCACGGCCCCCAGGCATTGGAGCCTCGCGACTATATCCTGCGTGGAGGCGGCCATGGCCTTTTCGTCCAGGAGCAGCCCCACGGGCACTTCCGGACACAGCTCACGAAACAGTTCCAGGGATTTTTGCCGAAAGGACGAGACCAACACCCGCCGCTCGATCCCCGATGCACGGATCAGCCGCACAACCTCGCGCACCAGGCCGTCGTCGTCACCGCCGAGCATGTCCTTGATCTCGACGTTGACGTGCAGGCCGCTCTCACTCGTCCAGTCCAGGGCCTCGGCCAGGGTGGGTATCTTCTCGTCCGTGTAGGGCGCCAGCCGCTCCGGACCGACTTCGCCCGACGCCACAGTTCCAAAGGGGTCGCGCCGGGCGAACCAGCTCCCGGCATCAAGCTCGCGGATCTGGGCCAGGGTCAGACGATCCACCACATGCGATGTCCGCACGGGCATGTCCGGGCGCAGCGCTATGTCCGTCACGCGGCGCAGGCCGTGATCGTGGGTGACGATGATTTCTCCATCGAGGGTGATGTGCACGTCCAGCTCCCAGCCGAAGGCGCCCTGCTCAAGGGCAGCCCGGGCTGCGGCCATGGTGTTCTCCGGAGCCGCGCTACGCGCGCCCCGATGCGCCCAGATTCTGGGCGCGGAGGAAAGATTGGTCATGTGTGTGTGCTCCATGGGGGAGGGACGGCGGGGCAAGAATTGTAGACGAGGCGCCCACCCTACTTCTGCCCAGGACACTCCACCTTCGTCGAAATATCTATTTCCGTCGGCCCGGCCGCCGCGTCCGAAAGGCGGTACCTGATGGCTTCGATCTCGTCCAGATTCTCGAAGAAGAGGTCAACGATCCTGGGGTCAAACATGCCACCGCGCTCGCGCCGGATAAACTCCAGCACTTTTTCCCTGGGCCAGGCCTTCTTGTAGACGCGGTCCAGAGACAGGGCGTCATAGACGTCGGCCAAGGCGCAGATGCGGGCCGGGAGGCTGATTTCCTCGCCCTTGAGGCCGCAGGGGTAGCCCGTGCCGTCCCATCGCTCGTGGTGCTGCAGGGCGATGTTGCGGGCTTCGGCCATGAGCCTGCGGTCCGAGGTGTGCAGGATGCGCTGGCCGATGACAGTGTGATGTTTGATGCTCTCGAACTCGTCGTCATCGAGCTTGCCGGGCTTGTTGAGGATGGCGTCGGGGATGCCGATCTTGCCGATGTCGTGCATGGGCGCGGCGGCTTCCAGCAGCAGGATGTCCTCCTCGGGGAGGCCATACTTCTCGCCCAGCAGAGCCGAATAGGCGGCCACCCTGCGCACGTGGTAGGCCGTCTCCTGGGAACGCGTCTCGATAACCTCGCCCAGGGTGGAGAGCAGCTCGCGCTGGGTCTCGATCATCTCGCGGTTGAGGTTCATGATCTCGCGGTTGCCGTGGTTGATCCTGTGCTGCTTGAGCACGTTCATGACCAGCAGCGCGATGATCACGCCCAGAATGGCGATGACCGCCAAGGCCAAAAGAATGGCCGAGCGGTGCTGTTCAAAGTACGACAGAGGGCGATTCAGCACCAGTGCATCCACGGGCAGCAGGGACAGGGAGATGCCGAAGCGCTCCAGGGCGGCATGGTCGTAGGTGTGCCGATTCACGCCCGCGAGCCCGCTGTATGCGACCGGCGGATTCTTTCCGGCCAGGCGGTCCAACAGGGTGCGGGCGGCCTTCTGCCCGTGCCCGAAGGCGCTGGTCACGCAGCCGCCGACAACGCCTGAAACGAGCTGAAAATCCCAGGCCGCATACACCGGCACGGGAGAGGCGGCGGCCACGGCCCGCGGGATCTCCTCGGCCGTGAAGACCTGCCCCGCCGCGTCCTGGAAATAGACCAGCAGATACAGAAGCTCCCCGTGCACGCGCTCTGCCGCGAAGCGGACGAGCCCGTCCCGGGTCATGGGCGGCACGACCTCGATCTCTACCTGTCCGGCCAGCTCGCGGGTCTGCTCCAGGAATTCCCGCAGGATGGATTTGCCCGTTAGGGTGCCGTCGATCATGACGTAGACCTTGCGCGTGCCCGGATTCTGACGCAGGGCCGCGTTCAGGGTTTCGAGGTGCGCCAGGCTCTCGATGATGATGTTCATGTCCCGGGCCCCCGGCGGGACGGACTTGAGGTCGTTGATGCCGCAGGCCGCCATGGGCGTGCCGGGGAACAGTTCTTCGCGGTGCATGGCCACGAAATCCAGGGCGTGGTCGTCGGTCAGGATGACCCCGTCGAAGCGGTCCCGGCCGTACTTCTCCCGAAAAAGCTCCAGCAGCCGGGCATGGTACTCGGGCGAGTCGTGATGCTTGGCGTCCATGTACTCCACGCGCCAGCGCGCCCGCACATCTGGGGCATCGAGGACCGAGACGATCCCGGCGTGCATGTCCCTGGTCCAGGAATAGTCGGCGGCGTAGGAATGGATCACCAACACCACGGGCCTGCCAGCCTCGAAGGCGCAGGCATCCGGCTGCGGATGGAAGAATGCCAGGACGGCGAAGAGAGGAATCAGGGCAAGAAGAAGCTTCATGATTCCCTTAGTAGCATCTCTTGCGCGCAGGGGGAAGAAGCGGGATGAAACTGGAGAGCGCAGCGCCCTGTTTTCGCTACCGGCAAGGAGAGACTCGTCTCGTGTCAAATAAAAAAGTGTAAAAAATAACGATACCACTGTTAAAAAAATGGATTTATCGCCATCACCCAACATGACCAGTCTGCACGGAAATGACATTCAGGTTTTTTCGCGATTTTTGGCAATGCTGTCGTTAAACAAAAACCTCATGACTCTGTAAAAAAATTACTTACGAATTCACTTCAATACCTTATAGCGCTATCGGATATATTTCAATGTATCCACCTCAGCGCTGTTCAACTCGCAGTGGCGATCATGATCGGCATACCGTTTCGTCATATAGGCTTTCTCATGAAAACACATTTTTTTCATATCGAATTTGCAAAAAACAATTCTGATCAGCAAAACATGGATGACGCCGCGATCACGGCAAGGATGCCCGTCCGCTGCTAATTCTCGATCCCATGCTTCTTCAAAAGGTCGTACATGGTCGGCCGACTGATCCCGAGCGCCTCGGAAGCCTTGACTATGTTGCCCTCGTGTCTGGCCAGCGCGGCCAGGACCATTTTCTTTTCGAGCATGGCCCGAGCTTCCTTCAGGGTTTTATCCATCAACCCGAAACCGTTTATGGTGTCGACTTCCTCGCCGAAACCCAGTTCCTCGGCCGTGAGCAGGGTCGAGTCCGCGAGCAGGACCGCACGGCGCAGCTTGTTTTCCAGTTCGCGGATATTGCCGGGCCAGCCATACGTGTTGAGGCTGGCCAGCGCATCGGGCGTAAACCCGGCAAGACTCTTGCCCAGATCATGCGCGATGCGATCCAGAAAATGTTCTGCCAGAATGCGCACGTCGTCTTCCCGCTCTCGCAGCGGGGGAAGATGAATATTGACCACGCCGATGCGGTAATACAGGTCCTCCCGAAAACGTCCCTGGGCTATGGCTGCGGCGATATCGATGTTCGTGGCCGCGATGATGCGCACATTGACGGGGATGTCCTTTCTCCCCCCGACACGCTGGATGACCATCTCTTGCAGGAACCTGAGCAGCTTGACCTGGAGGTTGACGGGCAGCTCCCCGATCTCGTCCAGGAAAAGGGTGCCTCCGCTGGCGTATTCGACCTTGCCCTGCACCGTGGAGACAGCCCCGGTAAAAGCCCCTTTTTCGTGACCGAACAGCTCGGATTCGATCAGATTCTCCGGAATGGCCCCGCAATTGATGCAGACCAAGGGCCCTTTCCGGCGCAGGCTCTTGGAATGGATGGCCCTGGCCACCAGTTCCTTGCCCGTGCCGGACTCCCCGGAGACGAGAATGGGCACGTCCGAGGCCGCGACCTTGTCGATAAGCCCGAGCACCGAGCGCATGGATGGGCAGGCGCCGACAATGCCGCAGTTGTCCGTGATTTCGACAACGGACTCATCGTGCTGGGCCACGCTCTCGCGCTCTATGGAATGAAGATGGAAGGCGCGGCGAATGATGACGCCAAGCTCCGCCAGGTCGATGGGCTTGCGGAAGAAATCGAAAGCCCCGAGCTTGATGGCCTGCAGAGCGTTTTCACGCTCGTCGTTGCCAGTCACAACGATGATCTTGGCTGAAGGATTGATCTTAAGCATCTCCACCAGCCCCCGGAAGCCCTCTTCCGAAGAGTCCACATGCGGCGGCAGGCCCAGATCCAGGGTGACCACGCCGGGGCGGGTTTTACGAAAAATGTCCAGGGCCTCGTCGACCCGGCTGGCCAAGTGCAAAGTGTAGGCTTCCGAGGCCAGCCCCCATTTGAGCTGGGTCAGGACGTCCTGGTTGTCATCGACTATGAGCAGATTATCCACGATGTTCCTCGATTCTTAGATGCAGGGGCAACGCCGGCTCGTCCGGCGCACCGCCTTGCACATGTCCATCCAATCCATGTCGTTCATTCCGACCATTCCGTCCAGAACCGCCAGTTTTTACCTGACTGCCTTAAAAATTCAAAATTCACAGGCCGTTCAAAAATGGTGAGATGCACGGAAACGAAAAATCCAGGACGCGGGGTGTAGCCGTCTACATAAGCGGTCTGAATTATCTCGTTGACGCAGCAGACCGCCATTTGGGGCGGCCTGTCACCCCACCGGCAGCCAGACCGTGAACTCCGAACCTTCGCCGGGCACGCTTTGCACCTCAATGCGGCCGCCATGGGCCTCCACAATCTGCTTGCATTGGTAGAGCCCTATCCCCATGCCCTTGGCCTTGGTGGACTTGAAGGGCTCGAACAGCCCGTTCCTGATGAATGCTGGGGAGATGCCAGCGCCCTGGTCCGTGACGCGCAGGTACGGTTCCGGGGCGACCCCGGCCCTGACCCGGACGGGTCTACCGTCGAGCGAAGCCTCCAGGGCGTTCAGGCACAGGTTCAGCACCACCTTACCCATTTCCTCGGCGTCGACTTCGACCACGGCGTCGTCACCGTCGAAAGTCAGGCGCTCCTGGCCGAGAAGCCGAGTCGATTCACGCGCCAAGGTCAAAAGCCCCGTGCTTGCGCGCTTCAGGGTCTGGCGCTCGGGCAGGCCTTTGAGCTGCGCGATGAGGATCTTCATCTTGCCCACGGTGCTACCCAGGGAGTCCACCATGTCCTTCTGAAACTCCGGGTTGCCGATGAACTTGCGGGCATTCTCGACCATGAGCGAGAGGGTGTAGACGTGGTTTTTGAGGTCATGCAGCACAAAGGCCGAGACCTTGCCCATGATCTCCATGTCCCGGGAGCGGGCCAGTTGATCCAGGAGGCGCATGTTCAGAAGGGCCGAGGAGATGTGCCGGGCCATGGTGTCCATGAGCTCGAAATCCTCTTCGTCGTATTCCTCGCGGCGGTTTATGGACGGGCCGAGCAAGACAAACCCGTCCAGGGCTTCATCGCGAAAGATGGGAATGGCGAAACCCGCCTCGACGAGCCAGGGTGAAGGATCGTCCAGCTCAGCCACGCGCACCACGGTGCCCTTGCCTGTCAGGGCGCGGATCAGCCCCGAATCCTCCGTAAACCCGCTCTCTTGGGGGTCCAGCTCCACAAGGCTGACAGGAAGGAACACTTTGCGGTTGTGGTCGAAGAGAAAGAGCCCCGCGCCGACGATGCCGAAAGTCTCGCAACAGGCCGACAACGCGGCCTGATGCAGCTCGCCCTGGCTTCGGGCCGACTCCAGATGCCGGGTGAACTGCACCCACTGGATACGATAGTCGTATTTCTCGCCGTAGAAATGCTGCTGCAGGAACAGGCGGATTCTGCGGCGCAGTTTGTCCGACAAAAAGAGGATGAGCAGCCCAATCCCGGCCAGAAAGCTCACGCCCAGGAGCACGGCCCGGCCCAGTTCGTCGCCGAACAGGCGGGCCCCCTCTCCAAGCAGCCCAAGGCCTACCAGATAAAGCCCCGCCACGACCAGGACCACGGACTTGAAGGCCAGGCGCCTAGAGAAGCTGATGCGCACCTCCGGCCCGCGCCGCAGGTCCGAAAACCACATCATGCCCGCCCCCAGGAACAGGGCCAGGGAGCGCAGCCAGGCCAGGCTCATATCGATGGAGCGGTACAGAAGGCCCTGGCTGTAATAGAGCAGCAAGGCCGCCAGAATGCTCACCGCGCCCAGGAGCACGAACTTGATCTTCCAGCGCCTGAAATGCACGGCCCCGGCCAAGGTTGCCTCGATGTTGAACAGACCCGCCACACAGCACAGGGTGAAGCCGATGTAGAAATAAAAGCCGCCTGGAAGCAGAAAGAGGAGCTGCTCGGTGGCGAAATCCGGCGCGTAGTAAGCGCCCTGCGCGGCAAGATACGCCGCCCAGGGCGGCATGAGCGCGGACAGCCCGATCAGGGCGCGCTGGGTCCAGGGCATCTTACCCTCTTCGTAGTCCCGGGCGAAGGAGGCCGTGAAAACGATCCACGCCGGCCCAAGGCCTCCTTCCGCCAACAGGGCGGCCGAGCGCCAGGCCGCGACGCCTTCGGGGTTCAGGAGGGCGGCCAGGTCCAGAGCCTCAAGGACGGCAGTCAGAGCCAAGCCCACAGCCAGGGCCCCGGACGCCCGGGAGCGTTCCCCGCGCAGCACGCCGAAGGCCATGCGCCCGGCAAAGCCGAGGGCGACGCAGATGGCGGCCAGGGTCATGAGGGTGGAGAGGATGGGAATGGTCATGATCGAAATGCGTCCAGAGCTTCAGGTGTGCAAAAAAGAGCGTTCACGACATGCAACGCATATCCGCTGACACGCTTCCCGGTCAAACGAAGATGGCACGGGCGGTGAAGATTTGTCTGCGCAGGGCGCTCCCGGCGTCATCAGGCCGAACCCGAATTTTGCGGGAAGTCCTCGACGCGACGCTCCACCTTCCGCTCCCCGCGTGCGTGAAAACCATGCGCGCACGCGCCCCCCGGCACGACCAGGGCCTTGTTCCGCATCACCTCACCAATACTGCCAGTTGCCGCTGATCCAGACGTAGGCGGCCAGGACGATGTTGGTCGTGGCGTGGGCGACGACGCACGAAAGCAAATCACGCCGCCAGGCCCACAGCGCGCACATGAGCAGCCCATAGGCGATGGCCGCCGGCCATTCGGGCATGCCGTGGCCGGCGGTGAATGCCAGGGTGGATACGATGACCGCGATCCAGGACCACTCTCCCGCGCCGACCTCTTCCAAAGATCTCTCGTCCAACGCGGCCTGGAGCGCCGCCCCCCCCTTCCTCCTTTCCTTCCCCCACTGCAAGGCCAGGCGGAACACATACCCCCGCATCATCAACTCCTCGAACACGGGCACCAGCAGCCCGGCGGCGACCAGACGCAGCGCGAAGGACAGCCCAGACCAGTCCGACCCGGCCTTTGCGGTGACAAAAGGGGCGAGCAGAACGACCCAGAGTCCGGTCCCGGCCACTCCCGCCGCGACGCCCCAGAGCACCGAGACCAGCGGGGAGCCCGGTCCCGTCAGGGAACAGTACCAGCGCCGGGCCCACAGCAGCAGGGCTGTCACCACGACCAGGCGCAACCCGTAATTGACTTCCCGCGAAAGAAACTCGGCGGGCAGGGACGCAATGGCCACATAGGCCAGATACGGCGCCATGTAGGGCAGAAGGAGTTGACGGTTGGTCAGCATGATGGATGAACGCGCTACGAACCGGGTTCGGCGTCCCCGGCCTGAGCCTTTTTCTTGTATTCCTGTTCGCCTTTGTGCGTGCGGATGAAATCGATCACCGCCCAGGGCAGCAGAATCGCGCTGCCGACGCGGTTGAACATGAGGTGTTCCTGCATGTCGGGGTTCGTGCTGATCCAGCCGTCGTAGAAGAACCACAGGCCAAAGCAGAAAAGGCCGAAGGGAAAAAGGTAGGGGCTGATCTGGGGAGGCTTTTGTTCGGTCATGTGTTTCTCGCAAAGGAAATTTGGCTTGGCGGCGCAAGGGTTTCTACGGGGGAATTCAAGGCTTGGCACCCTGCGTTCAGGACAAAATTCGCCGGAATCGCCTTGAAGAATGAGCACATATCCCATCCCGAGGCGCTTTTCCAATACAAAGTGAAAACGGCATGTCATACAGAAATGTATGTCGACAAGAAGGGGCGCTTCTCAAGCCTCTTTGCGGTCCATGGGGTGCGGACTGAGCAGTCGTTCTTTCAAAAGTTCCGTGAAATTGCGCCGACTGTCCGCCACGACATGGATATGAATTGTATGGACCGGTTTATGGATACGGTAGATTATGCGGTATGGAGTGAGCTGAATTTCCCGGTAGGAAAGAATATTGACTCGCTTCAATTCGGGAGGGATGCGCCCCCGATCAGGGAAAAGGCGCAGGCTGTCCCGGGCCTGGATGAACTTTTCCAAGACGGCGTCGGCCATGTCCGGGCCTTCTCTTTCGGCGATGAAATCGAAAATGCCAAGGATATCCTCCTCCGCGCGACGGGTGAAAGCGACTGTCCAAGCCGCGCTACCGCTCACCGCGCTTCTCCGCGATCATCTTGCGGGCATCGGCAAATACCTCGTCTGAATCACGCAAATTTCCGGTCTCTTCGTCGGCGGAGCTGTCCGCGAGCATCCGCAACAAGGCCAGACTTTCCTGAATCTGGTCATATTCCCTGACGTTCATGACCACTGCCTTGGCTTCGCCGTTTTGCGTAATGATCATGGCGTTGCCGGTTTCATCAACAGTTTCGATCAGTTGCTTGGCGTTGTTTTTGAGCCAGGAGATGGGCTTGATGTCAGAATGAAATTGCATGCACCCTCCAGTGGGGAAAAATTACGACTGAATAAAGGATATCCTTCCACGATGAATTAATCAAGGCTTCGCCTTTCATGAAACTGTGGATAGAGCGACCTGCCCGGCTCTTTTCAGCCCGACGTGGCCGACCTGTCATCGAAATCGGCCAAGCTCGCAAGCCCACCCCGTCCATCCACACGTCCATATCGTCCATACACGTCTCCTCCAGAAACGATAAACCAGAAACCAAACCAACCCCGCTGCCTCCCCATTGATCTTGACGTCCTGCCAACCCTTGTTTATACACTGTTTAAACATGAGGAGAAACCGCCATGACCGAAGCCGTTCTGGACATAAAAAAATGGGGAAACAGCCTTGGTGTTCGCCTGCCTGCGGCCGTGGCCCGCGAGGCGAAGCTGCATGCGGATCAGCGGGTACGAATCTGTGTTGAGGATGGACGGATCACCATCACGCCGGTAAGCGGGATGACTTTGGAGCAGCGCCTAGCGAGTTTCGATCCCTCCCGGCATGGCGCAGAGACCATGCAGGCTGACGAGGAAGTCGGAGCGGAAAAATGGCAGGGGTGAGCCCCGACGCCTCTTGGGTGCCGGCTCGCGGGGATATCGTCTGGATTGACTGCTCCCCCCAGGCCGGACGGGAAATGCGCAATATTCATCCCTTTCTTGTGCTGTCCACCCGCCCCTTCAACGACCGGACCTCGCTGGTCATCGGCTTGCCAATGACCACGGCGGAATACAACCAGGACAACCCGTTCGCGTTGCCCGTCGGCAAGGTCCGCAAAGGACGGAGCACCGTCGAGGCCTACGTGCTCTGCCACCAGCCAAAATCATTCGATTGGCGTTCACGCAAGGCCAAGCCGCATCCCATGAAACGCCTTCCCGAAAACATGTTCGCGGAAGCATGCCTGATCCTGAACCAGATTGTTCAGCTGATTTGACCATGGACAAGGCATTTGATGCGTAACTGAGGGATAACCTATCTCAAGTTTCAACTGGTCTGAAAAGAGCCGGGCAGGTCACCCCAATCATTGCGCCTGGCCCTGCTTTTTCGTAATCAACTCAAAGGCATTCGTACATCCAACCCGACTCAAGCAGAGCCCATGAAAAAATTCGATTCTCTTCTCGCCTTCTGCGTCTGGTGTTACCTCGCTGGCGCACTTGCCGCCCTTGCCCTCATGAACTTGGCGGGGGACGTCTGGTGGCCGGCGACCATGTTGCTGTACGGGCCGAGGTGGATGCTGCTTTTGCCCGCCATCCCCCTGCTGCCGCTGGCCATGTGGCGCAGGCCCAGGCTGCTGGTTCCGCTTGTGCTCGGCCTTGGGATCGTGCTCGGGCCGTTCATGGGTTTCAGGTGGTCCTTCGGGACTCCCGATCAAACGCCGGGCAACGTGCTGCGGGTCCTGAGCTGCAATATTGGCGGGCCGGATTTCAACAGCACGAAACTCTCCCAGATTGTCCGCAAACTGGATGTCGACATCGTCTGCCTGCAGGAATGCCCACGCGATTTAAAGCTGGACCTCCCGCCAGGATGGCATGAACTTAAGCCCGGAGGGATTTCGATTTTCTCAAAGTACCCGATTCAGCAGCAGGAAATCATCACAGGCATGCATCTTCCGGACACCTGGCCGAAGAACAGCATGCTCCCCTGTATTGTAGAATCACCCTTTGGCAACATCGCCTTCAACGGGATACATCTTCCAACTGCCCGTTTCGGCATACTGAACATGCTCGACAGGCGCATGGGCATAAACCCTTTCAAGACGGATGTACTGAACTCGGAGAAACAAAACAGATGGCTTGTCTCTCTCCGTGCGCGCAAGGCAGTTAATGCCCAGCAGTTGCCGACCATCATAGCCGGAGACTTCAACATGCCAGTCGAAAGCATGTTATATCAGGTATCCTGGGATGATCTGAAAAACGCGTTTGACTCGGCAGGAAGGGGCTACAACTGGACAACTTCCCAAAACCTTCACGGCTTCCCCATGCACGTCAGACTCGATCACATTTTGACGAGGAACGGCGTGACGCCAATGGTTACAGAGGTCGCAGAGAGCATCGGCAGTGATCATCTGCCAATAATCGCCGACGTACTCATCCCGGACCGTCTCGCAGTCAAAGAAGCTATCGCACGGAATTGGAAAGTAGTTTATGATGAAAAATTCATGAACAATGCGGAAATTTCTGATGGCCAATCATTTGGTTCAGACGGATGGCTGACCGCGAGCATCAGAAATGGTGGAAGCATCACCGGCAAAGATGGAGAGGCCTTGTTCGAAACAAAACAATTTCAAAGCTCTGCACTTATCCGCATTTCAGAGAGCTTGCCTCCAGAGTACAATTTATCAGTTGTTGTCGGCAAAATCAGATATGGAATCGATAGGTATGAAGAATCAGATTTCCATACAAAAGGCTTCAAGTATAACAAGAATTATCTTGAGAATGGGTTTTACTGGATTGTATTGACTGACAGACTTGCCGCACAGAATAGCGGAGAAGACTGGTGGCATCGGTATAGAAAAATAGTTATAGATTCAGATGACCATATTAACGAGAAGAAACCAGTATACATGGTGTATATGAATCCTGATTTGGACAGAAATGTCGGAGATTGGACAGGGGGGCAGTCAACGCTTCTTCGTTGCTGGTCAAATGAAGAATGGGTTACAAGGGAAGACAACTGGGAAGTCGCATTTCGTTACGATGAAAATTCATGGTATACAGTTGAAATTGAAAAAATCAACAATCATGTGACATTTCGTGCATTTGCCGAAAATGGCACCCTGATTACAGAAAGCGCTCCTGTGCATGTCGACGATATCTACGGCATGGGAAAGCAGGCCAGCAAGGAAGAGTTCGCATATGTAGGCGAACCGCATATTGACTCGTACAAAGGGGATGCAAGAGTCAAGCGAATCACATTGTCAGTTCCAAAAAAATGAAAATATACAGTTTTCACTTGAATAATACGCCAAAATATTCTGTCAATATAGTTAAAGAATTACAAATGGCTAAAAAAACAAGATTAAAAATATACTATATAAATTAGTAAAATCAAAAAAACTATCTATCTATATCTGAATCGAATGCAGTAAATTGAATCAACGAATTTGAAAATGATAGCACACTCGAAGGATGCATACGAAAAAATTGTCCAGAACTAGTTTTTATAAATCCACACGAAGATAGAGCATTTGCCATTAAAATACTTAGACCATTAAAAACAACCCTCAAACAATTTTTATTTTTAGCATCATGACATATTTTAAGTATCAACGAAATCAAAAACTTTATATCTTTGACAGAAAGATAGTCTACAATAATACAGGTGTTCTCAAAATATCTAACCACTACATATGCAGCGATATTTCCAGAATTATCTTCGGCTTCATATATATCATATTTGTAATAAGGATGCTTAGAAAATCTCCACATTAAAGCATCACGACTCCTATCAGACACAATAATATCACTATTTTTAATAGTATCCCAAAGACTTTCCACACCGCTAGAAAAAGAGTCTCTCCTATGTATTGCAATATTACGTTTCTTTAAACCACGAATACACTCACCCCAAATCATGGCAATCAACCTACGACTAATTCGGTATAAGCTAGGTTTAGACCCATCAGAAACCAAACTCTTGCTCGGCAAAATCGTTTCATATTGAATTTGCTGGCTGATTGTAGACCATGCATATTTATTTTGGATAATATCCGTTGTCGAAGATTGACCAGAACCAATTACAGTCCCAAAAACATCAGCAGCAAAGTCCATAAGACTCGTACCTATTTTATTCCTGCGATGCTCAGGAGATACATACAAATTATGTATCCATGCAAATTCAAAACTCTTCCCAGCTATCCACATTAAGCTAGGATATGCCATAAGATGACCAACGAGAACATCATTACTCATCGCAATAATAATTGGTGGCGTACCAATTTTGACATGAGGATTAGAATACATCATCCAATTTAACCATTCTCGATTCTTCTTAAATGGTGCTGGCGACCATGAATTTTCATAAAAATCTGCAACAATATCAATATCATCACAGAAAAGGATTTTATAGCCCTGATCCATTTCACTTTCCATTAAAAAAAAGTTTCTCTAATAAAAAATTGAAATCTGTCTTATCAGCAGGCACAACACATCTTGGAATTGAATAACTATCTGTACGCGAATTAACAACTCCATGATCACATGTAACCGCAGTCTTGTAACCAGAATGAATTAATATATTTTTGGTATTAATATTATGAATTGGTTGTAAATATGGACTCGGGTATGAAAAATGAAAAACATTTTCTTTTAATATACTTTCAAGAAAATTTTTAGATTCCTCTGCTTCAATCTGAGCTTGATTTAAATCTATGTGAGCCATGTTTGGATGCCCAACTGTGTGAGAGCCAATAATATGCCCCTGCGATCGTATCGATAAAATATCACTTTGAGTCAATGGCTTTGCCCCATCACCCAACACGTCATCCACATCAAGATCATCAAGTATTTTTCTAATATATAAATCTATATCTTCCACACACGAAGAACAGCATATAGACACAACTCGCAAAAAAGCTGCTCGCTTTTCATGTTTATCCAATAAATTGTATGATTTACCAACTGATTGATCGATCCATATTTTTTTTTGCGTCTTGTAAAATGCATTTCTTGTTAACAGAAACCACAAATACCCTTTTTTTACAAAATTTGTTGAAACATATATCGTACATTTAATACCATACTTATTCATTATAGGAATTGCATTTTCAGCGTTATCTTTAAATCCATCATCAAATGTTACACAAACATACTTTTTTTGATCGTCAAAGCAATTTTCTAGTAAATATTGCAACTCATCAATACTCACTGGATCATATTTTTTTGAAATTATTTCCATATGTTTTTCAAAATTTGTGCACGACAACGAAATCCCACCAATGTAATAAGCATGTCTTGAAGGATCATCTTTTATAGAATGATACCTTAAAACAACTATCTTGTTTTTTTTATTTCTTAATGAGTTCAAAACACGTGTTGATATGATAGCTTTTTTTAATCCACGTCTTCATTATGATCTCTATATAATTAATAGTTATAAATTTGTTTTTATAAGATAATTAATTTGAAAAAAAATTAAATTAAAAATTGTTAATTTTTATAAAAATAATCTTATTAACAAAACACATATTTTATAATAATTTACATTAAATCATACTCTATCTTTGCATAATTCATACTTTTTCAATTTGCACTAATAAACTTCTTAAACAATACATGCCTCTACAATGGGTTCAAGACGGCAAGAACTCCCGAATAACGGGATAGAAATCTCGCAGAAAATTTTCCACCCGCTTCTGAGCCACTTCCACGTTGTCCCTGGCCTGGACCGAGATGCGGATGAAGCTCTGGTCACGGCGTTTGTGGAACATGGAGCTGGTTATTTCGGCCAGCTTCAGGGAATATTCATCGGACATGGTCTGACCTCGCATATCAAACCAGTAGTAGATCAGTTCCCGCTGCTCTCCCATGGCGTACACGGCCCGCACCAGCTTGACCGTCTCCCCGCCCAAATCCAGGGTCGCGCGCTCCGAAGACATTTCAAACCAGCCGCTGCCAGGCATGCAGTGCTTGGGGGAATGGATACCGCCGGAGTCGGGGCCTCCGTCGAAAAAACTCAGGTACATGTCCACGGCGGTTCCGTCCTCGGCAATGTATCGCCGTGACAGGTAATCCGTGGGCATGAGCACCTTGATGACGTTTTCGCTCAAGGAAGACTGCCCGGCCATGCGCCATCCGGCGTGGGCAGGAGGAAATTCGGCAAAGGGCCGGGCCAAGGGCACGACGAGGTCGCGGTGAAAACTCATGTACGCGGCCATGCCTGCCAGCAAAGCATACAGGACAAAAAATCGAAAACGCAGATTCATGACCACCTCTTGAGAGCCGAGCCCAAGGCCACGAACATGACCACGGCAGCTCCAAATACAAACAGTCCGGCAAATTCATGAAAAAAACCTTCTGCCGCTGCAGACCCAAAATACTGGGCCAGAACACCCGTGGCGATGACGCGCAGGCAGTTGGTGAAAATGGCAATGGGCAGGGTGGAAAGGATAAGGATGACCCGGTCCCTGGTCTTGGAGTGCAGGACAAAAGCATAGGCCGCTCCAAGGGCCAATAGCGACATGATGGACCGAAGGCCGCTGCAGGCGTCTGCAACTTCCAGGGTGATGTTGGGAAACATGAGAATGTTCCCTTCCTGCCAGACCACGATACCAAGGGCCTTCATGCTCAGGACAGAAACCTTGGTCACGATGAGCTTCAAGGGAAAGGCCGCCGCGTCATAGATAATGTAGGGGATAGGCACCATGAGCAACAGGTAGCACATTGGCGCAAGCAGGATCTTGAAGACTTCCCAGCCCAGCAAATACAGCACGGACCCGGCCATGATGATCACCAAGGAAGAGCGCATGGTGAAATATTCAGTAGCCAGCCAGCCCAAGGAAAGCATGCCAAGCCCAAGCCCAACAATGGCCAACCCCGCATTGCAGGGACGGACCACCACCGCTAACAGATCGTCCTTGCGCAGGTAGGCCAAATAAAGGGCGATGAAGGGCACCAGAAAGCCGTGGGAATAGTTGTCGTCCATTTTCCAGTCTAGGACCATCTCGTAAACAATGGAATGGTACAAAGTCCCAAGCAGCAGAACCAGGGCGAACAGCTCAAACCTGTGTGTCCGAAGAGTTTGGACAAGGGTCATAGCATCTCCTTCATTGCATCATTTGTATGTAACCCGGAAGCGCCGCTCCACCTCCGGCGATGCATTTTCGTAATCGCCGCAAAGGCATTCTGGAAACTGCCGCTTATCGGGCTCCTGCCGCTTCTGCTAGGCGGAACCTTCGTGTTGGACCGTTCATGGGCTGCGCTAGTCGTTCTCGACCCCAGAGAGACAATAGGCAGCAGTTTTCCACGTCCTGACCTGCAACATCGACGGCGAGCATTTCGAAAGCAACAAACTCTCAAAGCTCATTCGCGATCTCGATGTGGACCTCGTTTCCCTGCAGGAATGCCCCTGAGAACTGAAGCTCGTCCAGCCTTCGGGCTGGCATTCACTTCAACCGGGAGGGCTATCCATCTTTTCAAAATACCCCATAAAGGAAAAACCCATCGTCACGGGCATGCACCTGCCAGGCACAAGCCCCCGTGACCAGCCGAAAAACTTTGGGTCAGTCTGCTCCCGATCATTGTCAACACGCCCAATGGGGATATAGGCTTCAATGCCATCCATTTACCCTCTGCACGCTTTAGCATCATGCACATGCTCGATCGCAAATATAGAATCAGCATCAATAATACAGACATGCTTGAGCAGGAAACCAAAAAAAATTCATCTTTCGCAAAAAGCACGCGAAGGAATCAACCAATTAAAAATACCGACCATTGTAGTAGGTGATCTCAATATTCCGATAGAAAGCAATATATATCGAAATCATTGGAAAGATCTTCTCAATGCTTTTTCTGAAAAAGACAAAGTATACGAATGGTCAACAGAAAATTCTATCAAGAGCATATACATAAAACCCGTGTTGATCATGTCCTATCTCCATATGAAGCAATACCCCTAACTTCTGCAACAGAAGCCAATTTCAAATCTGATCATTTACCTGTTATCTCTGATATCAACTTTTGACAAAATCAAAAAAATCACAAATCAAATGTTTATATACTTTTTATAATGCGCGAAGGGCAACCACCGACAATAGTATATGGCTCAACATCTCGTGTCACAACGCTTCCTGCTGCAACAACAGAACAAGTTCCGATATGAACACCAGGAAGAATGATTGAACCTGCGCCTATCCAAACATTATTATCGATTACAATATTTTTTTTAATATGAGCGCCCCATTTTGGACAATGTTGATTTATGACAAGACCACCAGTAATCAGCATAGCCCCATAAGAAATTGTGACATAGTCACCAACAAAAATTTTAGCACCTTCACAAGATTGAATTACAACATTTTCATTTACAGAAACGTGGTGTCCAAAATTAATATTTTCTGGCCCTGTAATGAGAACAGATCCGCAAATTTTACAATATTTTCCTATAGAATTGAATAATCTAGAAAAATAGTATGTTTGAAAATTTCTATATATACACTTATAAATCTTATAAAAAAAATAAAATATTAATTTTTCTATTTTTATTACTAAATGATTCAAAATTTTTAAAATCATCATGGTGTAAATATTCTATAAAACAGAATTATTATAAATATTAATCAAAGTACTAATTTGATTATCAACAGTAAATTTTGATCGCTTAATATAAATAACACCATCATCAAAAGATTTTTTTTGTTTAACAGAAAACTCTATCATATTAGCCCATTGATCAATATTAGCCTTTAATGATAGAGTATTTATCCTTTTTGATAAGGAATTAGTGATATCCTTAGTAATATTATTGGAACAAACACAAAACAATCCAGACAAGACTGCCTCGATTAACACATTTGGAAATCCTTCAGCAAAGGATGGTAGGCAAAATGCATCAAAAAGATTTGCGTACAACTCGGGTGTATTTTCACAATAACCGGGCATACACACACGATCGGAAACACCTAATTTAGCAGCGTAATTCATAACATCACTCTGAAGAGCCCCCCCCCCCTAAAAACAACCAGTATTTTGAACTGCGCCTATAAAGAACAGCAAAAACGTCCAACAAATGTTTATGATTTTTAACGGGCTCCATCCGACCAAAATGTCCAATCACAATAGCATCTAGAGGAATCCTATGACGATTACAAAGGATCTCCCTAGTTGAGCTACCAATCAGGCTCTTAAACTCAGAAATAGAAGCTCCGTTAGGCAGATAAATACACTTATGAGAGACACCCCATAAAGGACCCATCAAAAATCTTCCTGCCTCATTGCTACACGCAAGAATATGAGTCGCATATCTTATTAAATAATATCTATTAATGAACAAATGAAATGGAATATATAGCATTCTTTTAATCGCACTTTGTTCTTGAAATATAGTAGATCTAGAATGAACAATACGACCAGACACATTACATTTTTTCATCGCCCTCATTATTAACCCGCCAAAAGCAAATCTATGAAAATGAACGATATCATACCTAAAATTCAAAACCAATTCTTTAATATAAGAAGAATGAAGCCATGGCTTATATGCAATATTACGAGGAAGATAATGAACGCAAGACCCATTACTAACAAAATAATCATCAAGAATACCTTTATTTAAAACAAGAAAATCAAAATGAATAAAATTTGGTATTTTTTTGTACCATGTTAACAGCACATTTTCTACACCACCATCACCAAGACAAACAAGAATATGTAAAACTTTAATTTTTTTTTCTTTTATACTACACATAATTTTGTAATAATATTTTTAAGTTTTGTGCCGTATTGGATATATCATACTTTTTTGCAGCTATGTCTTGGTATGCCTTAAATATAGAATGTAAATCATCAAGCATAACTTTTTCCATCGCTATCGCTAATGATTTAGGAGATTCTTTAGGTACAACAATTGCTGGCGTATCTTGTAGCACTTCACGGAGACCAATACAGTCAGTACCAATCAAAGGAATACCGCTGGCTAAAGTCTCTGCCGCTAGCAAACCAAAAGCTTCCCACCGGGAAGGCATAACCACAGCATCTAAATCCTGATAAACAGTGGCTACATCTTTTTGAAACGGCAGAAAAACAATGCGGTCATAAACCGTAAGCGCTCTAGGAACCCCATCTTTCAATAATTTCAGGCTATGAGATAGTACACCTCCATCCCAAGGAGGTCATCCTATGAAATCTCATATCGGCCAGAAGCGGGCAACTTGGTGGCACGCTCAT
>Ga0265295_1003043_pt1 | contig 25138 bp, 22 predicted proteins | sample Munlansysbiofilm_FD_192503 | JGI IMG/M metagenome (GOLD analysis project Ga0265295, IMG submission 192503) | Leachate microbial communities from a municipal landfill in Southern Ontario, Canada - Methane capture system biofilm | ecosystem: Engineered > Solid waste > Landfill > Unclassified ... | reverse complement strand
ACCTCTTCCCGCCCCGGCTCTCGTCCATGCTGCGCATCGGCGAGGAGCAGGGCAACGTGGCCGGGGTGCTGCTCGGGCTGGGGGCGTACTTCCAGGAGGAGTTCGAGACGGCCCTCAAGCGGTTCATTACCCTGCTCGAGCCAGCGGTGATCGTGGGCACCGGGGCGGTCATCGCCGTGATGGTCCTGTCCATGTTCTCGGCGATTTTCAGTATCAACGACATCCAGTTCTAGCTGACTGTTGAAAAATTCAAAATACGCAGGCCGTTCAAAAATGGTGAGATGCAAGGAAGCGAAAAAATCCAGGGCGCGCAGTGTATTGCGCATACAAAAGCGGTCTGGATTTTTTCGCTGACGCAGCAGATTGCCATTTTTCAACGGACTGCTAGGCGGCCCATGCAGCGCAACTCCCGAGGATTTACCCTTGTCGAACTGATCGTCGTGCTCCTGCTCGGGACGCTCATGGTCTCCCTGGTCGGGGTGAGGATCGAGGCCGGCGCGTCGAAGCTCAGGGAGCGGGAGTTCCTGCAGGGGTTCGTAGGCAGCCTGCGGCAGGCCAGGCTGATCGCCCTGAGGGGCGGGCACGCCGCAGCCTTCCGGGTTGACGGCGCCGGCCGGACCTACGCTCACGACAGGCTCAGGCCCAGGCCGATTCCGGACAACGCCGACATCCTGACTGAGGGCATGGTCCGGGACCCGGCCACCGGGGAGTACCTGCTGGTCTTCTTCCCCGACGGGAGCCCGAGCGTGCGGCGCCTGCTGATCGTGTTCGACGGGGCCAGGGAGTACGACATCAGGCTCGATCCGTTGTTCGGGATGGTGATAGGCACTTCGAGTGCCGGCAAGAGGCAATAGGCGATGGGCAATGGGCAAGAGGGAAGAGCGCTGGTCCCGATGATGAGATGGGAAGAAAGGCGAACCGAGAGCGTGAAGAACACGAGTGGTTGTCCGGGTGCGCGGGGGTTTACGCTGCTTGAGATCCTGGTGGCACTGGTCATCGGGACGCTTGTGGTCGGGGGCGTCATGGGCGTGCTCTCCGGCTCACTGCAGCTCAAGGGGCGGGTCGAGCGCAAGTCCGCGGTCTGGCCTGTCCTGGACGGGGCAATGCAGTTGGTGCTTGCGGACCCGGCCCTTGTCCGCGACGGGACGCTGAGGATGGCCATGCTCCCCGGGGAGCCCGAGGTCATTGTCGAAGCCGAGCCAAGGGTGGACGACCGCGGGGAGGAGATTGCCTCGCCCGCCGGGGTCCTGCACCGTGTTTCCCTGCGCCTGGGGAACGAGGTGCTCGAGACGAGCCTGATCGTGCCGCTGCCTGGGGACTGGCAATGACGGGGCAACAGCACGGGGGCCGCGCAGGCGGCTTCACCCTGCTCGAGGTTGTGATCGCGGTGCTCGTCGGGTCCCTGGTCATGGCCCTGATGACGGGTTCCTTCGGCGTGACCATCCGCATCTGGGAAAAGCTCGGAGGCGGGGAGGCCGATCCCCTGCCGCTGCTGGCCGACCTGGTCAGGCTCCAGGCCGGGTCGATCGGGGACGGTTTGGGCGGCCAGCGGTCCATGCGCGGGGACGCCCACCGACTGGAAATGGTCACCACGCACACGGTGCGATCGCTCCACCCCGTGGGGCCGGTGACGGCGAGCTACATCTTTTATCCGGACAGCAGGACGCTCCTGTATTTGGAACGGCCCCTCGGCGGGGAAGGTGACGGCGAGGGGCCGGAAAGTACCCTGGCTGACGAAAGCGCCTCCTATCGGGTCGAGGAGTTCACGATACGGTTCGTCTCAAAGGACGGGCAACTCGTCGAAACGTGGGATGGTCAGGGTTTGCCCGCGGCCCTGCTCGTGGACATGGCCGGCGCCGGAAGACCGATTTCGCGGGTGGTCATCCCGGGGTTCCTCGATTTCAAGGCCCCCCGCGCAGGTCGGCAATGAACGGCGAGCGCGGCGCGGTCGCCCTGGCGGTGCTCTGGATCTGCACGCTCATCCTCTTGATGGGGCTGCAGACTGTCGTCTCCGTGCGCACCGGGACAGAGGAGACGGCGATCAGCTTCCGCAGGTCCCAGGCCCTCTACCTCGCCGCAGGCGGGGCATGGGAGGCGCTGGCCCGTATCGCTCAGGGGCCAAAGCCTCCGGATGACGAGGGGTGGCTGGCGGACGGGGTTTTCCATCTCGTGCCCTACGCCACCGGGTCGGCCTTGGTGGCCCTGGAGGATGAGACGGCCAAGATGGACGCCAACACGGCCGAGCTGAATGAAATGATCGAAGCCCTGCTCGCGGCCGGCTTCGACGAGGGCCGGGCGACGGCCGTCTCCGAGGCGATTTCTGGGTACCGCGATCAGGGGCGAGACGCCGGTGACGCCGAGGGCGGGAAACGGTTCCAGAGCGTCGACCAGATGCTGAGCGTCCCAGGACTGCCCACCCGGCTGTTCTATCCCGTTGGGCCCCTCGACTCGGAGTCGACGCGTGTTGAGGTCGGCGGGATCGGCTTGTTCTCCCTGTTCACGGTGCATGGCCGATCCGCAGGCGGAGAGTCCCGGCCCGAGGGCAAGGACGGCTCAGGGCTTTACCGGATCGTGTCCATCGGCAGGGCGGCGTCCGGGCCGCCCCAGGTCGTGCTCTGGATGGTTGTCAGGCAGACTCCGGGGGAGTTCCCGGGATATCAGGTTCTCTACCGCAAGGTGATCTAATGACGTGGCAACCTCTGTTTTCATTCCGCAGGCCGCCGAACTGCTTCCTGGCCGTGCGCCTCGAAAGCTACCGGCTGCAGCACCTCCGTGCCGAGCGGAAAAATGGCAAGTGGATCCTCTCCGCAGTCGAGTCCACATCGGTTCCGGATGGCGGTTCGCCTTTCGACGTCCTGACCCACGAGTGCTCGCGGCGACCAAAGGGGCGCCGAACAGGCCTGCTTCTGTTCCTGCCGCTCGAATACTACACGCTGCATTGCGCGCACTATCCAGTATCGCTCAGAGATGAGCTGGAACAGGTTCTGGAGTATGACCGCGGCGAGAACGTCTTCCTGGACGAGGAACGCTGCGCGACCCTTTGCGGCGATCCGGCGGACGATGGGGTCATGTTGGCCGTTCCGATCTATGCCATGCTCAACGAAACCTTGGACAAGGCGCGAAAGGCAGTACAGGCACACGGGTTCAGCGCGTGGACCGTTATCCCCGACGGCCTTGGACTGTGCGGGGCAGGAATCCTGAACGGTTCCGGGGAGTGCTGCCACATTGCACTGCCCGAGGGTAAGGGCGTGGAAGATGTAGAGCTGTTCAGGCTCCATTCCGGCGTGCCGGTGGAGGCTGCCCGCATGGCGCTGTCCTCCGCAGTGAAACACGTTGAACCTCGGTTGGCCACGCTTGAAGGCAAAGGCCGGAGTATCCTTGGCATCATTACCGAGGACGGTGATGAGCAGCCAAGCCTCGCCGAGTTCCATCAGATGCGGCGAGTCCCCCTGAGTGAGCCGCTCCTGGCGACATGGACCAGGGGCCAGCTTGGGTCCGGCCGCATCCGAGGTTTCGGTGACGAGGTCGATGTCAGGCCACTGCGGATTCCCAAGGACGTCCTCGTTTGTCTAATCCTTTTGGCGGCCTTTCTTGCCGCCGGTTTCTTCCACGCTTCCACGTCGGTAGGCTTGCGGGAGAGGAACGCTCACCACGAGTCCGCCCGCAAGAGGCTCGAGGCCATGGTCGAGCCCCTGCTCGAGACGCAGGAGCGCATGGTCCGTTTCCAAGACCTGGAAAACGTCGAAAAGAAGCACGCTCAGAGAGGGTTCTCCACGGTTGCGCTGCTCCGGATGCTGACCGACTTGACCCCGGACGACACGTGGATCTCCGTGCTCAAGGTGAGGGAAGACCAGAACTTCGTCCAGCTTCAGGGCGAATCCAGTTCGACGGTCAAGTACATGACCATACTCTCGGCCGTGCGGGGGTTCGCAAAGGTCGATCTGACCTCGCCGGTGCGGACCAGCCCGGTTCGGAACAAGGAGATTTTCTCCATCAAGATATTGGTGGAGCCCGCCACTCTGAACGACCTGTTGTCGCTTTCCTATGGGGAGGACAAGGAAGTTTCAGACACCCGGGCAAGGGAGGCCACATGAGAATGGCAGAGAGGATTTTCTCTCTTCCGGCATCTGTCCGCAAGATACGGAGGCGGACGGCCCTTGTGCTGGTGGGAACGTTGCTCCTGATCCTGGTTATGCACCAGTACTGGCTCGCTCAGGTCATCGAGGAGAACGAGATGCTTGAGACGAGCATCAGCAAGAACCAGGAAATGGTCGAGATGCTCGAACGGAAGATCGAAAAGAGCGAGGGGCTGGAACGTGAGCTGGCCCGACTGGAAGGGGGCGGCCGCGAGCGGAACCCCTTCGAGGCCATGGATCCGGCCAGGGTCGCCGGGCACCTGGCCGAGCGCGTCTCCGGCCTCGACCCGGAAGGGCTTTTGATAAAGACCTACCAGGTTGTGACGACCAGGCCCCAGGAAACCCATACGGAGGTGACGGTCATGCTCAACCTGATGACCAGCATCGAGCCGCTGCATAACCTGCTGACCGAGCTGGAGGGAATGCGCAGGTTCGTTTCCGTGACCCAGCTGGAAGTGTTGACCGCCCCTGGCCGCAAGGGGCCCGATCTCCAAGTTCGCCTGCATCTGACAGTCCTGACGGGTGCGCAACCCCATAACAACCAGAACGCGAGTGCCTCATGAACACCTTACGCCTGATTACCCTTCTTTTGATGTTCGTGCTCGCCTTGACCGCCGGGTGCGCCGCCACCAAGCCCCATGTCAGACAGCCGCCGCCGGCCTATGCGAGCCTGAGCGCCGATCAGCCCGCGGGCGATGCTCTGGAGGCGAACCCTGCCCGGCCCGAAGTCGGGCAGGAGGACGCCCCCCCCATGCCCGAGTTGCCCGGCCGCGTGGCGGCGAAGAAGGGCGGCCTGGTCACCCCGCTGCGTCCGCCCGCGCGGCAGGACGGACAGGAGCGCCAGAAGGTGCTCCTCAACTTCGACAAGGCGGAGATCGGTCAGGTCATCAACCAGATCGCCTCGGCCCACCTGAAGGTCAACTTTGTACTCGACCCGGCCCTGAAAGGGCAGATCAGCCTGTATATCGAGGGGGAGTACACGCCGTACGAGCTGCTGGACATCCTTGGCCGGTCACTCCGGGCCAACGGCATGGACATGGTCCTCAAGGGGGATGTCTACGTGGTCCAGCCGCTCAAGGCAGCCGACGGCACGGCCGAGCTGGCCGGGACCTTCGATGATCCGGGGCAGGGCGGCAACCCGGCGGTCTTCGTCTACCGGATGCGCTTCATCCCCGCGGCCCAGGCGCTCAAAGTGGTCAGGCCCTTCGTCGCCCCGGAGCGGGCGGTGATCGAGGAGCCCATGACCAACAGCCTGATCTTCGTCGAGGACCCGGATCGGGCCACGTCGGTCATCGAGTTGCTCAAGGCGCTGGACGTCGACGTCCTGAAGGAGACGGGCATGCAGATCGTCCCTCTCAAGGCACTGGAGCCCAAAGAGGCGGCCAGGAGCATGGAGGCGGTCATGGGCAGGCTGGGCTACCTCAAGCAGAGCACCCTGTCCGCCGGCACGGTCTTCATCCCCCTGGAGCACTTCCGCGGGGTCCTCGTGCTGTCCCAGAGCCAGGAGATGCTCGAGACGGCGGTCCAGTGGCTGGAGGCCCTGGACGTCAAGGGCCAGGACGCCGGCGAGCAGGTCTACGTTTATTTCGTGGAGAACGGCCTGGCCAAGGAGATGGCCGATATCCTGAACAGCATCTATTCCCGGGACCGCGAGGCGGGCGGGGGTGGGGGAGGAGGCGGCCTTACCCAGCGGATCGTCGCCGCCGTGGAAGACTCGGGGGCCGCCCCGGCACCGGAGTCGCCGCAGTCGTCAGGCGGGTCGGCGGGTGGGTCGGCGGGTACGGCCGGGCTGTCCGGCCCGGTCCGGATCATCGCCGACGAGCAGAACAACGCCATCGTCGTCAGGGCCAGCCAGACCGACTACGAGCGCATCCACAGCACCATCCGTTCCCTGGACATCATGCCCAGGGCGGTCATGATCGAAGTGCTCATCGCCGAGGTGACGCTGAACGACGAACTCAACTACGGCGTCCAGTGGTTCTTCCGCAATGGGATGAGCATCGGCGGGGAATCGGGGGCGGGGACAGGAGGGATCGGCCTGAACGTGAACCCGATCTCCGGGACCCTGGCGGCGACATCCGGGGGTTTTAGCGCCTTCTGGTCCAGCCTCGACGGCGATGTCGGGGCCCTGGTCAACCTATTGTCGTCGAAGACCGACGTGAATGTTCTGTCCACGCCGACGCTCCTGGCCGCGGACAACAAGGAGGCCACATTCGTCGTCGGCGGCCGCGAGCCGATCCTGATGCAGCAGAGCCAGCAGACCACCGCGGCGAGCACGCCCATCGTCAACACCATCCAGTACGAGGAGACGGGGCTGATCCTCACGGTCAAGCCGCACATCAACTCGGGCGGGCTGGTGCGCATCGATGTCAAGCAGACCTTGAGGGCCGTCGACGAGGCCGTGACCGAAGGGATCAACTCGCCAAGGTTCACCGAGCGCAACATTGAGACCAGCCTGATCGCCAGAGACGGCAGAACGGTGCTCATCGGAGGGATCATCCGTCAGGACGGGAACACGGTCCACTCGGGCGTGCCCCTGCTCAAGGACGTACCGATCCTCTCGCCGTTCTTTTCGACGCGCAAGCAGAGCGCCCAAAGAACGGAGTTGCTGATCGCCATCACGCCCTACATCGTCAAGGGCGAAAGCGATCCGGCGGCCCGGGAGTTCGTCCAGCGGCTCTCGGAGATCCAAAGGCTCATGGAGGGGACCGCCCCGGCAAAGTTGATTCCCCCTTTGTAAAGGGGAACCCGAGCGGGGCGGAGGCATCTGTCCCCGAGATTGTAACGGAATCGTCATGGCTTGGACATTGAATTCCGAACGTGATGAACTACATACGTGCGATCACTCCGATTCGCGGGGTGGCGGTATGCAAAGTTAAACCAGACAGGGTCGATCGATGCGCGAGCGCCATATGCACCTTCTTCTAGCCTTTTTCTTGTCCATTTCCCTCCTGGCCGGGGCCGACCTGGTCCTGGCGGCAGACGTTCAGCAGCGTTCCGAGATCAAGGTCGGCGACGTGCTCAAGCTGGATTTCGACGGCAGCCAGGGCGGGGCGATCCACCTGCGCGTGGATCCCGAGGGATTCGTCTCCATCCCGCTGATTGGCCAGCTCTCGGTCAACGGGCTGACACTTCAAGAGGTCAGGGACCAGATCGAGGAGCGCATGCACCTCATGGGCATAGCCTCGCCGGCGCAGCCGCCCGGCACGCCGGAGCCGCCGATCAGGCCGGGGGACGTCCTCAAGGTGACCATCCCCGGCGACGCCCAGCAGGGCAGGCAGGTCCTGGTCCGCCCCGACGGCACCGTATCCTTCCCGGTGATCGGAGACCTGGCGGCGGCTGGGCTGACCAGGGAGGAACTGCGGCAGCAGATCGAAGCGCGGGTGAAGATGATCGCCCTTGGGTCGCTGCACCAGGAGTCCGAGCGGATCGAGGGCAAGTTCAAGCTGGGCCCGGGCGACGTCCTGGACATCTCGGTCTGGGGCGACCAGGCCATGACCCGGCAGGTGATCATCCGGCCGGACGGCTACATTTCCTTCCCGTTGGTCGGGGAGATCGTCGCCAGTGGGTTGACGGTCGATGAACTGCGCGGCGAGATCGAGTCCAAGGTCCGGCTCTACAGCCCGGATTCGCCGGTCACGGTCACATTGATGCAGCTGCAGAGTTCCATGTTCTACGTCACAGGGAAGGTGGCCAGGCCCGGCTCCTACGTGATGAACGGCCCGACCTCGGTCCTCCAGGCCCTGGCCATGGCCGGGGGGATCACGCCCTACGCCAGTGAGGGCGGTATTCTCATTGTCAGGCACCAGCCCGCGGGGCAGGAGACGGTCAAGTTCGACTACAATAGGGTGACCAGCGGCAAGGATCTCTCGACGAACTTCACCCTCAAACCGGGCGACACCGTGGTCGTGCCGTGAAGAGACGGCTCATGCGCAGCATCCTCGCCCTGGCCCTCCTTTGCCTGACGACCGCGGCACCGCTGGCCGCCCTTGCCGGGCAGATCGTCGTCGTCCCTGGGATAACGGCGCGCACGACATATGACGACAACCTCTTCTTCGACAACGTCTCCGATCTCGAGGTCCGCGTCTCCCCGTCGCTGACCCTGGAGCACAACACCGACACGACCAGGATCGCCCTGAAGGGGATCGTGGACGTCTACCGCTACGCCTCGGAGGACAGGTACGACCGGGCCAACCAGCAATACAACCTGCAGGTGTCCCACCAGGCGGCCGAGCGCATCGGAGTGAGTGCGGACGTGGGCTTTTCGAGGGACTACACCTTTGACAACGTGCTTGAGGAGACCGGGTTCGTGACCGACAGGAGCCTGCGCAACACCTACTCCTTCCGCCCGGGGATATCCTATTCGCTCACCGAGCGGACGACCGCACGGCTCTTCTACAACTACTCGGAGCAGGATTACGACCGCCCGCAGTTCACTGACAGCGTCCTCCACGGAGCCCATCTGCTGCTGACCCACTCGCTGGAGGAGGAGGTCAGTACCGTGTTCGCCTCGCTGCAGGTCCAGCAGGTCACCTACGATCAACCCGTGAAGGACACGGGGCAGTTGGTCTACCAGGCGTCGATCGGGCTTGAGTACCGCTTCTCGCCGGTCTTCGCGCTGACGGTCGCCCCCGGCGCGGCCTGGACGAAATCCGAGTACACCCTCGGCGGGGTGGACCAGGAGAGCACGGCGACGAGTTTCACGCTGAACGCCGAAGGCGAGTGGACCTTCGACCGCACCCAACTCAGTCTGGGCGTGTCGAGGTTCATCGACCAGTCCATCTACGGCGAGAACATTACCGTGGACAGGATCGACGGCACGCTGACCTACGGTCTGACGGAACGGCTCACGGCGGCCTTCACGGCCGCCCACACCCATTCCACGACCGAGGAACTGCTCCAGGACAGGACGGTCCAAACCTTCTCGCTCAACCCGAGGCTGAGCTACGGGCTGACCGAGGACGCCCGCCTGACCCTGGGCTACGAGTTCCGCGACGTGGACGAGGATGGTTCGGAGAACGACCACACAAGAAACCAGGTCTACGGGGAGCTGAGCTTCAGCTTTCCGAGAGACTACTAAGCTCCAGACGGAGGCCAAGGAAGGGCAATGGATCAGCAACTCGATTTCGGACAATACCTCAGGGTCTTCAAAAGGCGCAGGACGCTGTTCATCGTACCGTTCTTGGTCGCGCTGATTTTCTCAGTGCTGATCGTCTTGCTGCTGCCCTCGAAGTACAAGTCGACGGCGACCATCCTGATCGAGGCCCAGGAGATCCCCCAGGACCTGGTCCGGACAACGGTCACCGGCTACGTGGAAGAGCGGCTGCAGACCATCACTCAGCTGGTCCTCAGCAGACGGAACATGCTCGAGATCATCAAGAACCACGGACTGTACGCCGACCTCGCCGATACGCACACCACCGAAGAGATCATCGACCGTATGCGCCGGGACATCTCGCTCGAACCCGTGGTCGCCGACGTGGTCAACCCGCAGCTGGGCAGGGCCATGCCGGCCACCATCGCCTTCGCGCTCTCCTACGAGGGCAAAGACCCCAGGGTCGTGGCCGAAGTGGCCAACACCCTGGTATCGCTCTACTTGCAGGAAAATATCAAGAACCGCGAGGAGAAGGCCAACACGGCATTCTTTTTCCTGGAGCGGCAGCTCGCGGAGCTCACGGCAACGATCGCCGAGTCCGAGGCCGCCATCGCCCGGTTCAAGGACGAGAACCTCTATTCCCTGCCCGAGCTCGTGCAGCTCAACCTCCAGAACATGGAGCGGCTGCGCGCCGACATCAGTTCGACGCAGGAGCAGGTCAGGATGCTCGAGGACCGCAGGATCGGCCTCAAGGGGCAGCTGGCGGTGCTGGAGCCGCTCAAATTCTCGGTTATGAGCGACGGGAGCCGGGTCATGACCCCGGAGGAGGAACTCAAGTCCTTGCGCTCACGCTACCTGGCCCTCAAGTCGGCCCACTCGGAGAATCACCCCGACGTGATCATGCTGGCCAACCAGATCGCCGGGCTTGAGTCCGAGGTCGGGGCCAGGGACCGGCTGTCCGACCGGACGCGCGAACTCGAGAACAAGGGGACCGAGCTCGAGCTGCTCACCAGGCGCCACAGCGAGATCCATCCGGACGTCATCAAGGCGCGCAAGGAGGTCGATCGCCTCGACCAGGAGGTCCAGTCCCTCTCCTCGCAGAAGAGGGTGCTCACGCAAGGGGCCTTCGACCAGCCGGACAACCCGTCCTACATCATGCTCCAGACGCAGATCGAGCAGGTTGACCTGGAAATCCGCAAGACGCAGAGCCTTCTTGCCGAGCTCAGGGACAAGTACGACCAGTACCAGCGTCGCCTGGAGCTGACCCCCAAGGTTGAGCAGGAATACAGCGCACTGCAGCGTGACTACGTCAACGCCCAGGCCAAGCACCGGGACACCATGGCCCGCCTGCAGTCCGCCAAGGAGGCCAAGGGGCTCGAAGAGAGCAAGATGGCCGAGAAACTGACCGTGATCGACCCCCCGGCCGTGCCGGAGAAGCCGTTCAAGCCCAAGCGGCTGGTCCTGCTCGTCATGGCGATGTTCCTCTCCCTGGGCGTGGGGTTCACCTTCGGCCTGGTGGCCGAGGTGGCCGACAGTTCCATCCACGACCACCTGGACCTGGAGCGGCTGAGCCCCAGGCCGATCCTGGCCGTGGTGCCGTACCTGGAGACCACGGTGGACCGGATGCGGCGCGTGCGCCGACGTCTTGCCGTTTCCCTGGGGACTTCCCTGGTCGCGGTGGCCGGCCTGACCTCGATCCATTTTTTCTACCGGCCCTTGAGCGTAGTCTGGTACCAGATCCTCAAGAAGGCCTCGGTCATGTTCTAAGTCAAAAAGAGGTTCCATGAAGATTCTGAAGAAAGCTCTGGAGAAATCGAACGCGGCCGACGACCTGCTCTACAGGAAGGTCCCGCACCTCGACCCGGTTGCGTCCAACGAGACGCGCACCGTGGCTGAGGCGCCCGCTGCGGCGCACGGCCATGCCCCGGCGAGGGAGTCGGCGCCTGAAAGGCCCACGGGCACTCATGCCGCCAAAGCCTTCCCCTCGGAAGGCGGCCATCCGGAGACCGAGGCGGCGGACCTTTTGGTTGACGAGACACCTGCGGGCAACGGGTTTGATGCCGATGCGGGAACCGTTCAGCCTCACCACATGGCCGAGCCTGAGCGCATCGCGGCGAAAACAACTCCCGGCGGGTCTTCCCAACCCTGCAACTCCTGCATGGTCGTCAACCCGAACTACCACCTGACGAAATGCTGCCTCCCGGACACAGCGCACCTGGAGCGCAACCGCATCCTGGGGGGCATCACCGATCCGAAAGTGGCCGATATCTACAGCCTGATCCGCACCAAGATCCTGGAGATGACCGGCAAGAACGGCGCGAACACGATCATGATCACCAGCGCGAGGCCCGGCGAAGGCAAGACGGTCACGGCCATCAACCTGGCCCTGAGCATGGCCAGGGACGTCCAGCGCACAGCCCTGCTGGTGGACATGAACCTGCGCCGGCCGATGGTCACCGAGGCCTTCGGGTTCAACGGGCAGTTCAGCCACGGCGTCGCCGACTACCTGCTCCATGACACCCCCGTCGAGGACATGCTGGTCCACCCGCAGATGGACAAGGTCGTGCTCCTGCCCGCCGGGCGGCCCCTCCCCGGCTCGACAGAGGTTTTGGCCTCCCCCAAGATGGAGCGGCTGGTGGCCGAACTCAAGAGCCGTTATCCGGACCGCTACGTCATCTTCGACTGCCCGCACCTGCTGGGCATGTCCGATTCTTTCGTCTTCTCCTCCTACGTCGACGGCGTCGTCCTTGTGGTCGAGGCCAGCAAGACCCCGCGGAGCGACATCAAGGCTGCCCTGGACCTCTTGTCCGATCGCAACCTGATCGGGATGGTCGTGAACAAGGGGAGGGCCGATGTATAAGGATTTCTACGGCCTCAGGGAGATGCCCTTCAGCATCGTCCCCGACCCCGGCTTTCTCTACCTGGGCACGAGGCACCGCATGGCCCTGTCCTCGCTGGAGTACGGCCTGGTCGAGGGGCACGGCATCGTCCTGCTCACGGGCGAGATCGGCACGGGAAAGACAACCCTGATCCGGCACATTGTCCCGCGCCTGCACGGGATGATCGACGTGGCGGTCGTCTCCCACACCAACGTGGACGCGGACCAGTTGCTCAGGATGATCACCATGGAGATCGGCCTGAACATGCCCGATCCGGGGCAGGCGGGAAAGGCGGAGATCCTGGGCCTGCTCCAGGTCCATCTCTTCCGCAGGCTCCGTGAGGGGAGGCGCTGCCAGGTCATTGTCGACGAGGCACAGAACCTGGGCGTGGAGGAGCTGGAGGAGATCCGCCTGCTGTCCAACCTCCAGGCCGAGAACAAGCCCCTGATCCAGTTTGTGCTGGCTGGCCAGCCGCAGCTCAGGGCCAGGATTCGCGACCCGCGGTTGTCCCAGTTCGCCCAGCGCGTCATCGCCAGCTACCACCTTGGGCCCCTCTCCGGCGAGGAGACAGGGGAGTACACCGCCCACCGGATGAAGTTGTCCGGCGGCAGCCCGGACGTATTTACCGAGGACGCCATCGCGGAGATTTTCCGGCGGTCGGGCGGCATCCCCCGGGTCATCAATCTGCTCTGCGAGGCGGCCCTGGTATATGGGTACGCCGAGGAGGAGCGCAGGATCACTGCCGGGACTGTCGAAAAGGTCGTTCAGGATCAGGTCGGCGGCATGGCCCTGGAGGAAACCGCCGGGGAAGGCGCGCCCGCCCTTTTGCGTGAGGGTACCCAGGACGGGGCAGCGCTGGCGGAAGTCCTGGACAGGCTGCAGCAGCTCGGGGACGCCATGGACCGCCTCTCGTCCAAGATCGACGAGAACGGCAACGCCTGCCTGGGCATGCTCCAGGATAGCAGGGACGGCGTGGTGGGCCGGCTCGAGTCGATGCTCGCCCAGGAAAAGGCCAAGATCGAGCACATGCTTGCCGGGATGGGTGACATCGCCTCGCAGCTGCGGGAGCTGAAGTTCCGGGAGGCGGCCACCACTGCAACGGCGCAGGAGGGAGCAGCCTCCCCCGGCGACGGGCTCGGGACCGGGCAGCAGGGCTTCGGCAGCAGGCTGATCAACTGGCTCAAGGAATGAGAATTTTCATCATGTTAGGGCGGTCCGAAGGAGGGCGATCATGAACAGTATTGCGATATGGTTGAAAGCGGCCGGGATGACCATGGGGCTCAAGAGCAAGACCTTGGTGGTGCTTGCCGCACCCCTGCTTCTGGTCCTCGGGACCGGCACGGCCTTCGGAATCACGGCCGTGTTTGACCCGGCCACGGCCCTTCGGGGCGTCGAGCTGATCAAGGAGTACATGCTGGAGAGCGTGATGCCGGCCGGGGCCAAGCCGCAGGCACTGGCCATGAGGGATTCGAGGCTACTCCAGGCCCTCCATGGCGCGGCCTTGGCCAACCTGGCCGGGGATCGGTTGCTGTCCGACGAACTGGCCATCAACCTGAGCCCGTCGACCGCGTTCTATTCCACGCCCATCCCGCCGCTGCTTGGTCGTCAGGGCCGTAGCGCCCTCAGCCCGGAGCAGGACCTCCCCAAACCAACGGTGCCCATGCCCTTCCTGCACAAGAATGTCGACTTCGGGCGGTTCTCATCCGGCTATGTCGGCGCTCCCAGCGGGAACAGCGGGAACTACGGATTGGGTACGGCAAACTCCAACCAGCCTTCTGGCGGATTGGGTTCGGCAAACTCCAACCGGGATGGGGTAGTCAGGATAGATTATGTCCCGATCCAGTACGTGAACATCGAGTACACCGCGGTGCCCGTGCCCGCTTCAGCGCTGGTGCTGGCGTGCTCCCTTCTGGCGCTGGCGGCCTTCCGCCGGGCCGACCGCAGCTGGGCGCGCCCTGTCGCTGCAGCAGCCTAGCGCAGTTGAGGGCAGCGGAAGGCCGCCTTTTCCCCCACCTGCCGCCCACGGACATGCTCTTTGGAGCTGGTAGTGAATGGTGAAGGGTGAATCGACAGGAAGAATACTTCCAGGAAAAAATTTCTTCCCATTCACCATTCACTATTCACCACTAAGATGTCTGTTCTTGGTCTCAGAGACCCAGGCGCAGCCTTTATCAGAGACCTAGGCGGACTCATATATGCAACGTGTTTTTGAAATAATTTTCTCGAATCGAAAAAATTTAGAGAATTTTTCGATTCTATTATTCGTTAATATACTTACTGCAGGGCTCGGATGGCTAACGCAGATCAAAATTGCAAATTCAGTAGGTAAAGAAGTTTTTGGCCAGATAGCTTTCGGAGTCGTTCTCGGGACTTATGGTCAAGTTTTCATTCGTTTCGGCCTTGACCATACATTGGTGCGCGACCTTATCCATTACCCCGATCGGTTTGCAGATATTATCCGTGCCAGTCTATTTCTTCGCTATACTTTGGCCATCATAAGTATTCTAGTATTCCTCATTTTTAATATTATTAATACATCGTCAAAATTAGAATGGGGAATTATATTGATTTTTTCTGCGATAGCTTTATTATCGTTGGATCTTCAGCCAGTTTATGATGCTTTACAAAAAATGCAGCGTCATGCCATATATTTTTTGATTCAAAAAGCTTGTTATCTTCTAATTGTCTGGTTCATGATATTATTCTTTCCTAACCACTTTTCAGTTTTGTGGATCGGTATGGCCATGCTGTTTGCGTCGTTGCTGTATCTCTTAATGCAGCATCGGTGGGCCATTAATCATATAGCTTCGTATACGTTGACGAACAATACGTTGATCAGCGATATTCGCTGGTTAATCAACAAAAACTGGTTGATCTGGTTAGCCGCAATCTGCGGCTTGGTGGCTGTTATGCTCAACCAACCTATCTTGAAATACTATGCGGGGGATTCAGAGCTAGGCGGTTATGCAGCGGCGTGGCAAGTCATGATGATAGGCCACCTGTTCGTTGACCAGTTGGGCCGTTTTGGCAGACCCGGGATGGCTCGTTATACCCGGCCTGAAATTACGAACGATAACCTGATTCGTTTTCTTTTCAAATATTCAGTCGCGATGACGGGGGTAGCTCTTCCGTTGACTATAAGCATGATATTTATTCCAGATTTCATCTTCCAGCTGTTATTCAAACCAGAATATGCAGCTGCCTCAAAAACGCTGCCGGTGTTCGGATCGTATTTGCTTTTATTTGCACTTGGTGTGGTGGCGTCGCAGTATGTCTTGTCAGTAAGACTCGAAAAAATATATTTCTTTTCGGTTCTAATAGGTGGGTTAACAAGTGTTTTTCTTTGTTACCTCATAATTCCAGAGTATAAAAGTATTGGCGCTGCCTGGGTATTGTTGCTAGCTCATGGTAGTTCACTGTTAGTTTATGCCATTGCAATGGTAAGACATATTCAAGAGCACAGTTAAATAAATGTAAAACTGATTGTTATTGTAAACGGCACTGGCTACTAAATCGGTATACTAACAGGAATTACACTCGCAAAAGACTTTTGACAACGTTTAATTTAGTAAGGCTAGAAAATCATTAGTTTTACAAATTATTCGAACATTCAGTGTGGGCGTTTCTTTAAAACCTACACTTTCTCAGGTAAAGAAGACGATGATGAAATCATAGGGAAGAATTATTTTTTAACACCTCCACAAACTCTATACACCAAAAAATAATAAAATTTTCATTAATTCTAATTCGGATATTTTAAATTGAGCGATGGCTTTTTAAAGAGCGACAAAGTTAACATAAATATGGAATTGCAATAATGATTTCTGTAATTATACCTCTATACAATAAAGAAAAATACATATTAAAAGCTTTGCATTCTGTACTTGAGCAATCATTTCAGGATTTCGAAGTTGTAGTTATAGATGATGGCTCCAAGGACAATGGGCCTGAAGCGGTCAGGTCGATCACAGACAGGCGTTTTCGTTTAATTAGCCAGGCGAATGCGGGAGTCTCAGCAGCCAGGAACCGTGGGATATCAGATAGCAAATTTGACCTTATCGCATTTCTTGACGCAGACGATGTATGGGAGTCGAACCATCTTGAAACTATTCTCAGGCTGAAGGAGAATTTTCCGCACGCCGGTGCTTATGCCACTGCATACAAGCTGGTGTTCCCTAATGGTAAAACCAGAAACATTGTCTGTCATGGAGTGCCTAAACTAAACTGGGAAGGTATCCTGCCCAACTATTTCAAGAGCGCCACGTACGGTCTCCCTCCTATGCATACTTCGGCGACCTGTGTGCGTAAACAAGTATTTGAAAAACTCGGCACCTTTGCCGATGGGGAGTGCCTTGGGGAAGACCTAGACATGTGGGCGCGAGTCGCAATGCACTACCCAGTAGCGTATTCAAGTCTTCCAAGTTCAAACTACAACTGGGATGCGGAGAACAGTCTGATCATAAATAAAACGTGGGAAAAAGAGTGGGTTTTTGCCAGAAACATTCGGTATTACGAATGCAAAACTGATTGCAACAGTTTTGTTTACGAATACATATACAAAATTAATATCGACACGGCTATTCAAAGCATAAGAGCAGGTAATTATGAACTTGCTCGTCGCTTGATCAAAGATAACAAGACGACCGTTGCCAGAAAGAAATTAGCCCTCCTCAAGTTAGCACTGCATATGCCGAAATGGATAATTCAAGGAATTATCATGACAAAAAGATTTATCAAAACAATATAATTTTAAAATATAAAAACAATTATTTAATTAATACAACATCAAGAACTACAAAAAAGTAATTTGTAATTATATACGATACATTTTTATCAAAGCAACACCTTGTACTTTAGAGGTTCTATTTTGCTCTACTTCTACTTATTGATGTATGTTTTTTTGGGTTTGTTTTCTTTCATCCCTTTTTATTTTGTAGTTGCATATTTTTTCATTAGACCAATTATTCAGCCTTTATCAAACCAGCATTATTTACTACTTGGCGCTATTCCGATCGCTACGTCTATGATATTATTCATAGGAAATTCTATATTAATACATAAGTTAAAAAATAAAACAAAAATTTTTTTTCCACGCATACTGTGTCCTTTAATTATATTCGCTTTGGGTTTTATATCTTTAATATCTACAAATGATTTAAATCAAAGCATAGCACATTTAGCTAAGTATAGCATTGTAATAGGTGTATATATTATTATCAGTTACAATGCAACAAGCTACGAAAACATAAAAAATATGCTTGCTTTGATCGCATTAAGCTCATTAATACCTTTGTTGTACGGAATTTACCAGCGTTTTATACTTTATATGCCAAGGCCAGACAGCCTTATGTCGGATTATAATGAATTTGGAATATATATATGTTTAATGATCATGATCAATTTATTTGTAATTATTAATTCAGAAAAATATTTTAAGTTTAAATACTTGTTTTATACTATATTATTTTTACAGATTTTTTCTCTTGTTATATCATTAAACAGAGGATCGTGGATCGCTTTAACGATTTCATTCTTTTTATCAATATTTTTTTTCTATAAAAAACTTCCTGTAATTAAAATATTAATTTCATTTATAATTCTATTATCAATATCTTTTGGAGTTATAACTCAAAGAATGGGCGAGTTAAATAAACTTAATGAAGATGGATACAGCCAAAATACATTTGCTGGCAGGATAGGAGCCTGGACGATTCTTTCAAAAATGATCAATATCAAACCAATAACAGGTTATGGCATAGGAACTGCCTCTTCAATAGATTTGCGTGGGGTAAAAATTGCTCCTCATAATGATTATATCCGCATGGCATATGATCTTGGTTGGCTGGGAGGTTTTGTATACTTCTTATTTCTTCTTTCTCCATGCTACAGGTCATTGTTTAATCGAACCGAAAGATATAGTTGGTCACTTAACTTTATATCTTTTACTAGCGGTGTGTATTTTTTTGTGATCAGTGGTTTTCAAAATCCAGCATACTCATTCATAAATATGCCTTTATATCTATTATTGACATCATTGCCGCACTATAAACTGCAGCATCACCAAGATGAAAAATGAGCTGTTTTGTCATTATGAGAATATTTTTTATTATTGTGACTGATTTCAATTTAAGTTTAAATTTTAATTGCGGCGTTGTGGCTACTTTTATCGATATGATACTGCGTATGTATAAAGTATATTTTTATATATTCAAGATATATTAAAATTATCAATAAATATTTCAAATTTATTAACGCTACTTCCGAGTTTATCATAAAAACAGTAGATAGCTTTTGCCGTCTTATAGAAGTCAATGTCCTTTGGCATTTCATGGAACTTAGAGCGAGAATCTTATGATGGCGCATTATTCCACAAACTTCCATAATATTAAATTAATGCGGTTTATTCTTGTGTTCTTGATTGTGTGCACTTGGCTCGACTGCTCAATTCCTCCCTCAGTCCTTGGCCAGTGGATACCTCTCCCCCTCCGCTCTGAACGCCAGAATCAGTCGGGCATGTCGGGGGGAGAGGGTATGCAACAGGTTACGTGTTTTGAATATTCGCCTTACGACCCGAATAGGATTTATATGGGAGTTGACACCTCAGGTCCATGGCGCTCTGATGATGGTGGAACTTCATGGTGTCCGATACCAAATGGATTCCTCGCCCTTGGTGCGGTGTCCCTTGCGGTACATCCCCGGGAACCTGATGTTGTCTTCTGCGTCGGATCTACAGAAGGCGAGCATAACATTACAGCGCAAAAGCAGAAACTCTCACAAGGAGTCTACCGCTCGACTAACGGTGGGGGCAAATGGGAACAGGTCAAACAGGCAGAGATCTATAAGAACAACTCGCGCGGCAAGCTTATTGGATTCATTAGATCCAAGGCAGATTCTATTAATCCGAGAGATGTTCTGTATGTTGCCACCGCAGAACAGGGTGTGCTGTTTTCTCAGGATTTAGGAAACTCTTGGACGAAAGACGAGCGACTTCCAAAACGGGTGATCGATGCTAAACAGAATCCAAAACACCCAGAACAGTTGCTTATTCTCACAAAGGGCGGGCTGTACATGTACGACCAGAAGGAACTTAAGCATATCGGCCGGGGCTTGCCGGATGAATGTCGCACCATGTCGATATGTGAAAGCAATCCGAATATCCTCTACGTAGCCGGTGGTAAAGATGGCGTTTTTAAATCTGTCAACAACGGGGAGACGTTTACCGCTCTTGGGCATCCTTTTCTCGCTTGGCCACTAGACATCAGCGACGTCGCCGTTAGTCCCGCCGATTGTGACTACTGTTATGCCAAGGACAACCTCTCCTCGTTTGGTCCATTCTTTAGCCACGACGGTGGGATTAGCTGGCGGCAGTCGTCGGATATGAACCTTGATAATATTGCCGTAAGTTCTGGCCGAGGCTACTACTCCAGCCCCTTCGCGCCCCATCCGACCAACAAACTGAAGGCCATGACCTGCACGAATGGAGGGGACCAGTTGCTTATGACCAGCGACGGAGGAAAAACGTGGAAATTCTCAGGCAACGGTTTTCAGGGCGGCATGGCAACGGATTTTTATGCAACCGGGCCGAACGTGCTTTATGTCTGTTTAACCGACCATGGTGTCTGGCGAACCACTGACGGCGGACTGTCTTTCGCACAGCTGCCTATCCGTAAAATCAAGGGACTAACCTCCTGCCAATCCATCCTTAAATCTGGCGCCACCTTATTTGTGGCCTCAGGTTCGTGGGATGAACACCAAATACAGACAAGTTCAGATGACGGCGTGTCATGGAAGGTGAACGATAGAATAATCTTAAACAGAGGGGAGCGGTTGCTGACTTTTGATGATGAATCGGAAAGGGCTGTTTGCGCGGGAACAAACTTTTCCATTGACCACGGAAAGACTTGGAGCGCCTCCACGAATCCGATCTTATGCATAGGGGTCGGAGAGCGTAAATCACTCTACACTGTGAGAAAAACGAATCAGGCATCATTTGGATTGGCCAAGAGCGATGACCTAGGTTCGAACTGGGTAGACGTTGGAGATCCGCTGCCTTTCGGGAAGGAAACGATTAATCAGATGGCTGTTGTGGAGCACGGCGATAATGAGCGAGCCTATTTTGCAACGAGCAACGGTTTTTGGCTGATGGACGAAGGGGGTAAGTTCCAGAGAAGAGATGCGCTAAATGGGTTGGCTAACGATGCCCATGGGTTGCAATACGCAAAATGTCTAGCCGTAAATTCAAATAATATTGGCCAGTTGTTTGTTGGCAGGTATTCCATTGGGTACGGCCGGTCAAACGGCGTGTTTGTGTCCAACGACCAAGGAATGACTTGGCAGTCGTACAATGACAACCTCCAGTCCGGCTTGGATATTATGGGTATGTACTTCAACCCTTTCACCAACGTTTTATACATAGGCACTCCGTTCGGGACCTACTACCGTTCAGTGAGTCAAGATAAAATCCGAGGAAAACAGTGATATATTTTACCCATTCAAGGCTAAGTCATAAATTGAAAATAGGGATAGACAGCTAGCTCCCTTTCGCCGTTTCCAGTCATAGCTGAAAGTCAAAGCCGTTTTAGTGATTGATTCTGTAACCGCGAATTGCTCTACAAGCCGACAAAAATAAATTCACGATATCCATAACCGGAGACAAACTTTAACACCGTTATGAAGAAGGTCATGATTATTGCTTATGACGTAAATCCAAATCTTGGTTCCGAGGCAGGGGTTGCAAGCCTGTGGCTAAAAATCATAACCAGATATTATCAGGCATTTGTCATTACCGACGAAAAACACCGTAACGACCTGGAAGAATACAACTACGGCGCGGCTCGTTTTTTTTACATCTCACAAAAAGATGTTCTTTCCAGGTTTTACAAGAAGAACAGGTTGTATTTTTCGGCATATGCCATTTTTATCAGAAAAGCATGGCCTCTCCTGATTGACCTCGTTCGCAACCACGATTTCAAACTCCTTCACTGTCTCACTCCGGCTGGTGTTTATATATACAATGACCTCTATAAGCTCGGCCTGCCTATGATGATCGGACCCCTGGGCGGAGGGTTGAATACACCAAAAGGTTTTCAATCACTATTCAAGTCTAGTTTGCTCAAAGAACGGGTAAGGTCATTATTTTATGATCGAGTTAATCGCAACGAAAAAAGGCTAAATTATTTTCATAATGCAAAAAAAATTCTCATTGGAACAGATTATGTGCGTGCACATCTGCCAGTCGAGGTTCAAGGAAGAACCGAACTACTGTTTGATGTCATGGTGGACACTGCCAAATTTACACCAGCCGTGAAACGCTCATCGGAAGAAGTCCATATTTCTTACATTGCCCGACTTGACCCACAAAAAGGGCCGACGTTACTTCTGGAGGCTATGCGCAAAATTTCAAGAAAGCGCAATGATATCCATCTCACCATGGCTGGCACTGGGGACAGCTTTAATGCATTGCAAGACTATATAACTGAGCACGAAATGCACAATACAGTAAAGTTAACTGGTAGATTAAGTCGTGAGGAGGTTATTAACCTCTTGCAGCACAGTGATATTTTTTGCCTTCCTACGTTAAGAGAACCAGGAGGTGTCGCGATTCTGGAGGCAATGTCGTGCGGCCTGCCTATTATCACGACAGATTATGGTGGCCCTTCCTTCAGCGTGACCGACGATTGTGGTATAAAAATTAAACCGACAAATTTTTCTCAATATGTTGACGACTTGGTGCAAGCTATTCTCCATCTTGCCGATGATCGACAATTGCGCCTAGAAATGGGGGCTAAGTCAAGACAGAGGGCTGTAGATCACTTTTCTCCAGCGTCTTTCGAGGAAAAAGTGATTGCACTATACAGTTCAATTAGTGAAATACATAATATATCAAATATTTAGAAAAATGGATTTGCCGTGCAAATATTGCAAATAAATAAGTTTCTCTATCACAAGGGTGGTTCAGAAACCTACATGTTTGGTCTTTCTGAAGGATTGCAGCGTATGGGTTATAACATTCATTACTGGGGAATGAATGATGATCGGAATATTGTTTCCGACAAAGATGGACTGTTTGCAACAAATATAGACTATCAAAAGTGTGCTGGTCTAAAGAAAATTTTTTCGGCTTATGAGAGTATTTATTCAACACAGAACAGGAATAAGATACGTGATTTCCTGACTCTACATGACATTCAAATTGCTCATATTCATAATATTAATTTCCAAATTACCCCGAGTATCCTGCCGGAGTTGAAGAAGAATTCGGTTAAAATAGTATACACAGTTCACGACAGCCAACTCGCTTGCCCCTATCACCGACTTTATAATTTCCAGACCGACCACACCTGCCTCAAATGCATTGACGGATCGTTTTATCACTGCGTTTTGGATCGGTGTTTCGAAGGGTCCTTGTTGAGAAGTGGAGTTGCTGCTCTGGAATCGTATTTTTACCATGCATTCAATTTTTACAATGATTACATAGATCTAATAATATCCCCAAGCCAGTTTCTGGCAGATATTATAGCCCGTCGCTATTCTGGACGAATTGAAGTGCTGCCGAATTTCGTTTCTCTTCCGACAGCAACAGCCTCAGTCAAGGATGGAAATATCGTCTACGTTGGTAGGGTGTCACAGGAAAAAGGGATATTTGAATTGGCCAAACGCTTTGAGAAGGCAGGGTTACCCCTGACGGTTATTGGGGGCGGCCCAGATTTAACAGCACTGATGAATTACAAAAATATCAGCGCCCTAGGGCCACTTTATGGCGCCGATCTTTTCGACCGAATCCGACGCGCCAAATTCATCATTCAGCCATCCCGAGGGTTTGAGAATTGCCCAATGACTGTAATCGAAGCATTTGCTTGCGGGACCCCTGTCATTGCCCCAGAACACAGCGGATTTAAAGAATTGATCAAACCAGGCTGCACTGGATTTTTTGTTGATTTCAAAGCGTCAGACTTTATCGATAGAATTAAAGTAATATCAGAGATGTATTCACCTAGACTCTCTGAATGCTGCCTTAAAGAGTTTACTGAAAAGTACAGTGAAGAGCTTCATCTTAGCCGCATCATCAAGTACTATGAGGAATTGCTGAATGAAAGCGTATAAACTACTGGAGTTCATAATCTCCAAAATAAAAAACCAAGACTATAAAATTCATTACGAATTTACTTATCGCGAGTTGCTGTCCATCTTATCAGCAAAAATTACTTCTATATTGCGTGGAACAATCTTGATAAAACCGCTGTTAGGACGAAGTAAGGGCTTTGTCTTTGCCGAGCGTGGAGCAACAGTTAAGTTTGGAAATAAAGTGCGATGTGGGAATAACTTAAATCTTATGGCCCATTCTACTTTCAATGCTTTGAGTTATAGCGGTGTCGATATTGGCGACAATTTCACTTTGGGCATGTTCGCCACTATTGAGTGTACGGGTGTGCTTCGTGAAGTAGGGAACCATCTCAAAATAGGAAATAATGTTGGTATAAACCATTACTGTTTTATTGGTGTCCGGGGTGAAATTGAAATAGGCGATAATGTTATTTTTGGTCCCAGAGTTAGTGTTTTTTCTGAGAATCATAATTTTGATCGCATTGATATTCCGATTAAACATCAAGGCGTTACAAAAGGCATAACAAAGATTGGTAACGATGTATGGATTGGTGCCCAAGCAATAATTCTCTCTGGTGTCAGCATTGGAGATGGATGCGTGATAGGCGCTGGATCAGTTGTCAACAAAGATATCCCACCCTACTCAATAGTTGTTGGTGTTCCGGCCCGTGTTGTGAAGAAGAGAGGCAATCAGTCTTAAACAAAAGGAAGGGTCTTTATTTCCAGACTGGAATGTTTAGTTTAATTTTTATATCAAACCCTCTTTTAAAAGAGGCATAAGGCAGTTGTCACCAATGGATCACTTCCATCTTATCCCCACAGACGTCTCTATCATCACCACCTATCGCTGCCAGATGAAATGCCAGATGTGCAACATATGGCATCATCCGACCGATCCATCCCTTGAAATAAATCCAAAGGATCTGGAATTGCTTCCGCAGTTCAAGTTCGCCAACATTACGGGCGGCGAACCTTTTCTGCGCGATGACTTGGAAGACATCGTGGAGGTCATGTTCAAGAAGACCAAGCGCATTGTCATTTCCACTTCCGGCTACCATTACAAGAAGATTTTCAAACTGGCTGAGCGGTTTCCGAACATTGGGGTGCGGGTCAGTATCGAGGGTTTGTCGCAGACCAACAATACCTTGCGCGGTCGGGAAGAAGGCTTTGACCGGGGACTAAAGACCTTGCTTGGCCTCAAAAGCATGGGCGTGAAGGACATTGGTTTCGGGATCACGGTTTCCAATCGCAATTCCGAGGACATGCTTTGGCTTTTCGAGCTGGGCAGGTCCATGAACCTGGAATTTGCGACCGCCGCCTTTCATAACTCCTATTACTTCCACAAGGATGACAACTTCATCACCAACAAGGATGAAGTGACGGCCAATTTTCAGGAATTGATCCGCCGTCTGCTCAAGGAAAACCATCCCAAGAGCTGGTTCCGCGCGCTCTTCAACCTGGGCCTGATCGGTTACATAGGCGGGCAGCGCCGTATGCTCCCGTGCGAGGCCGGCAGCGTGAACTTTTTCATCGACCCTTATGGTGAGGTCTATCCCTGTAATGGCCTGGAAGAGAAATACTGGAAGCGGGGTATGGGCAACATCCGTTCCGGAAAATCCTTTCAGGAAATCTGGACCGGACCCGAGGCCGAGAAGGTGCGCCGCTGCGTCGCGTCTTGTCCCAAGAATTGCTGGATGGTGGGCACTGCCGCGCCTGTTATGAAGAAGTATCTGAAAAAGGTTTTGCCGTGGGTGGTCATGAACAAGGCAAAGTCGCTGGTGGGATTGCCGATCAAGTTTGACCAGCAGTATTTCGATGTTGGCCAAGACAAGAGGCAGGGTGATTTACGGTCTACTATTTAAGACGAAGTACTTTTCTATGATTTATTCTTAAGAAGAGCCATGAAAAATAATTTTTCTCATACA
>Ga0265295_1003042_pt1 | contig 25148 bp, 28 predicted proteins | sample Munlansysbiofilm_FD_192503 | JGI IMG/M metagenome (GOLD analysis project Ga0265295, IMG submission 192503) | Leachate microbial communities from a municipal landfill in Southern Ontario, Canada - Methane capture system biofilm | ecosystem: Engineered > Solid waste > Landfill > Unclassified ... | reverse complement strand
ATAATGGGATATTTGTTTTTTTGATTGTATTGTCTTGGATTGTTTAAATAGCGGTTATACCGCATTTTGTTTGATTTTATTAATTTATTGTTAGATTATATATTGGTGGAAGTGTGGGGAATCGAACTCTATCCCGAGAGTTTTATCAGAAATCACAAATCTTGACTATACGGCATATAGGGGCTTTGTCAAAAAAACATTATAAAAAAGTTAGCAGGTAATGGGCGTTATCCACTGACAAATCCACTGACAGCAATTTGGTTTAATGATTATAATTTATAACTTCATAATCGCCGTAGTTTTGTCCACATATTGCCATGGTTTTGTGATCATATTACCTCATTATTAATCGGAGTAATATATCCATATGTCAGATAATTTCTAGCTATATATATGCTTCCACATCTTTCATCCCAGTAGCCTTGATGAACTTCACATCACTATCGAGTGCTTTGAAGTGTGCCGTTCCACAATCTATCTTGGCTTGTTCTGCCGGTCTTAAGTCATCGGTAAATAGAGAGCCTTTTGATTCTACCACAAAATACAGTTTTTCTTCATCATCTTTTTCTATTAAAACCGCCCAGTCTGGATTGTAGCTTCCTAGTGGAGTATCGATCTTGAAGAAGCTTGGCAATTTTGCATAGACCTTGACACTTGGGTTCTTCTCGAAAGAGATAGCAAAGTTTTTTTCAATATCTGAATCATAGATTACATAGTCATATACGCCTCTGTTGCTCTCAACAAGGTTTTGATTTAAATATCCAGCCAATTCTTGTTCTTCGAATATTTCTTGAGCATAATATACATCATTGCCGATTTTCTCGTACTTGATACCATCTACCACAAATTTTCTCATCGTTCTTTGTATCATGCTTATAGTCTGTTCTATAAACTTTTGTGGATTATTTTTAAATTGTTCTAGTTTGCCGCTCTTGATCAATATCTCTACTATAGCTTTACGTGTGAGATTGGTTTCATTTTGAAGATATGAAATGATATCAGGCAATTCAAAGTCTTTTGCATCATAAACATAATTTAACTCTTCTTTGACTTGCGCGTCTACTCCTCCTTGAGTGACACCAATCTCTGCTTTGATGTAATGAAATCTAGATTTGCCAACGACAAGATGATCGCGTATTTCTCTAGCGCAAGCTTCGATGAGTATTGACTCGCTAAACTTGACTCTATATGTTGTTTTGTGTTTGATTCTGTTCCAAAGTTCAGTGAACTCTTCGCTGAGATACACTTCTTTGTTTAGTGTCAAAATCCTTCTATTGTTAGCATCTTTGATATTGAGATTACCGGCTACTTTTTTGAGCAGTGAAATTATCTGTGAGCTAACTGCTTCATAACCATCTGGTAAAACGACACAATTGCCCCTTAAATCCATTTTTAGACTGTCTTGTATCTTGCCCTTTGTATCAATGTAATCTCGCTCTTTGAGATGCTTCCAAAGATTTTCTGATTTTTCTATACCCAGATAATGTTCTTCGCCTTTTTCATCAAAAATTACAAGATTAGCAAAACTATGTTCTTCAATAAGTCCAAATTTGATACCTGTATCATCTTCGATCTCCTTTTGAAGTTTTTTAGCAAACTCTTCATAGCTCTCATTTGCCATTACGGTAAGTGTGTTTACCTCAAATCCAAAGACGCGCTCCCCATCCTGGTTTACGCATAACCTAAGTCCGCGTCCGATCTCTTGTCTTTTTTTGATCACTGAGTTGCTCTCATTGAGTGTGCAGATCTGAAAGATATTAGGATTATCCCATCCTTCTCTGAGTGCGGAATGTGAGAATATAAACTTAAGCTTGTTATCTAAACTAAGTAATCTCTCCTTGTCTTTCATTATCAAACTATAAGTATCTTCATCATCTTGTGTTGCACCGCTTGTATCTTTAACCTTGCCTTTTTTGTCTATGGAGAAGTATCCATTGTGAACCTCTGAAACTATGGTATCTACATCGACATCTTCAAAAAGCGTTCGATATTTTGGTTTGCGGATGAGACTGCGATATTCCTCTTCAAACATCAAAGCATATTTGCCTTTTAGTATATTGCCTTCTTCATCATACGAGCGATAATTAGCAACTTTGTCTATAAAGAATAGGCTCAAAACTTTGATGCCTCTTCTGGTTAATTTTAACTCTTTCTCCAGATGCTCTTCGATAGTTTTTCGTATTTGTAAACGCTTCAATGCATCTGTATCAACACCGCCTGTTGCTTGCCCAAGCTCAAGTATCTCAGGCTTGGAAGTAAAGTCGATATACTCTGCTCCAGACTCACAATATATGTCGTTAATTATATATCCACTATAGATATCTCGACCACCTGAACGCTCAAAGAGATCTTCGCCTTGCTTGACTATGATAGTGCTTCTAGATACGGAACCGCTCTTCATCACATCTATCTCTATTTTTGCAGTGATAGGACTCTTTTTATTATCGACTGATACGAGTTTTATATAAGCTTGGTTACTATTATCCTCTACCTGAAATTCTGCCACCTCTATCTGCTTAACTAGCTGCTTATTATAAGCATCTATCGGATCAAGTTTGTAGATCATATGGTGTTTTTCTCTATGTGTAGCAGAGTAGCGGATAGTGCAGAGAGGATTGAGGCTCTCTATCGCTTCTTTGGATTTTGGTGTAGTATCGACACTTTGTGGTTCATCTATGATAACAATAGGATTTGTAGATTGTATAAACTCTATAGGCTTGAAGCCGCTGAGTCTATCATTGGTACGGTGAATTATATTTGCTTTAGTTTCTTTGTCTAGATCCGAGAAACTTCTGCGAAATGCATCGATGTTTATGACCATGATCTGTATATAGTCATTGGTCGCAAAACTTCTTACCTGCTCAAGGTTGGATGAGTTATAGGTAAAGTAGTCGTATGGGGTATTGTCAAAAGCTACTTTGAAGTGTTCCTCTGTAATCTCTAACGATTTATTGACCCCTTCTTTGATAGCTATAGAAGGTACAACGATAATGAACTTAGTAAATCCATAGAGTTTATGCATCTCAAAGATAGCCTTCAGGTACACATAGGTTTTGCCTGTGCCCGTTTCCATCTCTACGGTGAAGTCTCTACCCAGCTTATTGTTTGCCGGCATTTTTGAATGCTCTAGGCCATTGCGCAACTGTATCTTGTTTAGATTTTTAAGTATCTCATCATCAAGTAGATGTAGTTTGTTCCCATACCCCAACTCTGTTTCATTAGTATATAGCCCTTGAGAGTCAAACGATGGGACAGAGAAGTTGTTGCTGTATATTTCTTGTCCTTCAAATATGTCCGTAACAGATTTGATAGCTTCTTGTTGATATTCTAAGTTTGGATCAAATTGTATTTTCATTAAAATCTCCTACAAGTATAAACAATTTCACTATCAGGGTCTTCCGTAACAACAAGAGGATGTGCTCTTTCAGCACATATTCCTTTTAATGTATCACCATGCGGATGTTTACGGTCTTGACCTGCTGAGATTATTGCATGTATATTTGGCTTTACTAATTTTTGATTAAAGTTGTGTTTTGAGCCATGATGAGGAATCTGAATTACACCTATCAAATCCCAATTTGTTATAAAGGCAGTTTTTAAATCATTAAGTTTGCTTTCTTCTTTAACATTATAATCTCCCAAATAAAGAGATGCACATAAGTGCATTCCAAAAACCGTACTCTTAGGGGTAAAGCATATACATTTTAAAGTACATTTGTCATCTTCAGGTCCAGAATAAAGTACCAACGAATTAGCATTAAAGTTTTTTGCGCCACCAAGAACATCTTCGTAGATATCGATAATTTGATCCTGCTTAGTTTTTAGTTCATTTGCAAGATCTTCTGTATCAATACCGGCTTTTTTCAAGGCATCAACTAACAATAAACTTAATGACTTATTTTCAAAGTTATAAGGTATAAATACCCAATTGCAGCTATCCAGTTGATTAGCTAGAGGAACTTTCTGACCACTTTGTATAATCTCAGCATCTTCTCCAGGTTTCTCAGAACTCTCTAGAGGTGATACAAAAACCACATTTGTATCCCTACTAATTTCATGGATAGCTGCAGTAGGATTATCAATCAAACTATTGATGAATATATCACTATGATCATGAACTATATTTTCAATCATAAGTTGGATTTTGGAGTATTGATTCAATAAAGGTAAATATACAGTTTTCACATTACAATGTTCTAATAAAAACTTTAGTCCATTCACATGATCATTATGAAAGTGAGATATGAATACTGCGTCAATTTTTTGATCTTTTACAAACGTCTTTTTAATCTTCTCTTCTATAGTCTGTTTAGTACTTCCACCACAATCATAAACCATAGTAAAATCATCAAACTTTTCTGTATAAAAGCCACCCTGCCCAATGCTATGAAATGTTCTAGTCATTCACTATCCTATTATCTGTATTGAATACAATGCTTTTCATATATAGCTTCCCCCAAATAATTGTTCGATTTCTTGCTGTGAAGTTTGAGTTAAGGGACTTAAAGCCAAAACTACCAAATTGATTTTTGCTCTTGAACAAACAACATAAAATAAATTTTTAGTTCTATTATAAATAGACTCATTTGTTGTATCGCATGAAAAATATTTGTCAAAACTATAATTTCTCCAAGCATCATCATCAATGACAACCAAAACATTGTCATATTCTGCACCTTTAGTTCCATGTTTTGTGGAAAAAGGCGTATGCTCTTCTACTACTTTATTTGCTTGAATGATTTGATTATATTCTATTTGCATAAGAGCGTCGCAATAAGCTTTATTATCTATATCAACCAAATCAAAATCTATGATTTGTTGGCTTTTTTGTAAAAGGTTATTTTGAATAGCATAGTTATAAATTTCTTCAATATTATTTTTTTCTCTCATAAGATGCAGTCTCATTAATAGATTTTTTAAATGTGTTTTATCTTTAAAAGAATTGATTTCAAATGAGCTCTTTTTCAAAAGAGTTTGTACTTGATTATTTTGGCATAAAGAATTTAACTCTTCTACCTGATACAAAAATTTAATGAAAGGACATTTATCCTCATCTTTTTTAGTTAATGCATCTGCCTTACCGGCACTATTAACCAACTCATAAAGCTCCTCATAACTATTTTCTTTGGCAATTAATCGATGCGTTAAGTATAAAACTTTTACATTGCTTTTATCATCATCTATTCCAATTTTATTTTTTAACTCATTTTCTATAAAGTCATTAAGCTTGAAACCATCTTTATCTTTTGGATAAAAGCTACAACTTCCTTCTACATTTTTATTCTCTCCACTTGGTACTTGTTTTATATCATCTCTAATTTTATTTAAGATATTTATAACAGATGCAGAACAACGATAATTTTCTGATTTTGTAATTTGTTTGAGATTATATGAAGTTGGTATTTCTCCAATACCAGTATCATAAATTTTTTGCATTTTATCGCCAAAAAAGCCTAATAAGATGCTTTTGGTTGGCAATAAGTAATCTAATAAAATATTGATGACTTTTGGAAAAGTATCTTGGTACTCATCGATAAAAATAATGGGATAAGTGTCTACAATAAGCTTTTTTATCATTTCATAAGATGAAAAAATTCTAATTGATAAATCTATCACTTCATCATGACTGATAATGTTGTTTTTATACGAAAAAGAGTTTTTATATTGAGTTTTTTTATCACTATTTATTAACTCATCCTTATCATTGATTAATTTTTCTTTTTTTTCTAAATTTTTTTCATAAGTAACACCTTTTTTACTTTTTGATTTATCTAATTCACTTTGAATTTTTACTATTTTTTCATCTATACTTTCAACAAATTTTGCTTTTAACTCTTTTTTGAACTGTGATATACAACTCCACAAAAAATCATGAATTGTACTGACCATAACAAGTTCATTATGTTCTAATCTTCCAATAATCTCATTCTTGGCTACATTAGTATAGGTGATACAGACAATTTTTTGATTGTTTCTAATTAATGAATCTGACTCTTTATCCAATATATATTTGAGGGATTCTATAAGTGACCAAGTTTTACCACTTCCTGCACCCGCATCCAAAATAAAACTTTCTCTTTCATCTATACATTGATAAATTTGTTCTACTGTTGAGAGAGCCATATTAACCCCTCTTTAATATAAGATGGTACTACCCAAGCTTCTTGATGTGTAAGTAAATCAAAAGCAAAATCTGTTTTTTTAACATTATTTACAATATTAAAAGAGTTGTTTTTTATATTCTCTGTATCTGTATAAGTTGACAATTTGTTACTTATACTTAATAAATTATTTTTATTATTCAATGTGTATTGAAGATTATCTAATATAAATGCCTCTTCAAAACTTCTACCACATTTTGTGCCTGCACCATCTATTTTTGTTTGATAAGCAACTCTGACTTTAACAGATATTTTTGCATCTTCCGTAGTACTAAGTAAATCAATAATTTTAGTTTTTGCAGGTAACCAACTTTTTAAACAAACATTACTAGTTTCGTAAGTATCGTTATCTGAAATTTCAACTGTTTTTCGACTGTTGCTTGGGTCAATTGAATCAATATCTGTAATAATCAAAGTTTTAACTTCTAAAAATTCCAATAATTCCTTGAACTTACTCATATATGCTCCGCCAACTTCTATGTAAGAGATATACTGTTCGGATAATTTAGTAGAGTCCGTTACATCAATCTTTTTAATAAAAATTGGCATTAAAAGTCGCTCTACTACACCTTCAAATAAAATCGCTTTATCTGCAAAAAATAGATCTCCTTTATCAAGGGTTAGATATTGCTCTAAAAATTGTCTTGTAGCGTCTTCGGAAAGTTTGGTATGAAATCTTCTTAAATCTTTGATTGTTGCACTATGTTGATTTTTTGTAAAATATCTAATAGACGCAAACCCTGCATTAGTCAATATATGAGATGAGTGTGTAGAGATAATGACTTGAACATTGAAGCCTTTATCTGACAAAAATTTTGTTATATTTTTAATAAATACCATTTGCATTTGTGGGTGCATATGGGCTTCTGGCTCTTCAATGAAGAGTAGGTTTAAATCACACTTTTTATCTTGATGCAAAATCTCAAAACTGAGTATTTTAGAAATGATATACATCAGGTTTTTGTAACCTAATCCATTGTATTTTTCAGGTAGCAAATTTTCATTATGGTTATAGACGAGTCTAACATTATTTCTAAAGAGGTTTTCAACTTCTATTTGTGATTGCAATTGAAGTTTTTCATTATCAATCCCTGGAAAGCCAAACTGTTGAAACGAGCTGATAAAGTCTTCAAAAAACTTTTCTAATTTTTTTTCAATTTCCTTATTAGCTCTATCGGTGGCTTCCGTAAGTTCTTTGGAGGAATTATCATCTTTTTTGGTTTTATAGTCATATTGTTTTTGAAATATAGATGATAGTTTTGTATTACTAGATTTACTATCTTCTAAATCTCGTTGGGCTTCAATAAAATGACATTGTAATAGTCTTTGCAAATCTGAAAATTCGATCAATTCAGTATTTTCAGTCTCTGAATAAGGTCTTATAGTTGTGTAATAATAAGTTGAATAAAACAACTTCACTTTATCCATTAAATCATCATTGCTCACTGAATTAGTTCGTACAATACTCAAAAATTTTTCAGTATCTTTAGGTGAATATTCAAATAGGATTTTTATTTCATCACTCTTATCAAGCGAAGTCAAAAATGGTTTAACATTATTCCAATTATCTCTTTCATTGTATTTTACTGTTAAAAAAAGTTGTATCTTAGGAATAATGTTTAAGATCTCTTTGATTTTTTCTTCTTTATTTTCTGGAGTAATTTCCATATATAAATCATAAGTCTTTTTGAAACCTTGATATGAAGTAATCGAAAAATCTTCAAAATCAAATTTTTTACTATTCATGAAAAGATTAAAAATCTCTGAAAATGAGGTTTTACCAGAGTTGTTTTTCCCTACAATCGCTGTTGTAATATCTTCAAGATTTATTTCAACATCATCTAGTAATCTAAAGTTTCTAATTTTAATATTTGTTATTTTCATTTTACACACTTTTAACATCATCAATGCCAAACTGTTTTAGTATTTGAATGGCATTGGTCTTGACTTCTGCATCTTTGAAGCCATTGTCTCGGAAGACTACTCTCATGAGGTCGTCAGCTTGATACTTTTCTTTTAGTTTGGCGATGGCTTCTACGGTGTCGAGAGTGATTGCTTCATCGAGGCAGACTACCAGCGCACCAAATCCTATGACATAGACCTTTTTGCCTGCAAGCTCCAATTCTTCTATAGGCACAGTTAAGTCTAATCCATATTTGAGGAGTATTTCATATAGCAAATCTTCAGTGGTTCGATCAATTTTGATATTATCCACTGCATTAAGTAGGCTAGCTTCTAGGTTTTCAAAATCGCTATCCCATGCCTTGATGTTTGAACTATCAAGTTTGAGGACTTTGAAGCCGATATCCAAGCCTTGAACTTTAGTCAAATCTTTCGCTATTTCCTCTTTTATCATCTTCCCGACTCTTCGGATTCGCTCTTTTCCTATTTCACATATTGTTGGATAATCTTTGTGTTCTGTCGGTTCGGGAAGCTGAATCATTATGAATTTTCTATTTCCTTCATCTTCAGCATTTAACTGCATCACTGCATGAGCAGAAGTGGCCGACCCACTAAAAAAATCCAACACAATATCATCATTCACTATTCCAATAATTTCAGTTAAATATTTAATCAACCTAGCAGGTTTAGCAAAATCAAACGGAATATTTAATTCTTTCAGCTCAGACGAACTGTGTCTATTTTCCATTTTATCAATTAAATTAGTTGGCACTCTTCCATCTTCAAGTCTATCGTTTAGCCAAATTTTATTATAAATATTCCATTTTGATTGATTTCCATTTTCATCAACCAATGATGAAGTTGATGTCTCTTTAAAAACTATATTGTTATTATTCAATTCTTCAATATATTTTTCATAAATCCATTTCCACACACCATCTTCATTTGTAGGTTTAATTTTAGAACCATCATAAATATTGCTTGGAAAGTTTTTCCCATTTGGTATTACAAAACTACCATCCGGGCACTTTATCCAATATCTTTGATTGGCTCGGATATCTAATCCGGCCTGATATAACCCCATAATTCTATATCGTTCATCTTTTCTATATCCTTCTGATTCGATTTGAGTATAAACTTTTTTAATTAAGTCATCTGAAATTTTAGCTCTGAATTCGTTGGTAAAAGAAATATTTTTTGCATAAACAAGAATATAATCTATATTCGGTGAAAAATATCTACCTTTATTTCCTCCCGTTTTCATAACTCTTGATATGATGGAAATGAAATTATCTTCTCCAAAAACTTCATCGCACAATTTACAAAGATTAGCCACTTCGTTGTCACCAATACTTATGAAAATTACTCCATCATCTTTTAGTAGATTTCGTGCAAGTTTTAGTCGCGGATACATCATATTTAGCCAATCACTATGGTATCTTCCACTCGTGTCGCTGTTGGTACTTATCTTATTTCCCTCGCTATTTACTTGCCCAGTGATCTCAAGATAGTTTTTGATGTTATCTCTAAAATTGTCTTTATATACAAAGTCTTTACCGGTGTTGTACGGGGGATCGATGTAGATCATCTTGACTTTTTTGTGGTATGACTTTTGGAGGAGTTTGAGAACTTCGAGATTGTCACCCTCTATATATAGGTTTTGTGTAGTATCCCAGTCTTTAGATTCTTCTTTGCAAGGTCGCAGAGTTCCAGTTGATGGTGTTTGGGCGATGCGACGAGCAGAGGCTTTTCCAGCCCATGTGAAGTTGTAGCGTTCGTTCTCATTCTCTACGTACTCACCAAGAGCTGTTTCGAGTGCCTTGAAATCTATCTTGCCCTCTGTAAATACATCAGGAAATATTTCTTTGAGTTTGGAAATATTCTCACTTACTATATCCATACTCTCACCACTTAGTTTTTCCATACTCTCTCCCTGATAATAGTTAATCTTACTAAAGCTAATATTAAAGTTATAGTTGTTATAATGCTATTACTTACGGTAAGTCCCTGCATGCACACTTACCTTGTCTTCATTATATTTATCATAAAATTCATAGTATTTTCGTCACAATCTGAAAAATTATCATATTTAAACTGCTCTATAAGCTCATCAATCGTATAGAATCTATTGCCGCTTTCCAGCAACAGCCATAATGAATAATAGACATCGATAAGCTTGTGTTCATAAATTGTTTTTCTAAATTCTCTATGCTTGCCAAAGGCTTTGACACCTCGATAATTCCTATTAAAAATTCTGCCATTATGGGCACATCTGTTTCGCAGCTCTTTGAGTCTCAAAAGATAATTTAAGAAAACATTCGCATCATACATACTAAACTTATTTGCGACAATTTTTAAAAAACTTTGGTCATCTATCTTCATTTTAGAAATCATCTTTATCAATGCACCAAGCGTCATGTTTTCAACAAAATAATGAAAAGGTGGATAGTTAATATCCCGCGCCCGATTTAACTCTATTAGTTCTTTACCTAGCAAATAAGCTTGTTTGTTTGTTTCAAAATCATATTTTGCAAGATAATAATCTCTATAGTGAAGATATATTTCACTTTTTAGTTTAGGATTGGATGGTTTGACCTCCCAGTCATATATAGATTCATCATTGATTGTAAAATCTTCTATATAGCTCTCTTTTAACAGATAAAAAAATGGATTATCTACAAGCTCATATGCCGATTCTATAATATAAGATTTTAATTTTACTTCAACCTTTGATGACAAAGCAAACATATTTGATGAAACTACTCCATCGGCATTGTATAACGCCAATATATCATCTATAGAATGGTTTGATACATTCGTTCTAAATGCTTTTGCATAACCTTTAAAATTGAAGATACCTATATCTGATATTAGTCCTGCCAATTCATCGAATTGATATTTCTCGGATTTTTTAAACCCTTCATGATAAAGTGATGTTATATAGTTAGTGATGTTTGTTTTTTTATAATCATACTTCATCGCTTATCCTGTTTTAATAACCTTATTTTATCGTGATTATGCTTTTTGTGAGATATTGATCGTACTTTTTTTGAGTGTAGTGTAGCAGCACATCCAATATTCTTGAATAATATTAAAATGGAGTTGTTTGGACAATTACTTGTATTGTATACACTCCATTTTATTTAACTATCTTACGGTATATTTAAATAAGATAATTGTAGCGCAAAACAATATAAAGCCGGAAGCTATAGTACTTCCCCCCCACACAAAAAATAAAGTCGCAGCACTCCTAGTCTCGTTGTTAATTCCTACTCCTCTGGTTGCTAATATCATTTTACAAAAAAATAATACTTTTACTTATGAAAAGGATAAATTGATATTAAAACTTTCATATTTTTTTCTACTTTAAACCTTGTAGCAACGATTTTAGGTTACTATTCTCCTAGATAGCAACAATTTTAGGTTACTATGGACATAAGAAGATTCAGATCACGTAAGGGGTAAAAGTGACTAGGCGAGAAGAGGAAATTTTTAATGCAATTAGAAATGAACTTTTTGATGAAATTATTCCTATTAACTATCAAGATGGAAAAATAAATCATCCAATGTATGGTCATTGTCATCATGCAGCTTTAAGTATGTATATACTTCTTGGAGGCAAAGAAAAAGGTTATAAACTTCAAAAGGCTGATGATACGGATGGGATCATACACTATTGGCTTATCAATAAAGATAATGAAATTATTGATCCTACAAAAGAACAATATACTGATTTAAATCGAGAGTTACCCTATAATCGTACAAAAAATAACCGAGCAAGCTACAGACAAACTAAGGCTGTTAAACATATTCTGAATAAAATAAATCAAGCATAGAGCATTATGATTGAGGTCTCTTCATGGTTTGTTAAATACCTAAAAGGAAGTGTTGATGAATATTTATTTTTCTAACTATTTTAATATAGATAAAAACACCTTAGACGAATATGGTGCTTTTGATATATCCTTAATTAACGATCTCCCGGTTTTTATAGATCCTTTTTTATTGTTTGCAAGCGAGAAAAAAGAGTACCAAGAACTCCATGACAAAATAATAGAGTATATTGCCTTTTTAAGAGATATGTCACGAGGTGGACAAATAAAACCTGGATTAATAAAAAGTTGGTTTCAATTTCCAGAAGTTAAGCAAAGTTGGTTAGGCTATAGCAAGTCCGGCAATAGCGGCAGAGGACTTGGTCTATTATTTGCTAATGCACTTAATGAAAACCTTTATACTATATTTAATAATTTTGGTGAAGAACAAGTAACACGAGGTAGCCATTTAGAAAAACTTTGTCTCATCAAAAGCAATGTTGGTAGAGATATGATTAGTGATTTTACTACAAACCTTATTAAGGGTTTTCTTTGCGAGTATACTGAAGCTTTTGCATTAAAATATCTTGACCAATCTCAAATAAGGTCTGTTAGTGTAAGTCATGCGGCATTTAATTATAATATACGAAGATGGGTATCAAAACTATATAAGCTTCCATATATCGATAATGATTATGTTCTGCTTACACCAAAAGATATACTTACAAAAGATGACACATGGATTAGCAGACATGATCTATTTGAAGATTTTAGTACCATCACTTCATCTATACCGAATGAAGACTTAAGAGCACAGATAAATGAGTATTTTGTCCGTGCTTTACCTAGAATTGAACCCAAAAAAGAAGATTATGAAAAAGCTAGGCATTTAACACTTTCCAAGTATCCAGAAATTATAGATTACTACATTAGGTATAAAGAAGATAATGGAGATAAGGCAAAAGATATAAGTAGTGATAACGTTAAAGCAGCTGAATATCTTTTTATAGAAAAAATTCATGATTTTGTAGAGATGCTTGATGAACGAAGCCAATTTACAAAAATAAAATGGGATACCTTTGAAGAAGCATATCAAAGGGTTATGTATCTCAAACAAGTCATAGAGAATAATGACGGTTATAGAATATTTTATATTAATGGTGAGCCAGTAAGGCGTGAATCAGACCTACAATTAATGTTTAAGTTAACATGGTTTGCGACACCATCAGATTTTAATAGTGAAGTAAATAACGGTGGAGGACCGGTAGACTTTAAGATTTCAAGAGGTTTTAAAGATAAAACATTAGTTGAGTTTAAATTAGCAAGTAATTCAAAACTCAAACAGAATCTTGCTAAGCAAGTGGAGCGATATCAAGAAGCCAATCAGACAGATAAAGCCATAAAGGTTATTCTATATTTTGATGAGAGTGAATTAGCAAAAACTAAAAGTATTTTGAAGGAATTGGAGCTAAAAGAGGGTAAAACTATTATTTTGATTGATGCTAGCAAAAAACCATCTGCATCTAATATTAAGATAAACTAGATTTATTTTGTAGGCTCATCTTTTACCTATTTTGAAATTGCAATGTAATTTTATTGTATCGTACGATATAAAATTCTTTACCTGGTAGGGCTTACTTTTTAAGTGCTTGAGAAAGCTCTTTGCCTAATGCCAAATATTTTGGATCCAATTCGGCAAATTAATATTTTATCCTTGAAGTTGATATCTAAATTGTGCTTTGTTGGTTTATATACTTTTAGTGAAATATAGAAATTATGAACGTATTATCTGTCGCCTGCTTTAAATTGTTGAGTCACCAAAAAGGTGCGAATAAGTTTCAGGATGTAAAAGTATAACATTTCGCTTGTCGAATGTGGACACTTTTACACATCCTGCCTTTAATTCTGATGGTATTTTTTACAACTTTTTGGTATTTTTTGCAATTTTTTGCAATTTTTGATAAAAAATCAAAAAAGTTATTAGAAGTTACCAAAAAATTGCAAAAGTTCGCAAAAGTTCGCAGTAATTCGCAAAAAATACTAAGAAATCAACAAATATAAAGTTTGTATCGTACGATACAATAAAAAAATGTTGTGCTATAATTCAGATAGTTGATTTTATCCAGCAAACTCCGAAATATATTTCAAAGAATGTTATCATGAAACACAAAATACCAAATACAAACCTTACACTTACAGAAGCGGAGATCCAGGCCGTTGTAAATTTTGCATATAGTAGAAGTATGAATAAAACTCCTTTCCAAACTACAAAAAAATACAAAAAATCAACATTGGTGTCTTTTCATGATCCTGATGTTGATGGAATGTTTGAATTACCACATGATAAAAGCATTTACATAAATTATGGTAATCACAATGACCAGACATGATGTAGAAATTTATACTAAGGAGAAAAAATGACCTACGAAGAAAACAAAGAAATATGCGAAAAATTCCCTCCGGAAATAATGTACGAGGGATTGAGAGAATTAATAGCAACTGTAAACGCTGCCATGAACAAAGTTGTAGAACCTGATGATTTAGAGGCCCAAAACGATGCATCACGAGTACATGAAATTGCATACACTACAGTGAACACAAAAAAACCAAAAGAGATAGATTATCCTTTTTATTATACAGAACTGCAAGCAATTCATAATAAATATAAAGATAGGCCTACTAACAAAAAGTGGACTCGATTGGCAAAAGAAACAGAAGAGCTTATTGCAAAAGGGCTTCTATGAAAGAGGATATCTTAAAATTTTCACAAACCGAAATCGAAGAAAAACTTGAGGAGATTGAAATACCTGAAAGATTTAAAAATATTATTAACACCGGCAATATGAAAAATAAACACAAAAATAGTCCTTTGATCTTACAGCCACATCAAGGGTATTATAGAGAAGATGGAGAAGAGTTTGAGATACCTGAAAAATATAAAACATGATCAATACCGGCAAAATGCAAAAGAAGTATGGAGATAATTTTCCCATTCCCGAATATGTAACTCCAGTAAATAATGAGGTGATATGACTACAAAACTACGGAAACATGTGGACAAAACTACGGAAACATGTGGACAAAACTACGGTAATCGCTCAATATGACTACAAAACTACGGCGAAAAATCATTTAAGTTACCAATAAGGTAACTATGATATACTACCAATATGAGAATAATTGCCAAAAGTACACTAAAAGCATTTTATGAGATACATAGCTACAAAGATAGCAAATCATCATTAGAAGCATGGCATTATGAAGTTTCAAAAGCAAATTGGAACAGTCCAAATGAGATAAAAGAGCAATACAAAAGTGCCAGTATAGTTGGTGACAACAAAGTGGTGTTTAATATATCCGGCAATAAATATAGACTCATAGTAAAGATAAATTACAATGCCGGAATAGTATTTATCAAATTTATCGGCACACACAAACAATATGACAAAATCAAAATCGAGGAGCTATAAAATGAATATACAACCTATCAGAAATGAAGATGATTACAGATCAGCTCTAAATAGAGCAGAGCAACTTATCGAAGCCAAACCAAATACAAATGAATTTGATGAATTAGAAGTTTTAACTGCACTTATAGAAAGATATGAAGAAGTGCATTATGTTATAGATATTCCAGATCCTATAGAAGCCATAAAGTTTCGTATGGAGCAAGAGGGATTGATCCAAAAAGACCTTATTCCTTTTTTGGGTAACAAAGTAAGAGTTTCAGAGATTTTAAATAGAAAAAGAAAATTGACTATAGATATGATACGCAATCTTCATGCCGGACTTCATATACCTTTTGAGAATCTCATAGGAGAATATAACATTAGTTCTAATTGCCAATGATAACAAGAAGTACAAGAAAATCTCAACATCTTTTGAAAGGTGTAAAGAACTACGGTAATATGTGTACTAAACTACGGCTATATGTTGAGTAAACTACGGCTATATGTTGAGTTTACTTTTTTTTAACTCAACATATATTATTTATGTTGAGTAAACTACGGCGAAAAATCATTTAGATCTCTGCTATAATTCAGATAGTTGATTTTATCCGGCAAGCTATAAAGAACCTTTCAGCGAGGAGAGAATATGAAAATTTTGTATAAATATTTGATATCAATGCCTGCAATAGTGATTTTTAATCTGTTTAAAAAGCTATTGCACTTTATTTTCATGCTTGGCCTTGGCCTTGGTGGTATTTTTGTTGTTTTAGTCCTTTGGGTTTTGGCAATTAAAGCCATTGCACATTTTAGCACCGGTTGGGCAATATTTTTTGTTTTTGCTTCTATCATTAGTTTTTTGGTTTGGGTAAATAAAGATAATAGTTATTCGGGTTCATTAAACTCAAAAAGTAATTTTCAACAAATGATTGAAAAAGACAATAAGCAAAGAGAAGAAAGAAGAAAACAAGAAAATGAATATGGTGCAACACATGATGGTTTTGGAAGACCAAATAATAATCTTGCTCATTGAGATTTATTATGTGTAAGACTTTATAGCCTCTATGATCTTATTGTAGTTTTTTTCAACTAATTCTAAATTGGATCTAACCAAAGTATCAAGAGAAGTATTTTCTTCATTCATGGCTATATCTAGCGTATTGTTTTTGTTATTGGTTTGTAGCATGGCTATAAATACATCAACAAATATTTCTCTTTTTTGTTCTGCTGTTTTATCTTGATGTTCATTATAGAGATGAAAAAGTATAGTATGAAGATATACTTCTACTTTTTCATTTTTATCAAGTAATCCGCTCTCAACTACTTGTATCATTGGTTCAAAATCTTGCATGATGTTGGATAATAAGAATTGATTAGTATAACAATCAAACTCCTCAAGCCTCTCAAAGCCAGCTTCAAGTTTTGGAACAACCTCATTGTTTTGTGACTCGTATGATGTATCGTGTCTTGAAAGATAAATCATTATTGCTTTTGAAATTGTAAAAGGTTTAAAAATAGATTGTTTGGCGATATCATTTTTAGCAAATACCAACGCATTAAAATAAATATCCATAAAGTCTTTATTGATAATATCACCCATACTCACAAGTCTATTTTTGAATATATTTATATATTGCATTCCTGCATAAGTTAGTGTGGAGTTGTTTTCATTTAATAATTCAAATTTAGAGATTTTCCCTGTATCTAGAAATTCTTCCAAGTCTTTTTTGGTAAAGTATTTTTCCAATAAAGTAATAATAGGACGATTTTCATTTTTCCAATTAGAAATTGTTCTAACTGTGTTTTGCAAAAGTTTTGAATAAGTTTTTAACAAAATTTCCTCTCAGTCTAGCAATAAATTCCTATAAGTATATCAAAATATAAAATATTTAGAAATAGTATCTACAATTTAATAATATTTTAAGGATATAAATGAAATAATTTCTAATATATTAATTGAAATACATTTAATATGAAATTAATTCTATAGGAAATAACATGGAACAATGGATTTCTACAAAAGATTTAGATTTAGGTTTAAATAATCTTCCAAAAATCTCAATAATTACACAAAATAACTTGAGAGCAAAAAGAAAACTACAATATACAAAAATAGGCAAAAATGTTTACTACAAACGAGAATGGATAGAAGACTATATCAATTCCAATATCCGACCAGCAAAAACAACTCAAGAGGATATCATCAATGAGTAACTTTAAAAAATACTACTGGCTCAAGCTATTTGATAATTTTTTTGATGACCCAAAAGTAAAAAAGCTCAAACGATTGGCAGGCGGAGATACTTATCTCGTAATTTTACTTAGACTAATGCTGCTAACGATAAAAAATAACGGGATATACAAATATCAAAATCTCGAAAATAGCCTTGCAAAAGAGCTGGAATTGATCCTGGATGAACCCGAAGAACATATACAAGCAGTATTGATCTATCTTGAGAAAACAAACATGATTGAAGAAATCTCAAATAACAATTTTTTACTTACAAACGTGCCGGTGATGTTAGGCTCCGAAACGGCAGCAGCAGAGAGAAAAAGAGCTCAAAGAACAAGAGAGAAAAACATTAGATGTGTGACAATGTCACACGATAGTCACACATCTGTCACAAACTGTCACACAGAGATAGAGATAGATATAGAGAAAGAAATAGATATAGAGAAAGATACTCTCTCTCCTAAATCCTCTCTCATAAAAGATGAACTTGAAATTAGATCAGAATTCATAGATCATGAACTAATCAAACTCTTCATTGCACACAGAAAAGAAATCAAACATCCAATGACACAACAGGCATTAAATCTCTTTGTTAAAAAACTTGAAAAATTATCGGAAAAAGATGATCCAGAAGAGTTAGTCAATGAAGCAATTATCAACGGTTGGAGATCTATATTCCCCAAAAAAGAAAACAACAGACAAATCAAGAGCTATTCAAATCCAACTAGCACAACAATAAGAAATACTTTTGCTAAATTAGAGAAATTACAAAAAGAAAAACAAAATTACATAGAAGGAGAAGTCCAACAATGAGAAATTTAGAAAAGCAAGTAGATTATATTACGCAGCTGCTAAACATTAAAACTGAGAGCGAATTGGTGATTTTGGATATTGGAAATGAATTATCCCAACTTGATGATCCAGCAGACTTCATTGTTTATCTTAGAAAAAATTACAACCATTACCACACAACCTATCTAACCGGTTTTCAAAAATTTCTCTATTTACTTGAATTGTATAAAAATAAAACAATCTCCAACAAAGGAGTTGATGAAATAAAACTTATGGCTGAAAAAGTAAATATTGTTAGTCGCCTATTGGGTGAACATACAGAAGCAAATTTTGAGGATATTTTCTCAAAAGATGCAAATGGAAAGTTGAGATATTTTACGCAAAAAGAGACTAAAATTTTAAATCTTATTGGCAATTTAGGATATTGCATACGCTTGCAAAAATCCGTCTCCGGAACAGATGCGCTTGAGACAGAAATTCATAACAAAATTCTTAGTCTAGGTAAAGACAAAAACCAAATATTATTAAAGGCTATGTCGTGAGAGACGGCCAACACCAAAAAACACTTAGACTTGATGAAGCCCACTTTGTGAGTTTCACAAAATCTAAATAAGAAAGGAAAAAGACAATGAAACAAAGTAAAAGAATTTTTACAAGTTTTATAACGGCTTCTGCATTAGTCCTTTCAACGGCTAATGCAGGTTCTGTAGGCGGTTTCGGAGGAGCATCTGAAATAACACAATTGGCCAATAATTCACAGTTGGCGGCTCAATATGGAAAGCAGCTCCAGCAGTATGCAACCCAAATTCAACAATATCAAACATCGGTGCAGCAATTTACCAATCAGGTAAATAGTTATAAGCTAATGTTGCAAAACATCGGCCAGTTGCCGCAAACGCAGTGGAATCAATTTGCATCAAGCGTTAGCAAAATGAAACAAATTTTAGACAATACTTCGTCAATGACTTATACGGCAGCAAATTATGATCAATTGTTTAAGAAACTGTACCCCAAATACGATACGTTGTTAGCAAGTGGTCAAGTAGATCCTACAAGCGTTTATAAGGGTTTATCAAACCAAACCAACTCGACAGTTAATGATGCGTTAAAACAGCTTAATTTATCTCAATCCGATCTTGAGAGTGATACAAGTACCATGAGAGAGCTTCAAAATGTAAGTCAATCTGCCGTTGGACAATTAAGTGCCGTGCAGGCCGCCAACGAAATTGCTTTACATCAAACCAACACCCTTAAGAGACTTCATCAAACAATGATGATGCAAGCGAATATGCAAGCCCAAGCAATAGCAGCAAGCCAAGCAAAAGAGGATGCAGCGAGAGCAGATTTTGACAAATTTAATCAAAGAAAAGTCAATATTAACATAAATGACAGTCAAAATGCCGGAGGTCGCCAATGGTAAAAATAAAAATTATTACATATGTTTTAGCTTTGCTTATAATAAGCTATTTTACATATTTGATAGTAGGCTCATCTAACGACCTTGATAGAGATTTTGGAGGATTAAAACACAGAAAAGTCAATATAGATATAAACGAATCATTACCGGCAGGCGGCCGACAATGGTAAAAAAAATATTGATCATATTTGGTCTAATTTTCTTTTTTTCAACCGCTTCTTTTGCAGTGCAAGAAAAAAACTTACCAACGCAGATTCAAGACTCTTTTGAACAAAAAATCGTTAAATATTATCCGAAAATTCAAACCGTTTCAAGGAATTTATTATTATCACTGGCAGTAATTCAACTGGTACTTTCAATTGGTTTTATGGCAATGAGACAAGAATTGGAGCTAGGTGGAATTTTTGCCCAACTGATTAAAACCATTTTGATTGTTGGTTTCTTTTTGTTTGTATTAGAATCGCCGCAATATTTGAAGTCAATATATCAAGGCTTTGATAAATTGGGAATACAAGCTGGAAATGTCTCTTTTGACCAAATCATAAATCGTATATATGATATGTGGGATAAGATTTTTAGCAAAGCTTCTGTGTGGGAACCAGGATCCACACTTGCCTATGTCATAGTCGGAGCGATTGCTAGTGCAGCATTGATCTTTCTTATTGGACAAGCTCTCATGATCTATGCTTTTACGATTTTCAGCATTTATATTGGTATGTTTTGGATTGCCTTTGGTTCTTTTGATCAAACTCGTCCTTGGGCTATTCATGCGATTACCAATGTCATTCGTTGGAGTGCTAAATGGATGATGATATTAATCTTGATGTCTATTACCTTTTCTCTTGTAGATGAGGCTTTGGCTCATGGTGCAGACGATACAGGATCAATTATAACTCTTTTGATTGTATCTTTAATGATGGTTTCGATAAGCAGCGGTTTGTCTTCTTTTGTGGATAGTTATTTCTCCGGAATGGGTGGCGGTGACAATAATAGAGGTATGCAAATGTTATCGGCTGCTGGCGGAGCTGCCTTTGGTGCTCTTACCGGCACAGCAGCAGGCAAAATGGCAGCAAATGATGTAGTAAAAGCAGCAAGAGCATCAAGTCCTGACGGAAGTGCCGGCTTTAAAGATTATGCCAAAGCAGCAGGCAAAATGGCACACTCTGCTTTTAGCGGTAGCCATGACGGAGCTCAAAAAGGCTTTCTTTCCGCCCTCGCCCAACCGCCAGGATTTGGTAAAACCAGTTCCGGTTCTTCAAGCAGCGGCATGGGTGGTGGATCATCAGGTTCAAAAGAGGTGCCACTTGGTACAGATAGCGGTTTCGGAGGTGTTGACGGTACTATCGGCAATGCTATTACGGAACCAAAGCCAAATCCAAACGTGGTTAGTTAATTTAAAGGAGTAAAAAATGGAAAAACAAAATATGATCAAGAATTTTTTGATGGCTATGCTATTAAGTGTCCTTACATTAGGATCAATAGCTTATTACTCGATAGAAAACAGCGCACTTGAAGTTGCGTTATCAGAGTGTCGTCAATCAAAACAAGATATTAAAACCGATGATACAACAAAAAGCCGAAGAGGCGATTTTGATTATAAAAGAGCAAATGACGGCTCTGATAAATTGACATACTAGGAGTAAGAAATGAAAAAAATTACAGTGATGGGAGCAGATATGCTTCATATCGCAGATAAAATGGATAGTTTACTTGACCAAGTAGATGCATTTCATACATTAGTCTCAAACAGCTCGAGTGAAGAAATTTTGAGGATATCACCTCTTATTTCTCCACTTGCAGAAAAATTGGCAATCATCAAAGATGAATTTAACAAGTTTATAAAAGAAGCTGAAAATGAGAACAGAGTTTGTTAAATTTAGAGTGACTGAACAAGAAAAAGATTTTCTCAAAAAGCAGTCTAATAATGCCAATCTTTGTTTGGGTGCATACCTAAGAAACTTGGGGCTTGGATATCCTGTTAGATCAATGACTGATATCCAAACTACCGTACAACTCAAAAATTCAGCGGCTAATCTGGGCCGACTTGGAGGATTGCTTAAATTATGGCTATCAAATACAAAAGATGAATGGGATCCACGGCTTGGAGATAAAAGCAGATTCAAAGTTGAACTCCTAGTTAGAGAAATAGAACAGAATAAACAAGAGCTTTTAGATATTGCAAGGAGATTGCTGTGAGAAAATATAGCAAAAGAAGAACTTTGGACGAAATATATATGGATGCTATTTATGGCGGCAAATATGACAAAGCCGAAGAACTTGAAAAAAGAATCATAGAAAAAGCATTAAATAAAAAAAATAAATTCTTGCACAAAAAATTAATAGAAAGCCTTACCATCGGTGGAGTAAGTGGCATAGTTAGTGGAGGTATTAATGATGATTGTTAAAATAATATCTCCAAATACAAAAAATAGAGGTTTTAAAGGGCTTGCGGAATATGTGGCAGACAAACAGAAGCTACACAAAGAAAAAGTCGAGTATATAGATTTTGAAAATTTTGCTTCAGATAACTTTGAAGATAATATAAAACACGCTCTTGAGCTACAGTCTCTTAATAATTCAACAAAAGACAAGAATATGCATATATCCGTATCTTTTAGAGAAGATGAGAAACCAACTAAAGAGCAATTAAAGAATATCGAAGTTGAACTTTTAAAGTCTATAGGAATGGAACATCATCAAAGAATAACAGCAACCCATATAGATACAAATAACTACCACGTACATATAGTTGTTAATCGTATAGATCCTTATAAATACAATAGAGTAGATCCAGCATATTCAAAGTTAAAACTTTTAAAAAAATCAGCGGAACTGGAAGAAAAATATAATCTCAAAAGAGACAATCATATACCAAACTGGCAGCAGCAAGATACAGAAAAGAACATAAATTCAAGAGCAGTAGATATCAAATCTCACACCGGCAAAACAAATCTTACAGATTGGATCCGAGATAACACACTTGTGGACATAAAAGCCGTTTTAAGCGATAAAAACACTTCACTTGAGCAATTGCATACAACTCTAGCAAAATACAACCTGGAGCTAAAAGAAAGAGGCAATGGCCTTGTCATCAAAGACAAGAGCCGAAACCTCTTTTGCAAGGCTAGCGAAATCGATCGAAACCTATCAAAGAACAATCTAGCAAAACTATATGGCAGCCTTACGGCCATGGACATAGATATCAAACCAACTATACAGTTTGGTACACCTAAAAACGACTACTGGGATAAATACAAATCTAAAATGGATCTGCAATATAAAACAAAGAAAAAGCAAACCGATATCCTAAGAGACGAGTATAACCAAGGCAAATCGGCCATTCAAACAAAATGGAGACAAAGGATTGAAACTCTCAAGTCAGATAAAAGAATGAACAAGAGGATCAAAAAAGAGGCATATCAAAAGATATTTGAAAATCAAAGAAAAGAGCTTAGAGAGCTATATGAGAATTACACTATCTCAAAATCTCACATAAACAAAGAAAACAGACAAATAACATATAAAGATTATCTCATAAGCGAATCTCTTAAAGGAGACGATAAGGCCCTTGAGATATTAAGAAAACAAAAACCGCCTAAACCAAAAGAAGATGAAAATACTATCGGATCAAAAATAGATCATAGACTTTTTGTCTCCAGCAAGCCGGTTATCACAAAACTCGGCTTTGTTGTCTATAAGCTAGACAAACAAAACGATAACTCAAAGATCATAGACAAAGGTAATCACCTCAAGGTATCCAACGCAAGCGATGAAGCACTGCTTAGAGCTTTGGAAATGGCAAAGCTAAAGTATGGCAGCACTCTTGATATAACCGGCGACAATGTATTTAAAACAAAGGTGATATCCCTGGTGCAGAAACACAATATTAATATTAATTTCAAGGACAAAACCATGCAAGAGATTTTAAGACCGGCAATACAAGATAAGGCAAAAGAAAAATCACAAAATAATAATCAAACTAAATCAGGAGGAATAGGATTATGACACAGCAATCAATGTATTTAAAAACTAGAGACATGGCTAGACTCATTGGATACAGTCCAGATTATCTTTTACAAAATAGAGAGATTCTTTTTACACAAGGCGTACATTATTTTCCAAAAATGAATACTGGCAAACCTCGTATTGATTGGAAAGTAGATGCTGTATTGGCATGGGTAGAAGGGAAAGAGCTAAGCTCTAAGGCAAAATCAATCTTAGATTTAATATCATAAGATGCCCATTGCCTGCTGGAAGGAATAAACAATGGTTGTAAATTTGTTTAAACGCTCAAATGGTATCTTGTATGTGGAATATGAGGTAGATTTTAAAAGAGTCCAAAAATCAACAAGATTATTGGATACTCCTCAAAATAGAGCGTTAATTCAAAAAGAAGTAATTCCAGCACTTCAAAGAAAAATTGCACGCGGAGAGCTTTCAAAATATAAGCCAAAAAGCTTTCAGTATTATAGCGAACTTTATGTTCGTTCAAAAACAAAACTCAAAGGATTTGAGAGAGTTAAAAAGCATGTTGAATATGTCAATCGCACTTTTGGAGCTACTTTGATAACTCAAGTTACAAGGGGGGCGATTAACGAGTGGGTTCAAGATGAATTAGAACGCATAACTCCTAAGACATTGCAAAATTATCTTGCATCTATTAGGGGTGTCTTGGATGTTGCTATAGATCATGAGGTTATATCAAAAAATGTAGCCATGGGTATAAAACTCCCACAACATACCAAAAAAGAAGTTGAACCATTTACGCCATTACAAGTACACACATTGCTTACTAATGCTAGTGGATGGTTAAAGCTATATTTGGCAATAAGCTTTTTTACTGGCTTGAGAACCGGTGAAGTATTAGGACTTATGCAAGGTGATATTAACCTAAAAACAAGAGTTATATCAGTCAAAAGAAGCATTAGCCAAGGTGTCACAAGCACACCTAAAACTACCAAGAGTATACGAGAAGTGCCTATCTTTGATGATTTAGTACCATATCTTAAAAATACTCCAAAGAGTTTGTGGCTTTTTACAAAACTTGATGGTTCTCCAGTAAATGGTCTCGATGGAGCCAAACGAGGAGAATGGAAAAATTTACTCAAAGATTGCAATATTGAATATCGCAAGATATATGCTACAAGACATACTTTTGTAGTATCAATGTTAAAAAATAGTGATTTGAGTGTATTGGAAATTGCACAGTTAGCTGGACATACAACCACGCAGATGATTATCCAAAACTATGGTAAATTTATTAAAGGTGAACATTTGAATATTAGCAGGAGTTTAAGGATTTTTACTGACAAATCAACTGACAGTATCGCTTAAAGCTCGGTGTTATTGGTGGAGGTGTGGGGAATCGAACCCCAGTCCTAAAAC
>Ga0265295_1003040_pt1 | contig 25160 bp, 22 predicted proteins | sample Munlansysbiofilm_FD_192503 | JGI IMG/M metagenome (GOLD analysis project Ga0265295, IMG submission 192503) | Leachate microbial communities from a municipal landfill in Southern Ontario, Canada - Methane capture system biofilm | ecosystem: Engineered > Solid waste > Landfill > Unclassified ... | reverse complement strand
GGAGACCGTTTGGCGAACGTTCTGAGCGTCCCTCCTACGGCGACCGTGGTGAGAGAAGAAGCTATGGCGACCGCTCTGACCGCCCCTCCTATGGCGATCGTGGCGAGAGGAGACCGTTTGGCGAACGTTCTGAGCGTCCCTCCTACGGCGACCGTGGTGAGAGAAGAAGCTATGGTGACAGATCCGAGCGTCCTTCCTTTGGCGATCGTCCTGAGAGAAGACCGTTTGGTGATAGACCTTCCTTCCGTGATCGTGAGGAGAGACGTCCGTTCGGTGATAGACCTGCACGTCCTTCTTTCCGTGATCGTGATGACAGACCTTCGTTTGAGCGCCGTGATGGCGGTCGTGCTCCTTTCGCTGGCAATCGCGAACGTTCTGAAGGTGATGCACCGGCAAGGCGTGAACGCAAGTCTGCGCCGAAGCCATACGGATTCGACAAGTTCAGACAGACGAAAACTCGTGGAGAACATGAGGATGATTCGTTCTTCTGGCTTGATGACGATAAGAAGAATTCCGATAAATAACGGTTATCCTATGCAAGAAACCCCAGAACTATCTGGGGTTTTTTGAGCTTTGTTCCTTATGTATCTTGTTGACACTGAATCGTGTCTCGTTTATCATAGCTAATGAGAGTATTTATCATTTAGGAAATTCAATGAAAGAAAAGCGACAGACAATTCAAAAAGGATTGGTGTGGGATGCTGTGACCTCAGCTACGAATCATCCTAATGCTGAGCAAATCTACGAGGATATTGTCATGAAGCATCCCTCCATCAGCAGGGCCACAGTATACAGGAATCTGAATATGCTGGTGGATGAAGGGAAAGTGAAGCGGATACGTGTCCTTGGAGGACCTGATCATTTCGATCGTACACTGGGAAATCATTATCATATCCAATGTACTTCCTGCAAACAGGTAAGTGACATCGAGGTCTTTGATGACATTAATCTTTGTGCGAAGAATATTGAGACCTATGGATATGCACTCGAATCCTATGAAATCGTGTTCAACGGGATTTGTCCCGAATGTCAAAACAAGCGTGCTGCCCAAGGGCAGTGAAGGAGCTGAGGTATGGAATTGAATGGATCAAAGACGGCAGCCAATTTGCATGATGCGTTCGCTGGTGAGTCAATGGCTCGAAATAAGTATACGTATTACGCGTCAAAGGCCCGCAAAGAAGGCTATGTCCAGATCGCTAACCTGTTTGAGGAGACCGCATTCAATGAGAAGGAGCATGCCAAGATTTGGTTTAAGCTGCTTCAGGAAGGCGGAGAGATCCCCACTACTGCAACCAACTTGAAGGATGCTGCGGCTGGTGAGCACTATGAGTGGACCGACATGTATGCAAACTTTGCCAAGGATGCCCGTGAAGAAGGTTTTACCAAAATTGCCACCCTGTTCGAGATGGTAGCAGCCATCGAGAAGCACCATGAAGAGCGCTACCTTGACCTTCTGAAGAATGTGGAAGGTGGATTGGTTTTCAGCCGCGAAGGTGATCAGATGTGGAAGTGTTCCAACTGTGGTCACATTGTCATCGGCAAGAAGGCTCCTGGAATCTGCCCGGTTTGCACGCATCCCCAGGCATATTTCGAGATTGTTGCAACCAACTACTAAGATCAGGTTCCCTGATGCAAGGAGGCAGACGCGAGTCTGCCTTTTCTTATGCCTGCTCGAATCTCATGTATCGAAGAGGATTTGTGTGTACGAAACGGTGGATGTCCTCATTGCTGAAAGGCGATTCCTCGAAGATCCGGTAGTAGGAGGTATAGGATTCAACTTTCATCAGATTAACTGAGAAATCGGTTCCAAACATTGTCCGTTCCAGAATGGTCTGACGTTTTTCCTCTTCCAAAGATTGGATATAGTTGTTCAGCAAAATATAGAACTCAGGATTGGTCCCACTGAAAGAGACATCTGCATAGATGTTCGGATAGAGATGCATGAGCTCAACCAGCTCATGGAACCATGGAGAATCGGGAACCCTGCTTGCAATGCTGCTGATCAGGGTAAGTGGATTCTTTTGCAGTTGGTTGTACTGCCATCCGTAGTGAGCAAAATCGATGCGCAAGGTGGGATACCGGGCGAGGATCGGCTTATAGGAGGCGGGGGCTGTATACTTCCAGGCTTCCTTGGCTGGCACCCCACGGAACCCCTGATCATCACAGTGAGTCATGATGGGAATATCATAGGTTGTACAGAAATCATAGATGAGCGCAACTTTCTTTCGTTCCTGTACCTCAGAAGGCCAAGGATCATAGCCCAACGGTGGATAGAATTTGATTCCATAAAAGCGTTGGGGCCCTTTTCTCTGCTTTCTGTCTTTCAGCACATGGGTTTCAAGCAATTCCTTGATGAAATCGAGAGAATGCACCGGTGGATTGATTCCAAGGAAGGGGAAGAACTCAAACAAGCCTTCAGGATGCTGCTTTGCATAGTAGTCGAATCCCTCAAGTGTATCGCGGACATAGTCGAGAATCTTCTGTTCCTTTGGGATTGGATAGTATAGGGAATCCTTGCGAAGTTGGTTGCTGGAAAAGTCCATGAGCAGCGGGCACATGGCAAGCTTGTCATACACCTGATCCCTCATGTACATCTTGCCATCCCTGATATAGGGAAGCTCGGGGCGCAAGGCACCCTCTTCGTGAGAAGCATAGGCTCCCATCAAGTCGTTTTCCATCAGTACAAGGGTTTCCCCAATGCTCTGCTCAAAAGTCGTCAGCGTATTGGTCAGGCGGTTCAGCAGCACTGATCCCTTACGGTTCTTTGCTGTCAATATATAGCTCGGTGATAGTGCACCGCTGGTAACCAGATCGGGAAGACCGGTATCCATGGAAGTAAAAAAAGACAACAGATTAGGATGCTCAATATTCATCACATGAAAATGCTGGTCGAAGAAGTAGTTCACCACATCCTCCTGACAAAAAGGGGACGGCATGTTCCGTCCCCTTGCTTTATTCTTATACACCCATTTTCTGCTTAAGCTTTGCCCAAGAATCCTTGAGGGTGACCGTTCGGTTGAAAACCGGAAGGCCGGTTCCCTCTTGGTTTGAATCAACGCAGAAGTATCCGTTTCGGATGAACTGCAGGTAATCGCCAACCTGAGCCTTCATGATTTCGGGTTCGGCCTTTGCATCAGGAACAATCTTCAATGAATCCGGATTCAGGTCATCAAGGTAATTGCCTGTCTTCTGTCCAGGATACTCCGTCAAGAAGAGCTTGTCATACAGACGCGCTTCAATGGAGACTCCCTCGCTGGCACTTACCCAATGGCTGGTACCCTTCACCTTTCGGTTATCGGGTGTAGTGCCGCCACGGGACGTCGGATCGTAGGTACAATGGACTTCCACCACGTTGCCTTGTTCATCCTTCACCACATCGGTTGCCGTGACATAGTAGGCATACTTGAGACGAATCTCATTACCTGGATAGAGACGGTGGTAACCCTTGGCCGGTACTTCCATGAAGTCTTCCCGCTCGATATACAGCTCGCGGGAGAACGGGATCTGGTGAACAGCACTGTTGGGATCCTCTGGATTATCAACAGCCTCGAAGTACTCAACCTTGCCTTCGGGATAGTTGTCGATGACCAGCTTCAAGGGATCGAGGACGACCATCAGGCGCTTTGCGCGCTTATTCAGATCTTCTCGAACACAGAACTCCAGCAGCGAGTAGTCGACCACGCCTTCCACTTTCGCCACTCCGATGCGGCTGACGAAATCCTTCATTGATTCAGGTGAGTATCCTCGTCTCCTGATACCGCTGATGGTAGGCATGCGTGGATCATCCCAGCCGTCGACAATACCCAGTTTGACCAGTTGCAACAACCGGCGCTTGCTCATCACCAGGTAGTTGATGTTCAACCGGGCAAATTCGTACTGGTGAGGCGCATGCTCTATTCCATCGATGCTTGTGGCCCAATCGTAAGCGGGACGGTGGTCCTCAAACTCCAACGTGCAGATCGAGTGCGTAATCCCTTCGATTGCATCGCTGATGGGGTGGGTGAAGTCATACATGGGATATATGCACCAGGTATCTCCAGTCCGAGGGTGTGAAGCGAACTTGATGCGGTACAGCACCGGGTCGCGCATGTTGATGTTCGGACTTGCCATATCAATCTTTGCCCTGAGCACATAGGACCCTTCAGGATGCTTGCCTGCATGCATCTCCTCAAAGAGCCTGAGGTTATCCTCAATGCTGCGGTCTCGGTCCGGGCTGTTCTTGCCGGGCTCGGTCAAGGTCCCCCGGTACTCCTTCATCTGCTCACCGGTAAGCGAGTCGACATAGGCTTTGCCGTCCTTGATCAATTGCACGGCGATCTCATACAACTGACCATAGTAGTCGGATGCATGATACTCATAGGGCTCCCATTCGAAGCCTAGCCAGCGGATGTCACGCTTGATGGAGTCGATGTACTCAACATCCTCTTTCTCGGGATTGGTGTCATCGAGACGAAGATGGCAACGGCCTTGGTACTTTTGGGCAAGTCCAAAGTTCAGACAAATCGACTTGATGTGGCCGATGTGCAAATATCCATTGGGTTCGGGGGGAAACCTGGTGACAATGGTGTTGTCAGGCACTCTGCCGTTGTTCAGGTCATCCTCAATGATTCGTTCCAGAAAATTGAGAGGAGCTTTATCTTTTGTCTCTTCCTCGTAGCGCTCATCCATATACAATCCTTCCTTGTGCCCTTCCAAAGGGGCCTTTTTCAGATAGCACCTATAGTAGCATACCCGTTCTTCTTGTGCGAGAGCTTATACCTCTTGCTTGGCATATCTCAGAGCGTACATTGAGGCTGTGTACTTCGTATCCCCTGCATTGGTGAAGTATGGACCAAAACTGAGGGATAGCTCACATCCCGGGAGGTGTATGTTGCTTACCCACCGGACCTCATCGTCCTGTGCAAATCGATATCCGACGGCAACTCCCTGTGCATCCCGTTTGATTGTCCAGATTGCCTCTTCTGCTTCTGAAGAGGAACCGAAACAACTTCTATTTGCGAACCCGGAGATGCAGGTATGCACCTCAAGCGCATCGCTTGAAAGGCCTACAGCTGCATAACAGCTATCCAGATGATAGATGCATATGCCTCCGAAATTGTCCTTCTTGGGGATGGAAAGGGTGGCATCACAGCAAAAGTACTCGTCGCTGACTGCCAGCAACAGAGGCCCGGAAGGTAGGCAGGTATGCCCATCCACTTCGAGGCTGACCATCTGATGATCTTTCTTGTAGGTTCTGGGCTTTCCGAGCCAGTGGAAATCCCTCATCGTGATTCTTCTCATGCCTGCAGTATAGGCACTTTGCCGCAATTTATCCACAGCCTCTTTAAGTTGTCGTGAAGTTGTTGTAGGCTTAGCACATGAAGTCACCTAAAGAGTCCCATTTGGAGCATCAGTTGCTCTCCCTGCTGAAGGAGGGTTCTGACAGTTTTCGGCTGGCGAGCATGCTGATCAGCGACCCGGAGATCGAGGCGCTTCAGGAGTACGCCAACAGCGTATCCATCAAACGTCTCAACTACAACGATCATGGGCCGGTCCATATGCGTCAGGTTGCCATCAACGCAGTGAAGATGCTTGGCCTGTTGGAGAAAGCTGGCTTGAAGACTTCTTTGGAAGAAGAGGAATCGGGCAGCCATGAAGATAGTCTCTGTGCCATCCTGCTTGCCTCTTTTGTCCATGACCTGGGAATGAGTGTAGGCCGGACGGATCATGAGCTCACGGGTTTGATCATTGCTCGGCCCATCATAGATCGTTTACTGACAAACCTGTTCGCCGACCAGCTCTCACGCAGGGTTGCCATCGCATCGGTTGCCTCTGAAGGGGTGCTTGGGCATATGGCAAACAGGAAGGTACACTCCTTGGAAGCCGGACTGCTCCTGGTCGCTGACGGCTGTGACATGGAGAAGGGAAGGGCGCGAATTCCCATGAGTCTGGGTACTGCCCCAAAGACCGGTGATATTCACAAGTATTCAGCCAATTCCATTGAGAAGGTTACGATCACCCAGGGTGATGAACTTCCGATACGCATTGATGTGCAGATGTCCAGCGACGTTGGGTTTTTCCAGATTGAGGAAGTGCTGTTGCCCAAGCTCTCCATGAGCCCGGCAAAAGCATATGTGCAAGTGGTGGCAGGCGTCATCGGTCAGGAGAAGAAACGATATCTGTAGGGGGAGATGATGATAAGTATCATTGGCGAAGGTCTGATAGATTTCATTGCACGGGGAAGCGAGGATGCTTCGGTGGTTTTCGACTCCTATATCGGAGGCTGTGGTTTGAACACCGCTACTGCGGCGGCTCGCCTTGGCTCGTCGGTGGGCTTCATGGGCAAGCTCTCTTCTGATATGTTCGGTCAGCGTATCATCGAGCATTTGGTGGATAACCAGATCATGTTTGATCCTGATTTGTGTGCGGTTTCCTTGCCGTCGCTGATCGGATTTGCCTCCCTTGATGCTGAAGGCAAGGCAAGCTATGCATTCTATTGCAAGGGAACAGCACCGGTTTCCTATACGAAGCAGGAGCTGGTCGATACGATGCTGCTGCATACCGATCTGCGGGTCGTGCACATCGGATCGGTTGCGCTTTCCGTGGAGCCTGGCTGTGATGCAATTCTCGATGCTTTGTCTGCGCTTGAGATCAAGCCGATTGTCTTCCTCGATCCGAATGTCCGTCCTGCAGTCATTGAGGATCTTGCTCAGTATCGGGTACGCATCAATCGGGCCTTGTCGATGTCGGATATGGTAAAACTCAGTGATGAGGACCTGCTGCTTCTCTACCCGGGGTGCAATGCAGAATCCAAGGCAGCTGACCTTGCTCGTGAGTATGGGCTTGAGGTTGTCCTGACCTTGGGCAAGAAGGGCAGTATCTGGTTCTCTGCTTCAGGTAAACACTTTGCGCAGCCCATCATCGATCTTCCTCTTGTTGATACCGTAGGAGCTGGGGATACGTTCAGTGGGGCTTTGCTTTCCTACTTGCATGAACAGGATTGCTTTGGGGAGGATGGTCAGTTGCCGCACTTGGCTTCTCTCTCGGATGACCAGATCAAGCATGCCCTGCACTATGCTACCGCTGCAAGTGCAATCAACTGCAGCCGCAAAGGGTGCAACCCTCCTACCAAGGCTGAGGTTCTTGCCCTGATCGGCTCGGTATAGTTGCCTTGTGTACTGCATTGGAAGTACACTAAGACCATGCTGAAAAATACCCGCAACAGACTGGTCCGACTCATTCTCATGATTCTGGTAGGTACGCTCAGTGTCTTCTTCGCCCTTGTTCTGGTGCGCTGGACGAACTCCATTGCAGAGGACAAGCAGAAGAAGGAACTGTCCCAAGCGTTGAGAACCATTGTGGAAGAGCAGGGAGCCCAAGGGGTGCTCAACCTGAGTGGCATACCGGTGGCCAACATTTTTCATGGTGAGTCGGGTCTCATCCTCTTCGAAGGCAATGAGGCCCAGTGGCTCTATAGTGCGGATGAGAAACAGAACATCAGCGTGTATGAGAAAATGAACAAGAGTGTTGTGCATATCACGACAACAGTCGAGACACAGGTCAACGCATTCATGGATGTATTGCCGGCACAAGGTACTGGAAGTGGCATCATCCTTTCTGCTGACGGGTATATCCTTACCAACGCACACGTAGTCGAGAAGGCTGCAAGCCTGAAGGTGGGGCTTTACAACAACCAGACCTACCCAGCCAAGCTCATCGGGGTAGACAGCGAGGATGACCTCGCAGTCATCAAGATTCAGGTGGAGAAGGAAGTGGCATTGCATCCGGCTACCTTGGGTACCAGTGAGGCCTTGCAGGTCGGCCAGAAGGTTATCGCCATCGGCAATCCGTTCGGCTATGACAGGACGATGACTGTCGGGGTGGTCAGCGGATTGAACCGACCGGTGCGGTCGAACGAGGGAAAGGTTGTCATGAATGCCATCCAGACTGATGCTGCGATCAATCCGGGCAACAGCGGGGGCCCCTTGCTGAATGGGAGGGGAGAAGTCATCGGCATCAACAGTTCCATCTACTCGACCACAGGAAGCTCACAAGGGGTGAATTTTGCCATCCCCATCGACACTGCCATCGCGGTCATTCCCGATCTCATCAAATTGGGAAAGGTAAGCCGAGGTTGGCTTGATCTTGCTGCAGTGCAACTCTCTCCCCAGTTGGTTGCGTATGCAAAACTTCCGGTAAACAAGGGCGTATTGGTCAGCCAAGTGGTCAGTTCAGGATTTGCCGATAAGGCCGGTATCCGGGGAGGAACACAGATGGTACAGTATGGCTCTTCGGTGATCTACCTAGGAGGGGACATCATCACCCGGGTCAATGATACGAATGTGGAGGATCTCAATGATCTCTATCTTGCTCTTCTTCCCTACAAGAGTGGGCAGAAGGTGAGCATTACCGTCAACCGCAAGGGAGAAACCAAGCGGATGGATGTCCAGCTCATAGAACGAACAGCGCAGCATGTAGGCGCATTGGTGCGATAGGTATGGAAGATATCAATGTAGATGAGCGATGGGGCGGGGAAGCAATTACAAACATCCATGGTGATGTTTCCTTCATGAACAAACCGTTCAAGGTATTCTCCCCGTATGAACCTTCCGGTGATCAGGCAGAGGCAATAGAAGCGCTGAGCGCAGGGTTGAAGCAGGGGGATGTGTTCCAGACCCTCAAAGGGGTTACCGGAAGCGGAAAGACCTACACCATGGCCAAGATCATTGAGCAGGTCCAGCGTCCGACGCTGGTCCTCTCACACAACAAGACCCTTGCCGCCCAGCTCTACCGGGAGTTCAAATCCTTCTTCCCGGAGAATGCGGTTGAGTACTTCGTCTCCACGTACGACTACTACCAGCCAGAAGCCTATGTACCGGGCAAGGACCTCTATATCGAGAAGGATGCTGACATAAACCAAGAGATTGACCGCTTGCGTCTCTCTGCATCCTTCTCCCTGATGGAACGTCGTGATGTCATAGTGGTTGCAACTGTTTCCTGCATATTCGGCTTGGCGAACCCTGTATCCATTCGGGATATGGTCTTCACCTTCGAAAAGGGGCAAGCATTCCATCACCATACTGTGCTTGAACAGTTGGTGCGGATGCAATATGAGCGAAATGATGCCATTCTCAAGCGGGGTTCCTTCCGTGTTCGTGGTGATGTGATTGAGATTTGCCCCTCCTACCTGGAGAACGCCGTACGTATCTCCATCGATTGGGATGAGATTGCTTCCATCCAATGGTTCGATCCCGTCTCAGGGGAAAAACAGGAGATGGTGGATAGCTACACCCTCTACCCTGCAAAACAGTTTGTGATGCCCCAGGAACAGGTGAAAGCCGCCATCTCGAAGATTCGCAGTGAGATGGAGGACCAGGTTGAGTTCTTCACCAGTTCGGGTAGGCCGCTTGAGGCTGAACGCATCAAGACACGGGTCGAATATGACTTGGAGATGCTCGAGGAGATCGGGTATTGTTCAGGGATAGAGAACTACTCACGTCCTCTTTCGGACAGGAAGGCAGGAGAACGTCCTGCTGTCTTGCTTGACTACTTTCCCCCTGACTTTGTGACTTTCATCGATGAGAGTCATGTCACGCTTCCCCAGGTGGGAGCAATGTATGAGGGTGACCGAAGCAGAAAGCTCAACCTCGTCAACTACGGGTTCCGTCTTCCTTCCGCTCTGGACAACCGACCGTTGAAGGCTTCTGAGTTTGAACAGGTGGTGAAGCAGCGGGTCTTTGTCTCCGCAACACCTGGCAAGGTGGAACTGGAGAAGAGTGCCAGGGTGGTTGAGCAGGTTATCAGGCCTACGGGCTTGCTGGATCCGGAAATTGATGTCCGCCCCACCGAAGGTCAGATGGAAGATCTCTACGGGGAGATTCGCAAGGTTGTCGCCAAGAAGCAACGGGTACTGGTTACCACACTTACCAAGAAGATGAGTGAGGATCTTACTGATTACTTTGCATCCTTGGGGTTGAAGGTTCGGTACCTGCACTCCGAGATAGAGACCATAGAGCGGGTTGAACTGCTTCGTGATCTTCGCCTTGGGGTATTTGATGTCTTGGTTGGTATCAACCTTCTCAGAGAGGGGCTGGATCTTCCAGAGGTGTCCCTCATCGCCATTCTTGATGCGGATAAGATTGGGTTCCTCCGTTCCGCAACTTCGCTGGTTCAGATCATCGGGCGAGCTGCCAGAAACTCTGAAGGAAGAGTCATTATGTATGCCGACCGCATGAGCTATGCCATGGAAGAGGCCATCGGGGAGACCAATCGACGGCGCGCAATCCAGACAGCTTACAATGAGGCGCATGGCATCACTCCCACGACTATCGTCAAGGCAGTGCAGGATATCATTGAGCGTGAGCGGGAGGAGACCAAGGAGATTCAGAAACAGGATCTTTCCATCCTCAAAGGTGGTTTCAACCTGCTCAATGCAAATGACCGAAAGAAGTATATCAAGGCTCTGGAGAAAGAGATGCTTGAAGCTGCCAAAAATCTTGAGTTCGAGCGTGCGGCAATCATCCGTGATGAGATGCAAGCTGTTCGGGATGGTCAGTACATCGGTTAGGGGACCAGCACCAGCGATAAGGCTCCCCCTGTGATGGTGGGGTGCTGGTAGAGGATCGGGTTGTCTCCTTCAGTGGGGATCTTTTGGTGTTCACAGACGAAGTGGTAGAGCTTGTCCAGATCCAGATACTCTTTGCGCGTAACCAACAGTTGTTGTTGCTCATCCCAACCCAAGCCTTCCAGAAGTGCTTGGGTGAAGTATCCGTGGATGGGTGAGCCGTAGTGGGGTTCCTTGCTGGTATTGTCCCTTGTCGTGGCAGCCATCACAAAGAACGGTGCTTCTCTCTCTTGTTTGCTGAAATAGGCGGCATACAGTTTGTACAGAAAATCCGGGTTCTCGGGGATGGCAGATAGTGATGCATCACTTTCTGTGATAAACGCCCCTGCATAACAGCTGTCGATGAGAAGCAGAACCTTGCCTCTTGCTTGTCCAAGCAAGGCTGAAAGCTCCTGTACGGAAAGCAGTACACTCTCATCCAGTTCTCCTGTGTCGGTAAAGATCTTCCCATCATCATAGGAAGGAGCGAGCACCCAACTGCCGTCGGTGTGGCCATGTCCGCTGTAGGTGACAATGAGCAGGTCGTCCTGATCCATGTCTTCAACCAAGGCCTCAAGTGCAGAGAGAACGCGCTCCTTGGTGGGCAGGCTGGGGTTGGTTGTCTTGTCATAGCCTATGCTTCCATCAGAACAAACAAGCCCTTCCTGAAGCAACATGCTACTGGTGAAGGGGCGCTCGGTATACAGAGAGCTAAAGGCTTTCTGTTGTTCCCTAGCATCGTTCAGGGTTCCTCTCAGAACCCGTACATCAGTTCCTGCATAGCTTAGGCCGATGCCCAGATGAAACACCTTTCCCCGCGTAGGAGATGGGTAGCAAAGCTCGCAACCGAGCATGAGGATGAGATACAGAAAAAGCAGTGTATAACGATACATGCCCAGAAAGAGAGCCCAAGCCGAGTTTTGCTTCAGAACCGGAAGAGGATCATATCCATTGCCCCGCCGTTGGTCATGGGGTGCTGGACGTTGGTGCGTGGCCAGAAGAGAGTCGAGCGGATGGGATAGGTCTGATGGTCCTTGATGTAGGAGTAGAGGGAGTCGACGGTGAGGACAGAGCCCTTGAGGGCACGTGGCTGAGAAACAGCATCTACAGTGGTTGGATTGGCTGAGATGGTAGGGTGGGGATCGGGCCAGCCAAGGCCTTCCAGTAGTGTAAGCGTAAAGTCACCATGCTTATGTCCAGCAACAGAGATTTCCCAAGACTCCGTGTCTGCTGCGGCGGTGAGCAGGAAGATGTCAGGTATCGTATAGTCCTCATTCGACCAGTACTGGTTGAACCAGTCATTGATGCTGTTCTCGTAGACAAGCGAGAGGCTGGAAGAGCTTTGATCAACAAAATGTCCACTGAAACAGCTGTCCAGGATAACTAATTTTTTGCCTGGGATTTCGCTCATCCAAGTAAGCAACGTAGTAGGGCTGAGTTTGAGTTCATCCAATACAATGGTCTCTGTCACTGTTTTGGTATGCGCCAAGATAAGTTCACCTGAGGGATTAAAGCCATGGCCACTATAGGTCAGGATGGTGAGATCGTTGGACTTTGCTGTTGATTTGATGGTATTCAGGACTTGCTCGAGATTGGTTTTTGATGGATAGATGTCTGAGCGGGCTAGAATACTGGTATTGAAGGTATCGGCATCTCTTGCATCACCCTCCTGAACAAGGAGGTACCCAGTCCAGTTGCGGTCACTTTTGGATGTTACACTATCAAAGGTAAGGAAGAGTTCGCGTGCATCAGGGACAGTACCGTCAAGGTCATCTTTATAGGTGTCGTTGTTTTTATAGTCTATTCCAATCGTGACAGTATACACATCCCCCTCTATCGGCTTCTCCCAAAAGAGCTCACATGAGGAGAAGACCAGCATGGGAATGAGAAGCAGCAGGATGAGTTTGGGTAGGTGTCTACTCATTGCTGCTCTCCTTGCTTGGGATTGGGAAAGTACTGGTACCGAAAGCCTACTCCTACTTGGATTGCCGTTATCTCTTTCCGAAGATGGACTGAGAGAGGAGTGGTAAAGAAGAGCTGGTATTCACTGTTCTCCATGAACAGGAACTGAGGGCTGACTTGGAAACTGAAGGAGGCGAAAACCTCCTCTATATGCTTGTAGATGTTTATCTCAGTACCTATCTGGGAGGTAAGGCTGAACGTCGGAGTAATGTTCCAGCCGCCTTTTGCCTGCAGCCCGATGGTAGTAAACCCACGGGCACGATAGGTGCCGAAGGGGATGGATGGCGTTACGGTTCCCAGCTGGAACCCAATGCTTACTGATGCCTGCTCTGTCTGGTACCCAAGCAGGTCCAACGATGCTGAGAAGCCTGCAGAAGTCCGTACAGGAATCTCATCTTCAAAATGAGGAATGGAGAAGTAAAGGGACGGGGTGAGGGAGACCGAGTAGAACTGACCCTGAGATGCGGAGAACGCAGGGGAGATGGCGAAAAGCAAGATGATCAGCACACATGCAGTTCTTCTCATACGTTCAGTATACAGAAAAACGGCTTTATGCCTATTCCCCTACCGGGGAAAGCGGAAGCTTTGCTATGGATTCCCCATTTACATATTCACGAATTCTGTTGACTCTCACCCCAAGCGTCACCATCTGTGTCTTGGGACGATAGCTGGAGTGGCAGAGAATGGTATGCCCCTCCCAGCTGCACGCAAGACGATAGTGATCTCCTTGGAATTCACAACTCTGCACCTCAGCTTGCTTGAAGCTCAGGTGGGGCATGTACTCGGCAAGGGGAAGATTCCTGTCATCTTGGACCAAGACATGCTCAGGCCGGAAGAAAATGGTATGTTTGCCTTCAAGCGGTTTGAATACGACCGGTTCGGAAGAAGAGCCGGGATTCACCAATGTCTTGGGAATGATGCTATACGGGAGTGTGGTCCCTTCCCCCATGAAGGTTGCAACAAACAGGCTGCTGGGATTGTGATAGATATCCTCTCCCTTTCCCTCTTGCATGACCCTTCCGGCATGCATGACGATGATACGGTCTGCAATGGAAAGGGCTTCTTCTTGGTCGTGGGTGACATAGACGGTCGTGATGCCGGTCTCGTCATGAATCCTTCGGATCTCCTCACGCAAGTGTTTTCTCAGCTTTGCATCAAGGGCTGACAGCGGCTCGTCCAGCAAGAGAAGCTGGGGCTCAGATGCAAGGGCTCGTGCCAAAGCAACTCGTTGCCGCTCGCCTCCGCTCAACTCCTGGCTTCGTCGTTTCTGGTACCCTTCCAAAGCCACCAAGGAGAGCAAACGAGCAACTCGTTCCTTCCGTTTGGCTCTGCCAAGCTTGCGTATTTTCAGTGCATAGGAAATGTTCTGTTCTACATTCATATGCGGAAACAGGGCATAGTCCTGAAAGACCATGGCAATGCGCCGTTGGTGGACAGGCTTTTGTCCGATATCCTGCCCGTTGAGCAGAAGGCTTCCTCCCTCCTGTGGCAACAGTCCGGCTATCAGCTGCAAGGTGGTGCTCTTGCCGCAACCCGAGGGGCCTATGATGCAGGCAAGCTCCCCGGCTTGTACCGAGAACTGCGCATCGAGGGTGAAATCCTTGTAGGAAGCCTTCAGGGAACAGGTAAGCCCATTATCGGCCATAGGAGCCTCCCTTTGCAAATTCGCTGACGATAAAGACGATGGTACACACACCTATCAGGATGGTTCCCAAAGCGCAAGCTCCTTGGAAGTTATACGACCCGATGAGGCGATACATGACGATGGGAAGAGTGGTGATTGAGCTGTTTGCAAGCGTCAGGGTTGCGTTGAACTCCCCCATGCTCAAGGCAAAGGCAAATATGGCCCCGGTGAATATGGCTCCTTTGAGCAACGGCAATTCAATCTGCAAAAATGTCTTGATCGGACCTGCTCCCAGTGTGAGGGAGCTGTGCATGTAGGAAAGAGGGATTTTCCGGTACTCGGGAAGAATGGTTCTCAGGACAAACGGGATCGCTATCACCAGATGGGCCAAGACCACAAGTACATAACTTAGGGTAAGGCCTCCCCGAATTCGGGCAGAAATGAGATAGTATCCCAACCCAATGATTACCGAGCTGACAGTCATCGGAAGCATTCCCAACAGCTCCAGATAGCTCTGTTTTGTTTCACGTCTTCTGATGGCAATACACATGCTCAAAGCTACTGGGACTGTGCACAGCGCGACCAGCAATGCAATGAGGGTACTGTTGGTCAAAGCGCCCAAGGCGGATCCCATGTGGCCGGTTGCACGCTCGAGACTGAGCAATTGTCGGTACCATTTCAGGCTGAATGATTCCGCAGCAGAGCGTGAGGTACTTGCCATGAAGGAACGAATAACAACCGAGGCAATCGGTCCCAGGATGAAGAGGAACGAGGAGAGTGTGTAGAGAAGGGCAAGCAGTTTGCCAAGCAAGGAAGCTGGACGCTTCTCTATCATGCGTTTTGAGTTTTGGTACGTCTCACTTCTTGCAAGTCTTCTCTGGCTAGCATTGTACCAGAGCAGCAAGAGAACAGTGGTGAGGATGGAGAAGAGTGAAAGGGCAGCGGCAACACCGCTGTTGCCAAGCATCCGTGCTTGCCGATAGATTTCCACTTCCATGGTGGTGTATTGGGGTCCGCCACCCAGAACCAAGATGATGGCGAAACTGTTGAAGCAAAAGAGAAAGACAAGTGATGCTGCACTGATGATGGCAGGGAGGAGCCGTGGAAGGGTGACCTTAAGGAACGTTTGTACCTTGTTGGCACCCAAGGTCTGGCTGGCTGCTTCACAATTGGCGTCAAGGTGTTCCCAATAGGAAGACACCAAGCTCATGATGATCGGGAAGTTGTAAAACGTATGAGCCAGGATGATTGCCTTGAATGAATAGAGAATTTTCAGAGGCGGTTCTGAAAGATTGAACACTGACATGAGCAGGCTGTTCAAAAACCCATTGTTTCCAAAGAAAATCACAAAGCCCAGCACAACCAGGATGGAGGGGATGACAAACGGGATTGCACTGAGAGCAAGAATGAGCCGTTTTCCCCTGAATGAGTAGGTGGCGATGAGATAAGCTCCAGGCAAGGCCACCAGGAGGGAGAAGAGCGTAGAAAGGGTGGCTTGCAACAGGGTGAAGAGCATGATCTTGACTGTATAGGAGTCGGTGAAGACTTCCAGTACACGGAGGAAGGTAAGCCCCTCCTCCGTGACGAAAGCCGATGAGAGCGTGAAAAAGAGCGGCACAAAGAACAACAGCAGCAACACCACTACGGACGGTAGGGGCACCATGCGATAGAAACGCTTGTACTGCAAGTTCTTGGCTTTTCTCATCTACTCATTACCTGTGTCCATTCAGTAAGCCATCTATCGAGGTTTTTGGCAAGTATTCCTGAGCTCATAGACAAGTTCTTTTCAGGTTTTGGTGCCCAATCGAAGGCTTCGGGCAGTGCAATCGTTTCATTGACTGGATACATGGAGTTTGCCAACGCGATACCGAGCTGGGCATCAGAGAGAAGAAAGTCAATGAATTGCTGAGCTGCTGCCTTCTGTTTGCTTGATGCCAGTATGCCAGCTCCTTCGATTGTGGTGCTGTGCCCTTCGCTGAACAAGAGGGTCTGGTAGCGAGTGGTATTCTCGTACGTGACATGGTAGACAGGGCTGGTAGCATAGCTGAGTACCAGGGGAGCCTCTCCTTCGGTGAAGAGCCCATAGGCACTGGACCAGCCGTCTGTGATGGTAAGGGCATTCTCCTTCATTGCTTTCCACCAATCCAGGTAGTTGTCCTCGCCGAAGGCCTCAATGGTCCAGAGCAACAAGCCAAGTCCAACCGAGGACGTTCGGGGATCGATCAGGATGACCTTGTCCTTATATGCACTATCCGTGAGGGCAGCGAGGCTTGTCGGTCTCTGGTCTTCACTCATGCGTTCTGTATCGACCACAAATGCAAAGTTGCCGTAATCGAATGGAAGCAGGCGATGCTCAGCATCAAACTGAAGGAAAGCGGGGATTGATTCCAGTATGGGACTCTTGTATGGCTCAAGCAACTGGGCATCATACACTTTCTGGGCCATATCGTCCGTGATGCCGACCACAACGTCAGCCCAAGGGTTAGCCTTTTCGCTGATCACCTTGGTCATCATTTCCACCGCATCACCGGCGCTGACCAGGTTCACCTTGATCCCGGTCTGTTTCTCAAACTCCTCGACCAACGCAGGTCCCGGCCCCCAGTCTCCACAAAACGCGTCGTATGCATACACTACGAGTTCTGCGGGCTTTTCTTGCGAGCCTTGTGCAAACAGGGGAACGGTGAGGGTGAGAATGGCGACCATTACACACACGAATTGATGCTTTTTCATAAGCACCTCCATTAATGATAGTCTGCCATGGGGAATAGTGTGGTTGAGAAGTGACTGTCTCCCTCCGCTGGTATTATCCAGATCAGGTTAACGGGTGTAATCTCAGGCCATCAGGCCACCCCAGGACAGATTCAGACTACCCAGAAGAACCGCATGTGTCAAGTCGCGCTGAGTTGACCGGCTCACCCGCCTCATGTACAGTATCGGTATGAAGAGCCTCGCCCTCGCCAAGACGGTTGCTGATCTCGATGCACAAGCCCAAGATACAGCGTGTTTGCCTGCGCTTGTCCTCATGGAGAGTGCAGGACTCCAGATATTTGAAGTATGGAAGCCAGAACTGACACGCCATGATCGCCTTGTCTTCTTGTGTGGAAGCGGGAACAACGGGGGTGATGCTCTGGTAGTGGCCCGCTATGCTTGGAATGCTGGGTATACCAACAGCCTCTTGATCCTTCTGCCCAAAAAAGGGTCAGTCTCCTATCAACTCCAGTGTGACATCACAAAAACCTATGGATTTGAGACCCTTGTCTGGGAACCAAGCCAGCTGGAGCGTGTACAGAAAGAGTTGCAAGCAGCCACATGGATAGTGGATGGGCTCTTTGGCACCGGGCTCAGCGGTGAGCTGAGAGGTGATGTCCGGCTTTTGGTGGATCTGGCAAATGAGAGCCAAGCAAAAAAGCTCTCTGTGGATATTCCCTCTGGCCTTGGGGATGAGGTGCCTGTAACCTCCTTGCACATGCATGCGGACCTTACCGTGACCATGGGCTTGGAAAAGCTGGCGATGTTCCATCCCTCAAGCCGGGCATCTTGCGGGCGAATTATCACGGTGAATCCCTCGTTTCCGCCGTTTCTCATGGAAAAAGCCCCTTATGCGGCACTGTTGTGTGAACGGACCAAGGCTTCTCTTGCTCCACTTGATTCTCGCGAGTACAAGAACAGCAGGGGGCATGTGGCAGTTTTCAGCCTCAGTGAGCACTACACAGGAGCCGCTCGCTTGGCAGCCCGAGCCTGTTATTTTGCACGTGCAGGTCTGGTGTCCCTCTATTGTGACCGGGAAGCTCTCCCCATAGCAGCAAGCGAAGCTCCTTCGCTGATGGTCAAGGTGTATGAGGGGCACGATCTCCCTTCCTATGATGCACTGTTGGTCGGTCCTGGTTGGGGAGATGGCAGGGAAGTATTGCTGAAAACCCTGATGGGGACGGGCATCCCCATGGTGCTCGATGCAGATGGCATTCGCTGTTATGCACGGCTTCTCAAGCAAGGAGAGGAAGTGAGCCATGGCCCCTTGATCCTTACCCCGCACTTGGGTGAACTGAAAGCCTTGTGTGATGCTTTCTCCTATCCTGAAAAGGTCCTTCGATCACCGGTTTCCTTCTTTGCAACCCTTGAAGAGCTTTCCCAGCGGCTGCATGCGACCATGGTGGTGAAAAGTTCGTTGGTACACATTGCTTCGGAAACGGAAAAGGTCGTTGTTATCGAGGGGCTCAACCCCTCTTTGGGTGTGGGAGGAAGTGGTGACGTCCTGAGTGGCATCATTGCCGCCTTGTTGGCGAAGCTCAAGGATCCCGTGGTCTCTGCACTTGAGGGTGCCTTGCTTCATCAGGAGGCGGGAAGAATGGCTCGGCAGTCATGCGGTTACTACGATAGTGAAGCCCTGCTTGCCTTTGTCGGAAAGGCTGTAGAGGAGGCTGAGGCATGATGCAACTCTACTTCCTTTCCATTGCCTACTTGTTGATGGGCTCTGCTTTCCTGCTCTCCGATACCTATGGACTTTCGTTTCCTTTGTTGCTCTCGCTACGGTATGCATTCCGTACCAAACGGATATTCCGGAGAATACTCATCACACTCGGCCTGTTGCTCAGCATCGCACTTGCCTTTGTGCCTATGGATCCCGGTCCGACCTTCCTCGGAGATTTCATCCCGATGATAAACATACTCTCCCTTACGGTATGGTATGCGTTCCAGGCGCTCAGAGGGGTAGGGGTGATGCAGGAAGAGGAGCAGACCATGCTGGGGGCCACTGGGCTTTATGTCGAACGAAACAAGCGAAATGTGGGGTATCTCACCCTTGCCATCGCCATCATCCATTTTATTGCACCCCAATTGGTATTGGTGTAAGAGAGGTCGAACCATGCAAGAACGCATCACCACAGCAGGTGTCCTGATACAGAATGAGCGCTATTTCATTGCGAAGCGTGAAGACAAGGGTTCCATAGGAGGACTATGGGAATTCCCAGGGGGAAAGAACCGCTATGGGGAGAGTGAGCAAGAGACCCTGAAACGTGAGTTTGCTGAAGAGCTGGGGCTCTCCATTGAAGTGGGTGAGCTGCTACACAGCCACGATTTCACCAACAAGGAGACACTCTATCATCTCAAGGCCTACCGGGTGTTTGCGCCGGAGTTTGAGGATCTTCCTCTCTTGGTTCATACCGAATATCGATGGGTTGGTCTCAAGGAGTTGTCTGCATACGCATTTGCTCCGAGTGATCAGGAGATCGTGAAGACCCTTCTGAGCAAGAAGTAACAGAAAGCGATTTTCTCTGTGCTCCAAGCCAGGCCTCTGGTATGATGCAGGTACAGCAAGAGGAGGTGTCTATGCCGTTTCTTGGTTCTTACTTGGCTACGGCTATTGTCATTGCCGGTACTGCTCTCTTGGTGGTACTGATCCGTCTGGTTTACAGGAACACCTTGGAGAGTACCAAGCGTTGGCCATATCAGCGCCAGTTGCTGATTTTCCTTGTCTTCCTGATTGGGCTTTTTCTCTCCATTGCTCTCCTCCCTCTCGACCATGAGATTAAGATGCAGATTCTCTCCGTTCTTGGCCTCTTTCTCAGTGCTGTCATTGCGCTTTCGTCCACTACATTGGTGAGCAATGCGATGGCGGGCATCATGCTGAGAATGACACATGAGTTCCGCGGTGGTGATTTTATAGAAGTTGATGATCTGGTAGGCAGGGTTACTGACCTTGGGATTTTTCATACGGAGATCCAACTGGTGAATCGGGACGTGGTCAGTCTTCCCAATCTGTTTTTGGCGCAGAAATCGGTGAAGGTTACTCGCCGCGATGGTACCTTCCTCAATATCAGTCTCTCCATTGGATATACGGTCAGCCATCAGAATGTTGAGCAGGCTTTGCTCAAGGCGGCTTCCCAATGCAAGCTTACCGATTCCTTCGTATTCATCGAAGCGTTTTTGGATCATGCAATCCGATATCGCCTCTATGGGATGCTCGATCAGAGTGCCGAGCGGCTGAGCAAGACCAGCGAGCTGTACAAGACCGTTCTCGATGTCTTTGTGGATGAGGGCATTGAGATAGCTTCCCCGTCGCTGTCCGACCGGAGGGAACTCGATGCTTCAACGCGACATCTGCCGTCGGATGGTTTCCGCCAGAAGAAGCAGACAGCAAAGAAGGTGGTGGAGGATCTGGTTTTTGATAAAGCTGAGGAAGCACAATCCATCGAGGACCTGAAGCAAGCCCAGGCAAAACTCTCTGAGGCATTGGAAAAGGCTCCGAAGAAATCAAAGGGAACGATCGAACGTAAAATGCAGGCTATCAGCGAAGAACTTGAAAATCGTGAGGAAAAACGAAAGACAGATTCCTGAGTTGCGTGTACGTTACCGTAAAAGGGATGCTTGTATCCGTCGTTTCTCTACGGCGGCCGGTCGGGCGTGTGTCCCAATCTGGGATTTTCCTTGTTAATTCTTATGTAGTGAATGTATAATCAATCTACATGCAAGCAAAAAGGTCCCGCCAATGATTCGTGAAATGAAAATCGGTAAGTTTTTCCTCGGTATCATGTGCATGGTGCTGATAGGGTGTCTTATCGGATGCAACGCTCAGAAAAAGAAACTCTCTCAACTTGATGAAGATCATGGGATTATAGTTGGGTTTTCACAGATTGGTGCTGAAAGTGCCTGGAGAACTTGCAACACCCGCTCAGTTCAGGATGCCGCCGCGGAGAAAGGGGTGCAGCTGGTATATGACAATGCTGAACAGAAACAGGAAAATCAAATAAAAGCGATCCGCTCCTTCATTGCGTATCAGGTGGATGTGATAGTCTTCATCCCGATTGTTACGGATGGCTGGGATAATGTATTGCAAGAAGCTCGGGACGCCGGGATTCCTGTTCTGGTCACCGACCGCAAGATAGATGTTGCCGATCAATCATTGTATGCAGGATTTATCGGTACTGACAGCTTGAAGGAAGGCCGGAATGCCGGGTTGTTTGTGTTGGAAAAATTTAAGGAAAAACGTGAGCGTTTCGAAGAGACCAAAGAACATATCAATATCGTGGAGTTATTTGGAACGGAGGGCTCTTCAGTAGCCCTTGGAAGAGCAGAAGGTTTCAGAGAAGTTCTGGAACCGTATCCGGAGTTCCGAATACTCTACAGCAAATCCGGTGATTTCCTCCGTTCAAAGGGATACGAGCTGGCTGTCGATTTTCTAGATACCTATGATGATATCGACGTAATATTCTCCCACAATGACGGAATGACGCTTGGGGCTATCGAAGCGATGGAAGAGAAAGGGATTCTTCCCGGGAAAGACATTGTCATTGTCACTATTGATGCACAGCAAGCAGCCATTGATGCGTTGCGCGAAGGCAAGGTGAATTGCGTCATTGAGTGTAATCCAAAAACCGGTCCTGAAATCATCAAGCTGGCTGAGAAATTGGCAGCTGGGGAATCTATTCCACGCGTACAATATGTTCATGAAGAAGTGTTCTATGAAACCGACGACCTTTCTCTCATAGAACCTCGTGGGTACTGATATGAAGCATCAGATTTCCATTGCTGACAAGATTTTCTCAGTCTTAAAAAGTAGAAGCATCAAGGAGAGGATTAAGATCTCCTACGTAATCATCATCCTTCTGATGATAACACCTCCGGTCATCACCATTTTCTCGTTCGTTGTCCAGATGGTTCGCTACGACCTCATCATTACCAATGTCAGCAAGACAAACCGTCTGAACCAGACGGTGAAAATGGACATTTCCAATGAGATATGGGATATCGTTGCTGGGAACAAGAAATTCGACGAAGGTAACCAGTATATCATCATTGATGGGATCAATGAGAGCCTGGATGATATCATGAGGACGACGGAAGAGCGTGAGAATCGGCAGATGCTTGAGGTGGCAGGGCGTGCAGTCGATACGCTGAAGCGCAATGTGGACCGATTGGGAAGTCAGATGGCGAACCAATCGCTGGTGAGTGAAAATGAGGAGATCCTCGATGAAATTCGAGGGGTATCCGCTCTTATCTCTGACATCCTTCAGGATTTCATCGTGCGTGTGATTGAGACGGCAACGATAACCAATGAGCATCATAAACGCATTACGTTCGTGCTTACTGTCATTCAGATCTTTACGGTGATTTTTGTCGCAATCTTTGCTGTTTTTACACAGCGTTCTGTGACGTCCAGCATCAACACTCCCATCAAGAGACTGGAGGACCTGTCAAAAAGAATTGCAGAAGGAGATTTTACCGTCAGGGTAAAACTTCCGCAGGTAAGCGAGCTTGACGGTTTGACCGACAACTTGAACATCATGGCAGTCAAGATTCAGGAATTGATTGCAGAAAATGTCAGGGAGCAACAGAACCTGCAGAAATCGGAGATGAAAGCCCTCCAGGCTCAGATTACGCCGCATTTCCTCTATAACACATTTGACACGATAGTCTGGCTTGCCGAGGAGAAGAAAAACGATCAGGTTATCAGCATAACCCGTGCGTTTTCCAGCTTTTTCAGAATATCGCTCAACAAAGGAAAGGACTACCTGAAGGTCAGCGAAGAGTTTGAACATGTCAGAAGCTATCTGACCATTCAGAAGATTCGATACAGGGACATTCTCGATTATGAAATTGAATATATGCCTGAGATGGCAGACTGCCAAATTTTGAAACTTGTGCTCCAGCCTATCGTTGAAAACGCTTTGTACCACGGGATCAAGAATAAGAGGGGTCGTGGTTTATTGTCGGTGAAGGGCTGGCGTGAGAACAATCGCCTCTGTTTTTCCGTTGAAGACAATGGGATAGGAATGACGGAAGAAAAACTTGCAAATATCATGGAACAGATCAGTGGCTCGGCGGACCCAGAGGATTTGAACAATGTCTATGGACTGTATAATGTTAATAAGAGGCTTGAACTTTATTATGATTCAAGTACGAAGCTGAAAATAACAAGTCGGTATCATGAAGGTACCACTGTCTATTTCAGCGTACCTGAGGTTGGATTCCATGTATAAGGTGTTTATTGCTGAAGATGAGATAGTTGTGCGTGAAGGGCTGCGAAACAGCATTCAGTCGGGGCCAGGCCCCTTTGTCCTCGTAGGTGAAGCATCAGATGGTGAGATGGCACTATCCATCATGAAGGATGTGAAACCAGACATACTGATTACAGATATCAGAATGCCATTTGTTGATGGACTCAGCCTTTCGAGAATTATCAAAAAGATACTTCCTTGGATAAAAATTATCATTATCTCAGGGCATGATGAATTTCAGTATGCACAAGAGGCAATATCAATCGGTGTCGATGAATTCATTCTCAAACCCATTTCTGCCTCAGATATGCTCGCCGCACTCAACAAACTGGTAGCAACAATTGAGCAGGATAAAATACATCTTTCCAGTATAGAGAATCTGAAACTGCAGGCACAGTCCAATTCGAGCTTGATTCGGGAACGCTGGTTATGTGATTTGGTAACTGGCATTGTCAAAACGGAAGATGCGCTTGAGAAGGGTGGGGATATGGGCATAGATCTCATAGCCCATGGATACCTTGTGGCAATCATCAAGCTTTCCACCTCTTCCGAAAACTATGCAGATTTTATTACCGCCAAAATCCACATAAACAGTCTTATAGACAATCAGGAAGAGGTTCTCTGCTTCTCCCAAAGCAGGGATTCCATCATCCTGTTGCTGATGCACCTTGTATCCGAATCGCTTGAAGAGACTGCCTACACATTGGCCCAGGCGATCAAGTATGAGGTTGAACGGAATACTGACTGCATGGTAACCATCGGAATAGGCTCTTTGGTTGAACGGATTGGGAACCTGTCCCAGTCATACGCTGATGCGGAGAAAGCTACAAAATTTTCTGTCAAAACCGGACAGAATCTGATCATCGGAACACATGATCTGAACTCCGTTTCCAAAATTGATTTCTTGAAGTTGGACGGAAGCCCTATATCGGAGCGGCTGAAGTATGTGAAGAAATCTGGCATCAATGAAATCATCGCCCAGTACATCACCATGATAGGTGATGATCCTCTTCAAACCACGCTTATCAGCTATTACCTGCTGTATGATCTCATGGTGGCAATATCAAAGATAATCAATGAGCTGGGTGGTGATGCTCAGGAAGTCATACCATGGTTATCAAACAAGTCGCAACTTACAGAGATAGCCAGCTCAAAAGAGACTTTCTGTGAGGGAGTGAAATCAATCCTGGATACATTCATTGATTTCAGGGAATTAAAATCTGCTGGGAAGTACTATGAAATGATTCAGAAAGCAAAGCAACACATCAATCTTCATTTCGCCGACCAAGATATTTCCCTGCATTCAGTTGCATCGATCGTGCATGTAAGTCCAAACCATTTCAGTACGGTATTTTCTCAGGAAACCGGTGAGACGTTCATTGAATATCTCACTCGGGTCCGCATCAACAAATCAAAAGACCTATTGCTGACGACAGCACTCAGAAGCGCGGATATCGCGTATGAGGTGGGATTTGGGGATCCCCATTATTTCAGTTATATTTTCAAGAAACATACAGGCATTTCCCCCCGAGAATTCAGAACCGGAAGCAAATGCCTGATGTGAAGAAGAGTCTCTCTCAACGTTTACGGTTGCTTTTGACTTCCAGCCTGTACCTTGTCTGGCAGCCGCAACCAAGGCGGTAGAGCAATGCTGAACTTCCTTCTGTCGCGGAGGGACATGATGATGCTTTGCAGCACTATGAAGAAATACAGCAGGAGACCACTTACCATCGCTTGGAAGTTTGATTGAACGCCCGCTGCTCGGATCAGTTCGTTGATGATCAGAAGAGTCAACGTACCTATTGGAGCCCCAAGCAAGTTGCCTACACCGCCATTGAGCAGTGTACCCCCTATGATTGCTGAGGCTATTGCTTTCATCTCAGCTCCCGCAGCATTTCCGACATTGCCGGCTCCGGTTGTCATAATGTACACAAACCCCGCGATACCAGCCGTCAGTCCACTAATCACATAGGTGATGAATACAGTCCGCTTTACGTTG
>Ga0265295_1003038_pt1 | contig 25196 bp, 29 predicted proteins | sample Munlansysbiofilm_FD_192503 | JGI IMG/M metagenome (GOLD analysis project Ga0265295, IMG submission 192503) | Leachate microbial communities from a municipal landfill in Southern Ontario, Canada - Methane capture system biofilm | ecosystem: Engineered > Solid waste > Landfill > Unclassified ... | reverse complement strand
TTGATATCCTCAAAGATAGGTTTTCATGAAGATTTTATGCATCTCAAATTATTATCCTCCTTTTTTTGAAGGGGGTTATGAGATCTCAGTAAAAGAAAGCATGGATTACCTGATTAATAAGGGTTATGAAGTATATATTCTTTGCGGCAACAAAGGTGCTGAATACAATTCCTCAAACAATGCCAAACTCTTCCTCCCCGAAGAGCCCAAAAGAATTTTACACTATATAGATTACTCAAATCCTTCCTTTTTCGATAAACACAATGTAGAAAAGCATAACTACCATGCTACGATTAATGCCTTATCTGCAATACAGCCTCATCTTGTTTACTTTGGAAACCAAAAAGCAATATCCATAGCTCCAGTGTTGGCAGTGCAAAAACTAAAATTCCCAAGAGTATTCGATATTGGCGATATCTGGCCTGATAGCTACATAAAATCAGATCTAAAAAGCAGGATGTACCGTTTTCTTAAAATGATACTTCCCGGAACGATCGGTGGTCATATCCATTTAGACCCAATAATTGTTGTATCCTACTGGATGCGTCGAGAAATGGCGCAAAGATACAAAAGCAAGCGAATATACCAAATTCCCAGAGGAATAGATCTGCCTCCAGAAAATACGAGAGTGCTCAAGAAACCTTTGCGTTTTATCTTTGCTGGCAGGATAGAGCCGAATAAAGGTTTAGATCTTTGTATTCAGGCTACAAGCAGGGTGCTTGCAGAATATCAAGATTTTTGCATCGATGTATACGGTGAAGAGGATCCTATATATGCCAATAAATGCAAAGATCAAATAAACAAGTTTCATCTGCAGCAACAGATCAGGTTTTTGGGCAAAACCCAGAACATTCATAATGTTCTTCCTCAGTACGATGTATTGCTAATGCCCACTATGGCAAAAGAAGCATTTGGGAGAATCATTATCGAAGCTATGGCTCATAGCCTTATCGTAATTGCCACAGATGCTTATGGTCCCAAAGAAATTTTACTTAGTAAACAAAACGGTATATTGTTTAAAAGAGGTTCTGCCGCTGCTTTGGCTACCGCTATTTTAGAGCTTCTCCAGATGAAACTATCACAGTTAGAAATAATTCGTAAGCAAGCTCGACTTACAGTAGCTCAGAATTATGAAATAAATCTTGTCAAAAAGAAACTTGTATATATTTTGGAATCTATTGTCAACGATCCTAATACCCTTAAAGAGGAGAATCATGGGACATCTTAAACTATCTTCGTTTTTCATGGCGCTAATAATCATAATGCTTGGCGCTTGTTCCAAAAATAAACATGCTATCTTAAATGAAGAAATCGGTATGTTTTCACAATCCATCAAGATTAGCACTCTGCCCACTAAAGCTACTATTTACATCAATGAGCGAGAAATTGGCACTTCTCCGGTTAATTATAAAATTAGTCATGAAGATAGTCGCATGATAAATATCAAAGCCATCCCCATATATCCAAATCAATACACTCAAAACATTTTCGTGATGGTTCCGCCTATTCCAAAAACTATGACAATCTATATGAATCACTATCCAGAAGATTACGACCGAAGTAAAGAAAGTGAGTTTATTCCTCCTAAAAAACCGGACCCAGAGATTATTATTCAAACCAAAATTGATACTATCTACATAGAAAAAGAGGTTAAAGAAATCCTTACCTACAACCTCCCAGCTATCTTTTTCGATACCGACGAATATGATATTGAAGCAACAGAGTTTGAAAAACTAGAACAAGTTGCCGACCTAATGCAATCGAATACAGGCTTCTTTTTGGATATATACGGTTTTGCAGATCATCGCGCCAGTGAGAGATATAATCTATCACTTACCTTAAATCGTGCTAAAGCAGTAAAAGATTTTTTGATTGCAAAAGGAGTAGCAGAACATAGAATGAAAGCTTATGGGCATGGCAAGGTATCAAAAGTAAGCTCAGAAGGAATAGATATGGATTTACAACAAAGCCGCAAGGTGCTTTTTTTATTAAAAACTGCCCAGCCCTGATATATGTTTGTTATATCTAGTATTCTTTAAACTGATAAATCATGGAGAAATCAAACGGTTTAGGATTGCGTAAGCGCATGATCATCAATACTGTATCAAATTATGGTAAGATGATTATAAGCATAACTATCTCCATTTTCCTAACCCGCATATTATTTCTAGGACTTTCTAGGGAAGAGTACGGTTTTTGGGCTTTGTTGTGGTCGATATTTGGATATTCATTACTATTAGATTTCGGATTTGGAACTGCCGTACAAAAACATACCAGCGAATGCAATGTTAATAAAGATTGGAATAAGTTTAACCGCATAGTAAGTACTGTATTCTTTACCTATGCCCTATTTGCTGTTTTGATAATTATCTTTGCCATATTACTTAGTTTTAATATTCAACGTGTTTTTGGTTTTGATATATCTAATATTGATTATTTCCGCAATGTTACTATCCTCTTTGGTATTGGATCGGCAATTTGTTTTCCCTTTGGTTTCTTCACTGAAATCCTGAGGGGTTTACAAAAAATGCACGCCAGAAATATAATCCAAACTACTTTTCTTATCCTTAATTTTGTGGGCATGGCAATAATGGTTCACTTAAAGCTTAATCTTAGAGGCATGGTATTTGTTGCTTTGGGTACAAATTTCCTTTCCAGCTTAACCATGATGTTTACCGTACAAAAACTTATTCCGAATTTTAGTATTCGCTGGAGATATTACGATAAATCTTTACTACGGTCAGTTATGGGCTTCTCGCTTTTTGCATATCTAATAACTTTTACTAATTTGATTATTCTAAAAACTGACCAATTGGTTATTTCAATCTTTGGTTCTGTTGCACTTGTTGCAGTGTACCAAATTTCCATTAGGCTTGCTGATACCTACCAAAAATTTTCTGCGCAGTTTTTAGATAATTTGGGACCTGTTTCTGCCACTCTTTTTGCTGCCGGCAATAAATCTAAAATGACTGAAATTATGCTGCAATCTAACCGCTTGATGGGTCTTATTTCTTCTATGTTGGTTATTCCACTGTTGGTATTCGTAAAACCATTATTGAATATTTGGCTTAACTTAGACCATACTTCGGGAATGATCTGTGCCATAATATTGTTGGTATCCATGTATACCCTTCTATTCTTCAGATCCTCTTCTGTATATGTATTATTGATGGCAAATGAACATAAAGTATTAGCTTTTATTGCTTGCTTGGAAGCTACCCTAAATCTGGGTTTGAGTATACTACTAATAAAAACCTTACCGGGAATACTAATGTATTGGGATATTCATCTGCAAGATTCTGCAATCATTGGCGTTGCTTTAGGTACTTTTATTCCCAATATACTCCTCGCATTTCTCTTTAATATTCCCAAAGCTTGTAGATTTGCCGGTATTAATGCCCGGGAGTATTTCAAAATAACTGTTGGTCCTACTGCGGCAATTAGCCTTATTACTTTAGCCTTCGCTCTAGTTATTTATAATGTACACTATCCTGCCCATTTACTAACTGTTATGCTCTACATTGTGCTATGCATGACAATCTTTTTAGCCCTCACATGGACATTAGGACTAAAAAAGTGGGAACGTGATCAATTGCTGCAATTAATTAATCGCAAGTTTAGACTTAACTAGGCTTTTATCTCCAATTGATTACAGCCTTCTTTAGGCATGGTTCAGGCTAAGATCTTGCTGTAAGTTTAGGATCATAGTAGCTTGAACCTTCTTGTTAATGTACTTAAAACAAAAGGGGAACGACAAATATCTTGACGGATATCTGAAAATATTTGAATTTGATATTTAATGGATACAATGCTTATATATAGCTTTTATGTTTTCGAACATAGCTGTGCAGCCATACACATACTTAGCAAACAATAAATAAAGATAAAAGGAGTTCATTAGTGGAAAAACTAATGCTATTGGGTGATGAAGCCCTCGCTCAGGGTGCTATTGATGCCGGTATATCTGGTTTTTATGGCTATCCTGGCACTCCCTCAACCGAGATCATGGAATACGTTCAAAGATCTAAACAAGCTATTCAAGCCAATGTGCATCGCACTTGGTCTTCTAACGAAAAAACAGCTTATGAAGCCGCTCTTGGCATGAGCTATTCTGGAAAAAGAGCAATGGTGACAATGAAACATGTTGGTTTAAATGTTGCTGCGGATCCATTTATGAATTCGGCAATGACAGGTGCAAATGGAGGCTTGCTGATTGCTGTTGCAGACGATCCATCCATGCATTCATCTCAAAATGAACAAGACTCACGCTATTACGGTCATTTTTCTATGATTCCTATTTTGGAACCTTCAAACCAGCAAGAATGCTACGATATGGCTTTTTATGGTTTTGTGCTTTCAGAAAAATATCATATTCCTGTAATGATTAGACTAACAACTCGTCTGTCACATTCCAGAAGCGGAGTTGTTCGGAAAGAGCCAATCAAACAGAACATATTACAAAAACCTGATGATCTCTTTCAATTTATGTTGCTTCCTGCTATAGCCCGGAAGAAGTATAAAAAGCTTATTAGTTTACAACATAGCTTTTTGGAAGAATCTGTCATAAGTCCCTTCAATAGCTCTCAATTGGATGCAAAAGATTATAGTAAAGGACTCATCGCTTCAGGCTTGGCATACAACTATCTGTGTGAAGTGTTTAAGGATCAAACTATACCCTATCCTGTAATTAAAGTGTGCCAATATCCACCACCTATCCCTAAGATTCATGAATTATATAACAAATGTGAAAGCATCTATTTCTTTGAGGAAGGTATGCCTGTTTTGGAAGAACATGCAAAAGGGCTTTCATTTAATGGAACTAAGCCTATTCATGGAAGATTGGATGGCACCTTGGAACGGGATGGAGAATTGAATCCAAACAAAGTTGCAGCGGCTCTTGGCATGCCAGTCAAATATGGAAAAGAGGTTCCAGATATAGTAGTAGGTAGACCGCCTGCGCTTTGTGTTGGTTGCCCTCATGCCGATAGCTACCTTGCACTTAATGAAGCTGTTAAAGAATATGGAAGAGGGTATGTTTTTGGAGATATTGGCTGCTATACTTTAGGCTTTATGCCGCCATATAATGCCATAAATTCCTGTGTTGATATGGGTGCATCAATTACAATGGCAAAAGGCGCTGCAGATAGTGGTTTGTTTCCGGCTATTGCAGTAATTGGCGATAGTACTTTTACGCACAGCGGTATGACCGGTTTGATGGATTGTGTTTACGATAAATCTAATGTAGTAGTGATTATACTTGATAACAGCACCACTGGTATGACTGGTGGTCAGGATTACACTGCTTTTGGTCGCTTGGAAGATATTTGTTTGGGTTTAGGAGTAGAAAAAGAACACATCCGCACCTTTTTCCCTTTTATAAAAAACCACGAGGAGATGACTCGCATCTACAAAGAAGAAATAGCCTATAACGGCGTTTCTGTTATCATCCCTCGGCGAGAATGTGTGCAGACTCTCAAGAAAAAGAATAAAAGGGAGGCTAAAAAATGAAAAAAGATATAATTCTTGCCGGAGTAGGTGGTCAAGGCATCTTAACTATCGCAACCGTATTAGGGCATGCAGCATTGCAGAGAGGCTGGCTACTTAAACAAGCCGAAGTGCATGGCATGAGTCAACGGGGTGGAGATGTTCAAAGCCATCTGCGCTTATCTGATAAAGATATTCATAGCGATCTTATCACTATGGGAGATGCCGATATGATCCTTTCTGTTGAGCCTATGGAATCCTTGCGATATTTACCATATTTAGCCTCTGATGGGTGGATTATTACAAACTCTAAACCGTTTATTAACATACCTAATTACCCAGAAGTCGAATTGCTTTATAAATCAATAAGAGCAGTTAAAAACCATCTTCTGTTTGATGCGGATGAAATTGCCAAAGAAGTGAAAGCGCCTCGTGCTATGAATATTGTTGTACTGGGAGCCGCAATTAAACAATTGGGATTTTCGGTAGATGAGATTGGAGAAAGTATAAAAAGTATATTTGTGCGTAAGGGAGAAGCCATTGTAGATGCAAATCTGCGAGCTTTGCAGGCGGGAATCTCCCACAGTTGAACTCAATAATTATCGTTATGCCCGCAGATACAATCCTTCTGCGGGCTTTGTTTGCCATAAAGCATTTGACAAAAAAAGCCCCATACAGAGCTTGGGAATAATGGGTCATATCCCTAGAGGAGCCTTACAGTGAATATTATTAACAATAAAACCGGATGGATAGAAGTGATCTGTGGAAGTATGTTTAGTGGAAAAACTGAAGAACTGATTCGCAGAATTCGCCGAGCTGAGTATGCAAGACAAAAAGTTTTGGTATTCAAACCAGTCATAGACGACAGGTATGACGCCAACAATATTGTGTCTCATTCTAATATGCAAGCTCCCTCCATTCCCATCAATGAAGTTTCGGAGATTTACACATACCTGCAGGAAGATACTCAAATTGTAGCTATAGACGAAGCACAGTTTTTCGACGAATCAATTGTAGGCATCTGTAACGATTTGGCAGATCAAGGTTACAGGGTAATTGTTGCCGGATTAGATCAGGATTATCGAGGAGTTCCGTTTGGTAGTATGCCTCAATTATTGGCAATAGCAGAATATGTTACCAAAAACCTCGCTATATGCGTAAAATGCGGAAATCCTGCTAATCGTACTCAAAGAACTGTTCATAAAGGAGAACAGATTTTAGTAGGTTCAACCGAAGCTTATGAAGCACGCTGTAGAAACTGTCATGAGGTTCTAGATTAAATGGCGTTTTCTCCTCATGTTCTAATTATACTGGTTATTATCCAGATGATCAACATGTATAATTTGATCATTTTTGCCAGAGTAATAGCAAGCTGGATTGTGCAAAATCCTTATAACCCCATCTATAGATTTTTATTTACCATGACCGAACCATTACTAGCCCCAATACGCAATATTATACCAAATATGGGACTTGATTTTTCGCCTATTGTGGCTTATCTTCTTTTAAATATCCTGCAAAGGATACTTGGCAGCCTAATATAGCGGGAGGAATATAAAATGCCCTTATTCCCTTTAGATATAAGACATCAAGAGTTTTCTGGACAAATGTTTGGCTACAACAAAAAGGAAGTGCGTGCCTTTTTGGAACAAGTAGCTTCGGAGTTAGACGAATTATTGAGAAAACAAGAGCGTGAATTATCGCGCCGCGAGCAAATGCAGTACGAGGTAAAACAAGAAGCAGTCTCTGCAAATTCTGCCGTGGAAGACCTCAAGCGTCGTGAAGAGCTTATTAGCAGAACACTTGTATTTGCCGAAAAAACTAAAGCGGATATTATCGCTAATGCCCGCAAGGAAGCCGAAAACATCATTCATGAAGCAGAACTTAAAGCTAAACGTGCAATTAACGAAGCAAAACAGCATCTTAGTGTTTTGGAACATCAGTATTTGTCCATCAAAGAACAAAAACGCCAATTCTTGATGCAGTTTAAAGTGGAACTGCAAAGCTTCCAAGATCGCATTAATAAAGATCCCTTACTAAGCAAGGATACTGAACAATTGATGGATGGAGAGTTTAAGCAGATAAAAGAAGATATCGTACCCCAACCCCATGCAGGAGTAAAAGGATGACATATAGAGAAACTGCACAATGGCTTAAGAACAAATTTTCTGATCAACCTAAAGCAGCCATTATACTTGGAACTGGATTGAGTGATATGGCAGAATCTTTCGAGGTTATTTCTACAATCCCCTACAAAGAGATTCCGGGTTTTGTTCAAAGCACCGCCCCATCACATAAAGGAAACCTAATTTTTGCAAAAGTTAATCATACTACCGTTGCATTCCTGCAAGGACGATTCCATTTCTATGAAGGTCATTCTATGAAACAGGTAGTATTCCCCACTCAAGTTATGTCTGCATTGGGTATAAATAACCTCATCGTGACCAATGCTGCGGGTAGTCTTAAAAAAGAACTGAGCCCAGGCTCTATAGTGCAGATTACTGATCACATAAACTTTATGGGAACAAATCCCTTAATCGGAATAAATGATGAATCATTAGGTGAACGTTTTCCTTCTATGAATGAACTCTACGATCCCCAGTTTCGCAAGATTTGCGATGAAATTGCCGCTATACATAGCATCCCAGTTTCTAAAGGTGTATATTTAGCGGTAACCGGACCAAGCTTGGAAACAAAAGCAGAATGCGCTGCTTTTGCCCAGATGGGCGCACATCTGGTTGGCATGTCTACAGTTCCTGAAGTTATAGCTGCACGTCATGCCGGAATGCGTGTATTAGCATATTCAATTGTGACTAATTATAGCAATTTATTCCATAGTGAAGCTCATTCTCAAGAAGAAATACGTCATAATGCTGCTGTAGCCTCAAATCATCTGAAAAAGATCATCAGCGTGTTTGTTGATCGTATCTGATATTTTTATTGACACAGCAAAGCATTTTTTATTGTATGGAATATTAGATAAAAGATAGATAAGTTTAGGAGTACCTTATGGCACGTAAAACGCTGTCAACCGAGAAATTGCGATTCTATGAAGAACTTATTCGTAAAGAACTTCATGAGAGTGTGCAGTATATCGAAAACATAAACAAAGAACAAAGTGTGGGAGCTCGCGAAAGTAGCGGAGATCTTTCTTCTTATTCTTATCATCAGGCAGATCAAGGTTCCGATACAAACTACATGGAACACACAGTAATGATGATGGAAAGTGAAAGAGAAAAGATACGCTTGCTTAACGACGCTATGCGCCGAATCCAGGATGGTAGCTTTGGATTATGCGAAATGTGTGGTGAAAATATCCCTGATAGCCGCCTTCAGATAATTCCTTACGCCACGCTTTGCATAGAATGCAAAGAAAAAATGGAAGTAAAAAAACGTAAACAAAAACGTTAAGAATCTATGAGAAATATAAACACCTCTTATGCATACTTGATTATGGGATTGATCCTTATTCTAGACCAGATTTCGAAGGTATTGGTAAGAACATTTATGCATATGTATCAAAGTATTCCCATTTTGAAATCGGTGTTTGGTGAAACCTTTATGTTAACCAGAGTCAACAATACCGGAGCTGCATTCAGTATTGGCTTTTCCAGCGATCAAACCAATAGAATATTCTTTATTATAACTACTGTTCTAGCTCTCATTTTCATCCTCTACTTACTTTACCAAAGCATTCATCGCATTCAGGTGATTGCATTTGGTCTGGTTTTGGGCGGAGCGCTAGGAAATCTGATCGACCGTTTTTTGTTCGGAGGTGTTACAGATTTTATCAATGTAGATTTCCCAGATTTTATTATGCAGCGTTTCCCAATATTTAATATTGCAGATAGCTCCATCTTTATTGCTGTTTGCCTTCTTATTATAGATATGATTTTTATAAAAGATGCACACATGATCGAAACACCAGATCTGAATGAGCATATTAGTGAAGAGATTCATACCAAGGAGATATAAATGAAAGGTATAGTTCTAAGCATTTTAGCCCTTACTATTGCTGTTGGGATTATGGCAGACCCGCTTAGCTGTTATGATATTCAATATACAACAGACAGTAGCGGGGATTCACCATATAACGGACAAACCGTACAAGTGCAAGGCATAGTTACTGCCATCAATGCGGGAACCGGTTTCTGGATAGGAGATCAGTTAGGCGGAGAATGGAGCGGATTGTACGTTTATCACAGAAACACAAGTAATGCCGTGGAACTTGGTGATATGGTTCTTTTAACCGGCACTGTTGACGAATACTACAATCTTACGGAGTTTACAAACGTTACATCTTATGAGATAATTTCACAGAATAACTCCATACCTGTTACAACAATAAGCACACAAGATATGCCTTATGGTAGCTCCTCTTCCGAAAAATATGAGGGTGTATTTGTTCGTTTTAATGATGTTAAGGTGCGAAGCACTCCAGATTCTTACGGACAATTTAAGATTTCCGATACCAGCGGAATTCAAGCTATGGGTGATGATATTATGTACATTCCACCTGCCGGGACTTTAGTTGTTAATGAATCTTGGCATATGATGCAAGGCGTTGTAGATTATCATAGTGCAGCAGGATACAAATTTTCTCCCCGAAATGCAAATGATATGATTAAAGTCGATAATGCTGAAAATGCTACAATAAGCATCTCAACTTGCCCCGCTGCCACTATTGGTGATATCTGCGAACTAGATGTTATAAGCTCAAGATTAAAAGCCGAATGGGGTATTCGACAATACAAATTAACATTTCATATAGACCCTACTGTAGTTATCTATCAAGGATTCGATATTCTGGGTACTCTAAGTTCGCAGAATCCAACTGAGACAGTTTCTGCTGATGGCTCAACGATATCTCTTGAATATGGTGCTCAAGAGGCATTAGTGTCGGATGATGATGTTGTACTCATTAAACTTAAATTTGAACCTCTTACATACGGCGATATCCCTATATATTTAGATGAGTTTTTTTATGATACATATCAGATCAATTCTCTCAATAATGGCAGAATCTTAGTTAAAATCATGGAAAATATTGCTCACCTCAACCTAAGCACTACAGCAAGTGAGAAAAACATATTTGATCCTGCTATGAATGAAATATTGAACATAGAATATGGAACCAAGACTGGTTTTTTGGCTCGTGCAATCATTCGCATCTATGATGCACAGGGTAGATTGGTTGCTACTCCCGTACATCAGAACTTTTCAAGCTCAACCGGTATTGTTAGCACTACTTGGAATGGTAGAGATAGCAATATGAATTTACTAAAACCTGGTCTGTATTATTGTCATGCCGAAATATCTAATCGCGAAACCAGTAAACGCTTTTCAACCGTACAACCCATTGTGATTAAATCACGATTGAAATGAGGGAGATAAACATGAAAAAGATAATTCTACTTGGCCTGGTATTGATTCCCTGCACTTTGCTCTTAGCAGTTTTTAACGATTACCAACCCTCGGCTCGCGCACGGGGTATGGGAGGCGCTTTTACTGGAGTTGCAGACGATGTAAATACAATATTCTACAACCCCGCCGGCTTAGCAGAATCCGGATATGAAGCAAAGATTGGATTCTCTCGGCTTATGGGGGAAGAGTTTTCTGAGTTTAAAACAGCTGCTTTCGGCGTTAAACTCCCCAAAGGGATTGGAACATTAGGTGCCGGCATCCGCATGATGGATGTTGATTACGAAGATTACACCTTGTATCAAGATCAGATCTTTACTCTCAGCCATGCTTTTACGCTGCAAAAGGACATCCACTCCACTATCAATGTTGGCTACAATCTAAACTATTATGGACTTACTTTTGACGATGACGATTCAGATGATGCCTTTGGAATTGATCTTGGAGTAACAGCGCTTCTTCATAACCGTACAAAAATAGGATTTGCAGTAAGCAATCTTGCCAAAGCCAAAATGGGATATGAAAACCAAATAGATCTTCCCAATAAACTGGCTTTAGGTATTGCCTACGTTCCTTATGATGGTGTAACTACTACCGTTGAAGTGAAGAAAGATTTTGCCGAAACAACCGAGTTTATGGGCGGAGTGGAAGCCAAACTATTTGAACCCTTATTCATTCGTGCCGGCGTTCATCAAAACCCTGCCACTTATTCTGCCGGAGCTACTTTTGTAGTTGAGGGTGTGTCTGTTGATTATTCGTTCACCATGCATTCTGTACTTTCTCCCACTCACTACTTTAATCTAGGTTACAAGTTTTAAAGGAGTTATGATGGCAGCATTGTTCAAACGCTTTTCTCCAGCATATATACCCTTACTGTTCGAAGTGTTTAGACATTTCAAAAGAGACATAAATCACAATGGAAACATCAAAAAAGCTGACCATACTGCAGAAAAAATGGCTACAATGGAACATATGCTTGTCCGCTTAGAGAAAAAAATCCAATACAATCGCGAAACTTATGAGAAGATCGCAAACCGGATTTACCTCTGGCTTACAATTAATAGCGTTTTACTTATTGCAATTGGTGTAAAAATCTTCTTCTATTAGTCTTTATACCCGTTGTATTTTGGCAGGTTTCTGATGAAGCCTGCCTTTCTTTATGTTCGTATAATCATATCCATACTATCTGCTATTAATCCTATCTCAGTTATTTATTTGACAAAGAAAGATAAATCTAAAATATGGTAATATGAGAGAAGTTAAAACAGTCAAAGACCTATATCAAAATGCAAACTTCTGCCAATCTTGCGGTGAAAAACTGGAGATCCGGACAGATCGTGAAGGCAAACTCCGCGCCATCTGTCCCTCTTGTGGCTTCATTTTATACAAAAATCCCATCCCTGCAGTTGCTATCCTGGTTATTAACGACCATAATGAAATTCTTCTGGTGAAACGCCTTTTTGAACCCAGAGCAGGTATGTGGGCTCTCCCCAGCGGCTATATAGAAATTAATATGAGTCCCGAAGAAAACGCCATCGCCGAAATGAAAGAAGAAACCGGTCTCGATGGCCAAGTGGATTACTGTATTGATTGGTATTATGGTTATAGCCCTATCTATTTAAGAACTCTTAGTATTGGCTTCAAAATGAATATCATTGGGGGCAAGTTACAAGCTGGCGACGATGCTGAAGAGGCAAGATTCTTCCCGCTGGATAAGCTTCCTCCATTAGCATTCGACGCCCATAAACACTTCATAAAGCTCGAAACAGGCATAGATGCCCTATAAGGAGGATGTATGACTCTCAGGTTTTTCGCTCACGCTTCCTTTCAAATTGTAACAAATAATGGCATCAGTATCGTTATTGATCCCTGGTTGGATCAGAATCCCCTATCCCCTGTAAAATCCCGTGAAGTAAGGGCAAACTATATCTTTCTCACCCATGCTCATGGCGACCACAGCGGAGACGCTTTGAAGATAGCAGATAAAAATACCGTAATAGTTGCCGTATCTGAACTTGCGAGTTACTTCAAAGAGACTGGTTGCCAAACCCATGCTATACAAATAGGGGGCGCATTTAGTTTTGATTTTGGCACAGTAAAATTTGTGAAAGCAGAGCATGGTAGCATGACACCCGATGGCAGATATGGTGGCATGGCTGCTGGCATCATTCTTACCATTGATGGGATTACTGTGTACCACATGGGAGATACTGGCTTATTTGGGGATCTTAAACTCATTGCTGAAAGTCAGGCAACAGACTATCTTCTTGTCCCCATTGGTGGTAACTATACTATGGATCCTGAGGATGCCGCAATAGCTTGTTCTTGGCTAAAACCGCGTGTTGCTATACCCATTCATTTTAACACGTTCCCCGTTATAAAACAAGACCCCGTGCGATTTGCAGAACTTTGCGCACAGTACGGGATCTCAGTAAAGATTATGAAACCGGGAGAGACAATCAGTCTATAAGCGCAGCTAAAGCGGCCTCATAATTCGGTTCGTGTACGATGTCATCGACAAGTTCGGTATATTTTATCTTACCCTTTTCATCTATAATTATAACAGACCGAGCTAAAAGCCCAGCCATCGGACCGTCAACAATCTCCAAGCCATAATCCTTGCCAAAATTACGATTATGCATCTCAGAAAGAGTATAAACTTTATCAATTCCTTCCGCACCGCAGAATCTACCTAATGCAAAGGGAAGATCGCGTGATATTCCCAAAACAACTGTGTTGTCTAAGTTGGCGGCTTCTGCATTAAACTTTCGCACGCTCATTGCACATACTCCGGTATCTATTGAAGGGTATATATTCAGCAACAACTTTTTCCCTTGGAAATCTTGCATACTCACATCCTTCAGATCAGCTGCGGTCAGCAAGAAAACCGGGGCTCTGCTACCAATTGCCGGCATCTCGCCAGCGGTATTTATCGGGTTTCCTTGTAGTTTTATCTTTGCCATTTTTACCTCACATAAGATATTATACTTATATGATAGGCTATTGTTCATAAAAGGCAAACTCTTTTTGCGTATCAAGTTCTGCTCAGCTTTATTCTCAGAAGATTCTGAGCTATCTATTCATCAGGAAAAGAAATGTATCTTGGGGCAAGTGATCTTATAAATATATTATGCTGTAGTCGTGAATTATGACATTAAATCAATTGCATAGTTTAGTCTTCATTTTTCTCATAGCTAGCCCAATGTTTCACGCATTGCTTAAGGAAGTTTTCTCCTGCAATTATCCTATGCAAGCAGGATTAGATCTGCTTGAATGATGCTTAGTAGTTACTTAGAATATACAGAAAGGGATGAAGATACCGAAGTAAATTGTATCTACTAAGAAGTATAAATATATTCTTATTTCAGTACTTTTCCCTTGACTGATAAGCTATATTTTTTGAGAGTGTTTCTTAGAATAATCACAAGGTGAAAATTGAATGACTCTTAGCGATATTGTAACTTTGCTGGATGGTGAAGTGCTATACCCTGAAGCAGATATGAATAGAGAGGTACCCTGCGCTTTTGCGTCGGATATGATCTCAGATATCCTAATGTGTACAAAGGAGCCCACCCTACTTCTTACCGGGCTCACTAATAACCAAGTTATCCGCCTCAGCGATATGATTGATCTTAGTGGAATAGTATTTGTTCGAGGCAAACGCCCCCTACAAGACGTCATTGATATGGCAGCTGAGCGTGGTTTACCAATAATATCCACCAAATTTACCCTTTATCGAAGCAGTGGTTTGCTGTTTAATGCCGGCTTGCGAAGCTGCAAGATATAAATATTACTCATGGCTGAATATTGGTTTGTAGCCGATGGCTATAACGATAAAGTGCAGAGTTTTCTTGCCGACAATGGAGATTCGGAAGTAGATTTGATGTTTACCGTCCCAGAAAAGGATTTCAATACCGCGGGGAAAGGTTCTTCAGAGGTAAAAAACCTATTGAAACGCTTAGGAGTAGATTCAGATATCCTGCGTAGAATCGCAGTTGCTTCATACGAAGCCGAAATAAACGTTGCCGCACATTCACGAGGCGGTGTTATGCACAGTGCTGTTTACGATGATCTCATACACATCCGATTCGAAGATGAAGGACCTGGAATTGGAGATATAGAACAGGCAATGATACCAGGATTTTCTACGGCAGACGAATTAGTGCGGGAGCTTGGATTTGGCGCTGGATTAGGATTGCCCAACATTAAAAAGAATAGTGATGCCTTGCATATTGTTTCAGATGCCGGGAGTTCTACCTTGGTTGAATTTATAATCTTCTTTTCTTGAATAACAATGAATAAGCAAAATTGCAAATACTTTCATGCCATACAGATATTGGAAGATAACTGTACCGGATGTACTGCCTGTGTACGAGTGTGCCCTACCGAGGCAATACGCGTTCGTGACCGTAAGGCATATATAGATCCAAATCGCTGTGTTGATTGCGGAAATTGCGTATCTGCATGTGAATTTCATGCCATCATTCCTTCCAGTGATCCTTTGGACATCATACACAATTACAAGTATAAGGTTGCAATAATCTCATCTAGTTTCTTTGGTCAATTTTCGGAAGACATCAGTTATGCAAACGCCAAACAAGCAGTTTTGGAGCTTGGTTTTGATGAGGTTGCCGAAGAAGCAATGGTAACAGATTTCATGATTTCGATAATCCGTCAATACATCAGAGAGAATCGTGATAAACGTCCAATTTTAAGTAGTAACTGTCCTGCCGTAGTGCGCTTGATTCAAGTAAAATATCCATCGCTGTTGCCTAATCTTTTTCACCAAGAAGCTCCAATGAGCATCCTTACCCGTTATCTTAGAGAAAAAATATCTAGGGATGAAAGCTTAAGTGAAGATGAAATAGGCATATTTTTAATAGTGCCCTGTGTTGCACACGTTACGGCTGTTCACCAACCGGAAGGAGCCTATAAACATCTGCAAGACGGAGCATTTTCGACTGGAATGATCTATGGCAAGGTTAGGGAGATTATAAAAACCGTTCAAAATAATCCCAAACCAATCGACACATATCCACAGGGACTTACTTGGGCACTTTCAGGAGTACAGGCAGAATTGGTAGATACCGATGATATAAGGGCACTCTCAGTAAATGGTGTTGATAATGTAATGGACATCCTTTCTCGAGTAGAGGATCATTATCTGGATCAATACGATTATATTGTTTTACGAAGTTGCACGAATGGTTGTGTGGGTGGCTGTCTTAATGTGGAAAACCCATTTGTGGCAATGAGTCGCATCAAAAAAATGAGTAAAGAGGGTGAAGACAAGGTTATTCATGTAGAAGAGCTGGAACGGCTTCACTCCTTAGGAGAATTCACTGTTTCTCCTTTAGCACCACGCCCAATAATGGAATTGGATAAAGATATAAAAAAAGCAATTCAAAAAATGAAGAAAATTAACGAGTTTCTTACCATGCTTCCGGGGCTAAATTGCAGCGCATGTGGAAGTCCAACGTGCTATGCCCTTGCCGAAGATATTGTATTGGGAAAAGCTTCTATAGATGATTGTGTGGTATTGAAACGCGGAAAGATCAGCGAAGACGACAATAATTAAGAAAGGATAGATAATGAGCACACTTAGTGAATATTTACATATGATTGATGGCGTTAACCACACACCAGCAATCGACCCTGAAACCATAAATATCACAGATGCTTATGTAAGCGATATGCTGAGTGATGTAATGGGTTCTGCCAAGCCCGATCAAGCTTGGATTACTATAATGAAACATTTGAACGTTATAGCCGTGGCTTCCATGACAGGAATACCCGTAATCATATTTGCCAAAGGGAACACTCCTGACGATGCCGTATGCGACAAAGCCCTGGAAGAAAGTATCTGTTTAATTAGCAGCAAACTTGACACTTTCAGATTAGCTGGATTACTTTATAAAGCCCTAAAATTGTAAAGAGTCATATGCGCATATATAGCGCTGATCTACACATACATAGCGTGTTATCTCCATGTGGTGGCTTGGAAATGTCTCCCTCTGCTTTGGTAGCTAAACTAAAGAAATTAGGCATCGAATGGTTTGCGATTACCGATCACAATTCGATGGCAAACTGCCCAGCCTATGAAAGCGTAGCGCTAAGAGCTGGTCTTTTTTTTACTTGGGGAGTAGAGATTCAAACTTTGGAAGAAATCCATCTATTGGGCTATTTTGATGATAGGGAAAAAGCCAAAGCATTCGATTTGGTGCTTTATAGATCACTGCTTCCTCTTCCAAATGATCCCGATTATTTTGGAGACCAAGTAATCATTGACGAAAATGAGAACATTTTAAGAGTGGAATCTCGAGCTTTGATAAATTCCTCTACGTGGGATCTTGCCATGGCAACTCAACAGATAATTGATTTTGGTGGAATTGCCATTCCGGCTCATATTGATGCTGAAGTTAATAGCATCATATCCCAGTTAGGGTTTTTACCAGCAAGTCCAAGCTTTGAACTTTTGGGTATCACTGCTTCGCTTAATCTGAACGAGTATCTTGCAAAACACCCGGAATTATCTGGAAAAGCGTTCTTGCGAGCCAGCGATGCACATTACCTAAACGATCTTAGAAGTGGAGTATGCAAACTTCATATTGAACAAGCATGCGCCAACGAACTTCTATTGGCTGCCCATAAAACAGGTGGCCGCTATATAAATAATGATATTATAAATGACTGATATAGAAGGAGGAGTTATGGCATCCATAGCTCAAGACACAAACAGGCTCTACGAGCGCCTGGCCGAGGCAATAGAAGAAAAAAAAGATCTTCGCAACCCGCTGATCGAAATCTTACGTATCGCCCAGGAAATTTTTGGTTACTTGCCCATTGAAGTACAGGAATTCATAGCCGAGAAAATGAACATCCCTGCCAGCAAAATCTATGGTGTAGTAACTTTTTACAACTTCTTTTCTATGACCCCTCGCGGTAAATACACTCTTAATGTGTGTACTGGCACCGCATGCTTTGTTAAGGGTGCTCCCCGCCTTATCCAAATGCTCAGTGATGAGCTTGAGGTTGAGATTGGTGGAACTACTAAAGATGGACGTTTTACTATGAGTGCCGTACGTTGTGTTGGCGCTTGCTCACTTGCCCCTGTATTCGTTATCGGTGAAGATACTTACGGACGCATTGATAGTAGAGATAAAATTAAAGAAATATTGAGTCGTTACGAGTAATATAATGCAAGATATATCTTTGCACCTATTGGATATAATTGAAAACTCCGTTAGAGCGGATGCCAAAAATATCAAGGTGCGCGTTATCAATAATGTTTTAAAAAACCGTTTACGCATTATAGTGGAAGATGACGGCTCGGGTATGGATGCGCATACTTTAGAGAAAGCTCAGGATCCTTTTTATACATCAAAGGAAGAACGAGTAAAAAAAGTTGGCTTAGGCATTCCACTATTTAAACAGAATGCAGAAATAGTAGGCGGAGCTTTTAAAATGGCAAGTGAACCCGGATTTGGCACTGTCCTAACCGTTGATTTTCCTTTGGATCATATCGATAGAATGCCCCTTGGAAACATGAAAGACACCTTATTAGGCGGGATTATTGGACATCCGGAAGTAGATTTCTTTATTCACTTAATCTACAAAGACAAAGCCAAAGAACTCTGCTTTCACTTTGATACTAAGGCTATTAGGGAAGAATTGGGAGATATCCCTCTCACCTATCCCGATGTTATTGAATATATAGACCAATCACTATTTGAAGGAATACAAAATACAAACATGGAGGATGTCTGATGAAAACACTGGCAGACCTTAAGAAAATCCGTGAAAAAGCCCAGGAAGATATGAAACTTCGTGGTGGTAACGCGCGCATCAAAGTAGTAGTCGGGATGGGAACATCCGGAATTGCTATGGGCGCACGTGAAGTTATGAAGACTTTCCTGGAAGAGATTGCAGCAAGAAACCTTACCGATGTTATGGTAACACAAACAGGTGAAAAAGGACTTTCTTCGATGGAACCGGTGGTTGACCTCATTGAAGAGGGAAAAACCAAAGTTACATACGGAAACATGAATCCAGACAAGGTAAAAAAAGTAGTAGTCGAGCACATCGTAAATGGCAGAGTTGTCTCCGATTATGTTGTCGCTACCGGCAACTAAGGCAGGAGGAATTAAATGTCTCTGAAACGTATTGACCTTTTGATCTGTTGTGGTTCCGGATGTGTATCAGCCGGTGCCCTTAAGATCAAAGAACGCTTTCACGAAGTGCTGAAGGAACATAATATCACCAACGAGGTAAATATCATTGAAACGGGATGCATGGGTCCTTGTGATTACGGTCCGGTTATGGTTATTTATCCCGAAGGTATCTTCTACAAGAAGGTAACCCCAGATGATGTGGCTGAGATTGTTTCCGAGCACTTTGTTAAGGGCCGTCCTGTTGCAAGATTGATGCTTCAGGAAGAAGAGAAAACTTTCTCGGCTCACAAAGACATTCCTTTCTACCAAAAACAAGTAAAGGTAGCCTTGGAAAACTGCGGTTACATAGATCCAGAAAGTCTGGATGAGTATATCGCAACCGGTGGTTATGAGGCACTGGGCACTGTGCTTACAGAAATGAAACCGCAAGATGCTATAAACATCATCAAAGAATCCGGATTGCGCGGGCGCGGCGGTGGAGGCTTCCCTACCCACATAAAATGGCAGATGGTTCATGACGCCAAAGCAGATCAGAAATACATAATCTGCAATGGTGATGAAGGTGACCCTGGCGCTTTTATGGATCGTTCCCTATTAGAAGGAGACCCGCATCGCATTCTGGAAGGAATGATGATTGCAGCTTATTGTATGGGTGCCAGCAATGGATTCTTCTATATCCGAGCTGAATATCCCCTTGCCATTAAACGGATAAAAATGGCAATTCAACAAGCCAAAGAACTTGGTCTAATGGGCAACGATATCTTTGGATCCGGCTTCAACTTCGATGCTGAAGTTCGCACTGGTGCAGGAGCCTTTGTTTGTGGAGAGGAAATGGCACTTATCCACTCTATTGAAGGTCTGCGAGGTAATCCTACTCCCAAACCACCTTATCCAGCAGTTCAGGGTCTTTGGGGAAAGCCCACTGTGGTTAATAATGTTGAAACAATTGGAAATATTGCCACAATTATAAGAAAAGGTGCTGCCTGGTTTGCTTCGATGGGTACCCAAAAATCTCCTGGTACTAAAGTGTTTGCCCTTACCGGAGATGTAAAGAATACTGGTTTGGTAGAAGTTCCTATGGGCATTACTCTACGTGAGCTCATCTTTGATGTTGGCGGCGGAATGATTGGTGACCATAAGTTCAAAGCCGTACAACTGGGTGGCCCCTCGGGTGGATGCTTAACTGCTGAACACTTGGATACAGCAGTAGATTATGAAAACCTTAAAGAACGCGGAGCCATGATGGGTTCCGGCGGCGTTATTGTAATGAACGACGAAAAGTGTATGGTAAACGTAGCTAAGTTCTTTATGGATTTCTGTGTAGAAGAATCCTGTGGTAAGTGCTCTCCATGTCGAATTGGCTTAAAGCAGATGCTTGAAATTCTTGAACGAATCACTTCTGGCAAAGGGAAAGAGGGCGATATCGAAGAATTGCAGCGTTTGGGAGAATCCATCAGCAAACTTTCACTTTGCGGATTGGGCCAAACTGCGCCAAATCCTGTGCTCTCAACCATACGCTACTTTAGAGATGAGTACGAATCCCATATTAGGGATCATAGCTGCAGTACAAAAGTTTGCTCAGATCTTATGCATTTTAATATCGATAAAGAAAGATGTATTGGGTGCTCTTTGTGTGCCCGCAAATGTCCCACAAATTGCATAACGGGCTCGAGAGAAGAAAAATATACAATTCATCAATTGGATTGTATAAAATGCGGTAACTGCTTTGATGTATGTCCGGTTAAAGCTATAGACAAGATACCCGGCATGCACCCTGAAGTAGAAACACATCGAGCTGAATTGGCGAAAGCCGCTCAACATTACGACGAATAAGGGGAAAATATGTACAAAGAAATATGCGCTAAATACGCCCCCACCAAAGACAATCTGATCTACATTCTTCACGATATTCAGGATAATCATCCACAACACTACATATCTACGGATGCCGTAGCTGCAGTATCTGAATATCTAAATTTACCAGAAAATCATATCTATGGAGTTCTAACGTTTTACTCCATGTATTCAACCAGTCCTAGAGGTAAAAACATCATTCGTCTATGTGAATCTCCACCCTGCTATATAAAAGGTTCAGAAAACATCCTCCGCAAGCTTAAAACAATTCTTGGCGTTGGAGTTGGAGAAACCACAAAAGACGGCAAGTTCACTTTGGAATTATGCGCTTGTTTAGGCGTATGCGGAAACGCACCAGTAATGATGATAAACGATGATGTATATGGAGATCTGTCAGAAGAAAAAGTAGAAGAAATCATCGAAAAGATAAAAGGGAGGAATTAATGAAATACTATCGGTCTCACGTGCTGGTAGGCATCAATGAAACCTCCGTTGCTGCCGGAGTTCATAACTTTTTAAAAACTCTGAGAGCAGAGCTTAGCAAATCCGGTTTAAGTGATGAAATAAACATTTTGGAAACTGGTCCTTTGGGGTTCTTTGGTAAGGGTATATGTTTAACCGTATATCCAGATAACGTAAACTACGAAAATCTCAAAGAAGAACATATTCCGCAACTGGTTCAAGAACACTTTCTTAAGGGACGCCCAGTTCCAAGTTTGATGTTAGAATCTGCCGGAAAATTTAGCCCCAAATTGAATTATAATCAACGCATTGTGCTTCGTAATTCTGGCATCATTGATCCTGAAAACATCGATGATTACATTGGTGCCGGAGGTTATGAAGCATGGGAAAAAGCACTTACTCGGATGGATGCCAAGCAAATTGTGGAAGAAGTTAAAAATTCCGGCTTGCGCGGTCGTGGCGGTGCTGGTTTTCCAGCCGGAGTAAAATGGAGCTTTACTGCTCCCTTGGATGCAGAGCAAAAATACGTAGTTGTTAATGCAGACGAAGGCGAACCTGGCACATTTAAAGATCGCCTTATTATGGAAGGTGATCCTCACCAGCTTTTAGAAGGAATCATGATTTGTGCCCGCGCAATTGGTGCCACAAAAGCTTACATATACATTCGCGGTGAATATAAGCTCTGCATAGAGCGCTTGCAGAAAGCTATAGATGCTTGCAAAAATTATGGCATTATTGGCACAAACATCTTTGAAAGCGGTTTTGATTTGGATATTCAAATCAAAATCGGTGCCGGAGCTTATGTATGCGGAGAAGAAACTGCTCTGATAGAATCCTTGGAAGGAAATCGCGGTCACCCACGCTGGAAACCACCATTCCCAGGCGTAAAAGGACTTTGGCAGGCTCCCACAGTAGTAAACAACGTGGAAACTCTGGCAAACGTACCTTTCATCATCTCCAAGGGCGCTGAAGAATTCAAGAAATATGGAACCCCAGAATGCCCCGGAACCAAAGTATATACCATACTTGGAGATGTTTCTTATCCCGGTCTCTGCGAAGTTGATATGGGCTCCACATTGCGCACTATCATCAACGATTATGCAGGTGGCATGAAAAGAGGCTTCAAATTCAAAGCTGCATTGGTAGGTGGAGCTGCAGGCATGATCCTCTCTGAACGTCTATTAGATGTAAAAATGGATCTTGCCAGCCTTAACCAATACTCAGCCGTTCTTGGAAGCGGTGCAATTCTTGTTATGAACGAGCACCAAAGCATCGTAGATATGTTGTGGAGTATTCTGCGTTTCTTCCGTCACGAATCATGCGGAAAGTGTGCCCCCTGTAAAAATGGAACTCAACAGCTCTATCGCCTTATTACCAAAATCAAGAAAGGTGAAGGTAATATGGACGATGTAGAGCTCATGCTTTCTATTGCCGAAACCATGCAACAAACTTCCTTCTGCGCATTAGGTCAATCCCCAATTATGGCCATACGCAGTGCAATAGATAACTTCCGTGATGAATTCATCGCGATAACCCAAAAATAAGACAAGAGGAATAGAATTATGACTAAAAACGTCAACGTTTGGATAGATGGTCATCATCTGGAAGTTCCCGAAACCATGACCATTATCGAAGCTGCCGACAAACATGGGATTTATATTCCCAGACTCTGCTACCATCCAGATCTTCCCCCAACTGCAAACTGCGGTGTATGTGTTGTGGAAATATCCGGTAACCCTGTACCTAAACGTGCTTGCTGCACTCCGGTTGCCGAAGGTATGAAGATTAGCAGCAACAGCAAAAAACTTCGCTCCTACCGCAAAACCCTAATTGAGATGATCCTTTCGAATCACGAGGTTGTTTGCCCCACCTGCTCCGCTAATGGCAAATGTGAATTGCAGACTCTTGCAAATAACCTTGGAGTAGATCCTGATGCGCTACCCAATATTCTGGAAAAGAAACCTGTAGATTATAGCTCCCCGTCGATTATCCGTGATCCTAACAAATGTATAGCTTGCGGACGGTGCATTACTGTATGTAACGAAGTACAGCAGGTTTACGCCCTCACTACGAGCGATCGCGGAATAAACAGCGAAGTAACTACAGCTTTTAATTTAGGTATGGCTCAAAGCCCCTGCGTGAATTGTGGTCAATGTACGGTTTACTGCCCTACCGGCGCACTGCGTGAAAGAAGCGAAGTTGACGAAGTATGGGAGGCTATTCTAGATTCCGACAAACACGTTATTGTGCAGGAAGCTCCCTCAATCCGCGTATCTTTGGGAGAAGAATTTGGTATGCCTCTGGGCAGCGTAACACCCAAAAAGATGTATGCTGCTCTGCGTAAGATAGGCTTCGATAGTGTAATGGATACAAATTTCACTGCTGACCTTACCATCATGGAAGAAGGCACTGAATGCGTAGCAAAGCTGAAAGCAGGCGAAAAACGTCCACTCATCACATCTTGCTCTCCTGGTTGGATTAAGTTTATGGAAACATATTATCCAGATCTGGCGGATTGCGTTTCTACGGCAAAATCCCCTATGAGCATGTTTGGCGTATTAGCAAAGACATACTATGCCCAAGAACACGGCATCGATCCTGCCAAAATAGTCTCCGTAGCAATCATGCCCTGTACAGCTAAAAAATTCGAAGCACGCCGTCCCGAACTTAGCGACAGCGGATTTCAAGATACGGACTATGTACTTACAACCCGTGAATTTTTGCGTATGATCAAAGAAGCTGGCATAGACTTCGCCAATATCCCCGAAGAAGAACCGGATGAAGGAATGAGTTTCTACTCCGGCGCAGGCACAATCTTTGGCGCTACCGGCGGTGTGATGGAAGCGGCTATCCGCTCGGCTTACACTCTGGTAACCGGACAAGAGCTCGAAAATGTAGATATAGAAGCAGTTCGCGGGCTTGACGGAGTGAAAGAAGCCACAGTTAACGTACCTGGCTTTGGTGATCTGAGGGTAGCAGTAGCCCACGGTCTAGGCAATGCCCGTAAGGTTATGGATCAAGTACGCGAAGGTCTTAAAACCAAGGGTGAATCTCCCTGGCACTTCATTGAAATAATGGCTTGCCCCGGTGGTTGCGTTGGCGGTGGCGGACAGCCTTATGGAAACGACATCGCATCCCGAGCCCGCAGAGGATTAGCTTTGTATGAAGAAGATCGGTCTTTGCCGGTACGTAAATCTCATAAGAACCCAGAAGTTCTCAAGATTTACGAACGCTTCTTAGGTGCTCCTAATTCACCACTTGCTCAGAAACTTCTTCACACCTACTATTTCAAACGTTCCATCAGTAATGGCCAAATTGTGGAAGAAGTTACCCATAAACATCACTAGATATAACTCTAAATACATATCATGGCGACCGGCATAAAAACCGGTCGCTTTACTTTTTTATTAAATCTTCTTATAAACCTGAACAATGCTATTGGAGTTCATGAGGCCAATTAAGTTCCTGCTGATATTGAATTTAATAGGCCTCATGGACTTCAAAAGCAGGCGTGTAATTATGCACGGCCTTGAAGTCCAAACCGCCCATAAGATATTAAATAAGTGATAGTTAATTTATGCGCTTTGAACTCCAATGCCTCAATTGGGATAATGTATGCATCCTTTCAATAATGAATGTGCACATCAAATCCTTAATTTAAGCGCATCGCAGGATATTCCGCCGATAAAATATTAAAATAATCCATACAAATGTATTGGTTGCAATGAAAAGTCAGGATAATACATCGGCATGTGAAGCAAGAATACGTTTGGAAAATAATTCATTTGATATCATATACCTGGT
>Ga0265295_1003037_pt1 | contig 25198 bp, 19 predicted proteins | sample Munlansysbiofilm_FD_192503 | JGI IMG/M metagenome (GOLD analysis project Ga0265295, IMG submission 192503) | Leachate microbial communities from a municipal landfill in Southern Ontario, Canada - Methane capture system biofilm | ecosystem: Engineered > Solid waste > Landfill > Unclassified ... | reverse complement strand
AATCATTAAAATAAAAACAATAATGCCACTTTGTTTTTCAAACCCTTTGAAGAATGCTGAAAAAATCTGCCACGTTTGAGGTACATTTTCGATGGGTTTAAATTTCATTTCTTTGCTCAAACCATCTTCGGAAATATGTTCAATATATTCTCCGCCAGGAACAATCCAAGTTGCGACCGCAGAAACAACAATTAATATAAAAATAATGAGCCAAGTGTGAGGGAATTTTTTGGGAGACGCCATAGAAAAAAATCAATTTTAAGAATAAACAATCTCAAAGAAAAGTTTTAAGTTGAGATTGTAATTTTCAATAATGGATATTTAATAATAAACTATTTAGGTAAGTTTTCAATAATCGATTCTATCAGATTATTGGCTCCGTCGTATATATCGACCAAATTTGAATCAAGCATATAGCAAGGCGTTGTAAAAACCATATTGAGCTTATCAGCCATCACTTCACCATGCGAGGTTTTTAGATGTGTCGACCCCATTAATTCAATATTTTTCGCAACACTTTCGTCATTACCAATGGTAATCGTTGTGTTTTTAAATACATTCGCAATAATAACGGGCGAGATACACATCGCTCCAATTGGTTTTTTGGCTTCGTGCATTTTGATAAGAACTTCTTTTAATTCAGGCAAAACTTTGCTGTTCACGCCGTCAAAAGCGTAGGAACTTAAATTTTTGGCAGCCCCGAAGCCTCCTGGCAAAATAACCGCATCACAATCTTCTACTCTAAATTCGGACAAAGGTTTAATATCCCCTCTTGAAATACGAGCTGACTCGATAAGTACATTTCGTTTTTCTGGCATTTCTTCGCCGGTAATATGATTGATGACATGATGTTGCTCAATGTCGGGAGCATAACATTGATATTTACACTCGTTATTATGAATGGCAAGAAGAGTTAGGGTGGCTTCGTGTATTTCCGAACCATCGTAAACTCCGCTCCCTGAAAGTATTACTGCAAATTTTTTCATATATATTGTTTTTTTAAAAGCTAACAAATATAATCATTCAAGAGTGTTCTGGCAAATAATTAAGGTTTTTTTTGTTTTTGTTTTCACAATGAATCTTTGATGATGCAATGTTTTTTTGTTGTAATTTTGCGCTATGATACTTCAACAAATAAAAAGCTGCATTGTTCATAAGGAACTCTTCAACTCCAACCATAAAATTCTGATTGCCATAAGTGGCGGAATTGACTCTGTGGTGATGGCTCATGCGTTGAAAGAACTCCATTTCAAGATTGAGTTAGCCCATTGCAATTTCAAACTCAGGGGAGATGAATCAGATAATGACCAAAAATTTGTCGAAAATCTTGCAAAAGTGTGGAATCTTCCACTCCACATCAAGCAATTCGACACAAATCAAATATCAAAAGAGCTCAAATTGAACACTCAAGAAACAGCTCGAAAGATACGATACGAGTGGTTTCAGGAAATTATAGAAATGCATTCGTTTGATGTTATTGCCATTGCTCACAATGCAGACGACCAGGTTGAAACCGTTTTGATAAACTATGGTCGTGGATGTGGAATTTCTGGACTGCATGGCATTCCATATAAAAACGGACAAATCGTTCGTCCACTTCTAAATTCTCCCAGAATAGAAATTGAAAATTATGCCAAAGACAATCGTTTGAATTTTAGAATAGACAGTTCTAATCTGGAGAAAAAATATACCCGAAATAGACTTCGACATGAGGTCGTCCCTGTTCTAAAAAAAACATTCCCGAATTTTCTGCAAAATGCAATTAACAATACAGAACTGATTTTAAAACAAGAGCAAATATACTTTTCAAAAGTGGATGATTTTCGGAAATTTATCTCTCTTAATCAAGATGAAACCGTGGTGGATTTACTGCCTTTTCAAGAACAAGAAAACGGCGAAATTATTTTATTTGAACTTTTGAAAAAATACTCCTTTTCGTATCGACAAATAGAAAAACTACTAAAACAAGAATCTATTCCCAGCGGTCAAAAATATATAAATCACTCTTTTATCGCCATCACACATCAGTCGAAACTCATTATAAAACCAAACAGTACCGTAGAAACAGCTTCTGAATATTGGATAGAAAACCCCCAAGAAACAGAGCATTTGCCTTTTTCACTCACATTTGAACATCTTTCACCTCGACACGTTCAAAACCTGTATTTGTTGGAAGCAAACGAAATATATGTGGATACAGATAAAATAATTTTTCCACTCTGTCTTCGACCTTGGAAACCCGGCGACAGGATTTATCCATATGGTTTAAAGGGAAGCAAAAAAGTTCAGGACTTATTTAGCGATCTTAAAATGAATCTTTTCGAAAAACAAAATGTTTGGATATTGGAAAGTGACAATAAGATTGTTTGGATCATTAATATCCGTGCCGACCGCCGATTTAATGTAGATAATAAAACCGAACAAATTTTCAAACTAAGGGTTTATTAAATTATGCCGTTAAAAAAAGCAAATAATAATCCCAAAATATATAGTGGTGTAGATTTTTTTTCTACATTTGAACATTCATTTTTAACAATATTACACATTAACCTTAAAAGAATGAGACTTAAATCACTGATTACCAAAACGTTTATCGTTTTTGTTTTTGTATTAACAGCAGGTTTTTCTAAGGCACAAATATTAGAGCCTGTAAAGTGGTCGTTTGATACAAAAATCATCAGCAATACTGAAGCAGAATTGCTTTTTACAGCCAAGATTGATAAAACATGGCATTTGTATTCGCAACATTTGCCAGAAGACGGACCCGTTCCAACAACTTTTGTTTTTGAAAAGTCGAAAAATTACAAACTCATTGGAAAGGTAGTTGAACCAAAGGGCATAAAAGAGTACGACCCTAATTTTGAAATGGAAGTTACATATTTTTCAAATAAGGCTGTTTTCCGTCAAAAAATAGAGATGCTCACCAATGAAGCTTTTGAAATAAAAGGCGAGTTGGATTTTATGTGTTGCGATGATTCGCGTTGTTTGCCTCCAAATGCGATCGATTTTACGTTTAAACTTCCTGGAGCCAAAGGCGAAATTCAAGCTTTAGCGGAAGAAAACCTTGAAACCAATGACGAAAATTTGGATACCGCTGGCGTATTAGCAGAAACGGATCCCTCTGAAACAGAGATTGACGCACCCGTTCCGATAGAGAACAAAGCGGACAGCAATTCTTTGTGGGGATTTTTCATTTTAGCTTTTGTATTTGGATTATTAGCCATTCTTACCCCGTGCGTTTTTCCAATGATACCGATGACGGTTACATTCTTTATGAAAGCAGGAAAAAAAGGAAAATACCAAGCCATGCTTTATGGAATTTCCATTATTGTTATTTATGTAGTGTTTGGTAGTGTTTTAGCTGTATTTTTCGGGGAAGGGTTTGGCAACTGGATTAGTACTCACTGGATTCCAAATGTACTATTCTTTTTAATATTTATCTTTTTCGCAGCTGTGTTTTTTGGATTTTTCGAATTAAAAATGCCTTCATGGCTGATAGACAAATCAGTAGCCAATGAAGACAGAGGAGATTTTGTAGGTCCTATTTTCATGGCCTTAACACTGGTATTGGTCTCTTTTTCGTGTACAGGGCCCATTGTTGGAACCATTGTTGTAGCATCTGCCGGAGGCGAAATCATTAAACCCATTGTTGGGATGCTTGGTTTTTCACTGGCATTTGCCTTGCCTTTTACTCTGTTTGCACTTTTCCCAGGTTGGTTGCAAAAACTCCCTAAATCTGGTGGCTGGTTAAACTCAGTAAAAGTTTTCCTAGGTTTTATTGAATTGGCTTTTGCTCTTAAATTTTTAAACATCCCCGATCAAACTTACCAATGGGGAATATTAGACAGAGAAGTTTATTTAAGTATGTGGATTGTAATTTTTATTCTATTAGGGATGTATTTATTAGGGAAGATAAGGTTTCCTCTCGACAGCGAATCCACACATATAAAAAGTTTTCCTCGCTTATTAATCGCCATTGCTTCCTTTTCGTTTGCGGTTTATATGATTCCTGGATTATGGGGAGCACCTTTAAAAGCCCTAGCAGGCTGGCTTCCTCCAATGGGAACACAAGATTTCGACATCAATTCCATTGTCCGAGACAACGCAGGCGGAGGAGGCGGAAATACGACCTATGAGTTGTGTGATACACCAAAATATTCAGAAAAATTCAAACCCTTACCGCATGGTTTAAAAGGATATTACGAACTCGAACAAGCTTACGAATGCTCCAAAAAACTAAACAAACCTATTTTTATTGACTTTACAGGACATGGCTGCACCAATTGCCGTGAAATGGAAAGCAATGTTTGGTCGGATCCACGCGTACTCGATATTTTGCGTAATGAGTATATTATTGTTGCCCTATACGTTGATGACAAAGTTGTTAAACTTCCTGAAGAAGAGTGGTATACCAACAAGCGTGGTAAACTTATTAAATCGCTGGGAGCAAAAAATGCCGACATTATGATATCACAATTTAGCACGAATGCTCAACCGTATTATGTTATTGTTGATGAAAACGGTACAGTATTGACTTCGCCTCAGGCATACGATTTAGATATTCTAAAGTTTGTCAACTTTTTGGAAGAGGGTTTGAAAAGCTATAAAAAATCAAAAGAGAATAGTTAACATTTAAGGAAACTATTTTGCTTAAAAGAAAAGAATGTCTAGCTTCCTAAAATTGCTGGACATTCTTTTTATTTTAAATTAATTCAAAAAAGAGAAACAGCCATGAAAGAAACGGTGGAATTTCTAACAAAAATGCCAAAATTTGAACTTCATGTTCATATTGAAGGAGCAGTTAAACCCAATATTTATTTCAAGATTGCACAAAAGAACAATATTGATGTGGGGCTGAAAAACATTGAAGAGTGGCAAAAGTTCTTTCAATTTAAAAACTTCGCTCATTTTATTGATGTCTACATAAAAGCGGTTTCTGTTCTGAAAAAACCAGAAGATTATACCGAACTCATCGAAGGTTTTTTTGCGTATCAAGCATCTCAAAACATTTTATACTCGGAAGCATTTCTGAGTGCCAGTTTTTTGGTAGAATCATTCAGCAATTCGGAAATATTGGATGCGATTGAAAAAGGATTGAAACAAGGAAGAGAAAAATACAAAATTGAAGTTGCATTAATTCCCGATATTGCCCGTAACATTCCCCAAAGCAAAGAAGCAGTTTTAGAGCTTGTGCGAGAAGGCAAAGAAAGAGGATTATTTATTGGCATTGGACTAGGTGGTTTAGAAAACGGACACCCTGCCCGACTCTTTGAAGATATTTATAAAAAGGCAAGCGAATATGGACTTCGGAAAGTAGCCCATGCAGGCGAAGCTGTGGGTGCAGAAAGCATTGCAGAAGCCCTTGATTATTTGCAAGCAGAGCGAATCGGACATGGAATTAGATGTTTGGATGACAGCAAACTTGTAGAGCGTTTGAAAACAACAAAAACACCTTTGGAAGTTTGTCCTTCGAGCAATTACCGATTAAAACTTGTAGAAGACAATCAAGTTCACCCCCTTCGGAAAATGCACGATTTAGGAATTTTATGCACTGTAAATTCGGATGATCCTGTGATGTTTTCCACAAGTTTAACCGACGAATATTTGCTATTGTTTAATCAAGGATTTAGCCTGGAAGAGCTTTGGCAATTAAACTTAAATGCCATTGAAGCTTCATTTTTAAGCACAAAACAAAAAGGAAATTTGGTGATGGAGTTTGAAAAATGGAAAAAAAACTTCTTACTTAATTACAAGAAAGAGTCCTAAATCATATTTTTTTTATGGTAAACCTAAAACTAGTTCTTTCATTGGGAGTACTTTCGACCCATATTTCTCCACCATGACGCTCGACAAAGTCTTTACAAAGAACCAATCCCAGACCCGTTCCCTTTTCGCCTTCTGTACCCTCTCTGGTAGTTTTATAATCTTTTGAAAAAAGATTTTTTTGAATATTGGGACTCATTCCAATTCCATAATCAACGACTGAAAACTCATAAAATCCATTTTCATTTTCAAAATTCACCTCAATCTGTCCTTTGACATTTGAAAACTTATAGGCATTGGTAATTAAATTCGAAAATATGATACGAATCATTTGCTCATCAGCAACGATTGTGAGATCATCAGGAATATTATTTAAAACAAGAATCTCTTTTTGCAATAACATCACATTAATTCCTCTCAAAATTTCTTCTACAATTTGTCCAATATTTATTTCTAAAGGATAAAAAGATATTCTATTTTGCTCATTTAATGACCATTGCAAGGTGTTTTCGAGAAGAGATTGAATGTTTTTAGTATTAATCAGAATTCTAGATAAATACTCTTTTCGTTTTTCATCTGAAAAATCATCATAATATTTATTTAACATTTCCGACATTCCGAGCATGGCAGCAAAAGGATTTTTTAAATCATGAGCCATAATTGAAATTAGCTTGTTTCTATCTTCGATAACACCTTTTAAATCAATTGCACTCTGTCTTAACTTTTCTTCTTGAATTTTACGATTTGTAATATCTCGTACAACACCAATGTACAAATCTTCCTGAAAAACATTTCTCGTCAATCTCGAAATCTGTGCCGAAAACCAAGTCTCCTTCCGCCCAAAAACAAGTTTGTAATCAAAAATCTGAACTTTGTTGCTTTTTTTCAAGCTCCGAATTGCTTTCATTAAGGAATCAGCAATATCTTGTGGTAATATTTCAGATATATGCTTTCCGATAAAATCTTCTGGGTTCATCAACAATTTAACACCATCTGGCTGCAAATAATCTACATAACATCCATCAGCATTAAATGTAAAGATTAAATCTTGCATTGAATTAAGCACATTTTTAATTTTTTCTTGCTCAAGTCTCAAGGTCTCTTCCGCTTTTTTCTTATCCGTAATATCCCTAAAAAAGCCTAAGGTTTCGACAAAACTTCCATGTAAATCGAACTTAGGAGTAGTAGTTACCAATATAAAACAAGGTTTTTTATCGGCACGAAGAATTTGCAATTCATAGATGCTGGTTTCTCCTTTTTTGCGTTTTTCGGTTTCCTTTTGAATGAATATCAAATCTTCTTCGGATATAAAATCTTTGAGATTACGTCCTGTTAGATCTTCTGGATAGGTACCAAACATAATGGAAGCTACCTTGTTGGCATATCGTATGTTTTCAAACTCATCCAAAATTGCAATTCCATCGGTTTGAACCGCCATTATACTCTGATAATCATCTTCATTCAGACCATTTGAGGGGTGAATTCCAGCGAGAACGAGCGATAGCATGCTTAGTTCGATAAGCCTGTATTGCGAATCCAAATCATAAACGCTAAGTTGAAACAACTCTTCACGTTTATATATGTTTTGGAAAGTAATATATGCTTTAAATGAATTATTATTACCTTTCTGATAAAACAAATTTTCAAATTCATTTTTATCAGAATCAATAACCAATTGTGTGATAGAAAGCAGATCAGTTGGGCAGTCTTCTTTAACATTGACAAAACCTAAATCTGTTTCAATAAATCTATTTTGATAGACTATTTTCTCAGATATTACATCCCAAAGCAAAACCAGATTGGGATGATTCTGAAACAATTGCGATATTTTAGAAATTAAATTCACTTTGATTTTCTTCTTTCATATTAACTTTGTAACAACTAATTAAACCAATATTTACAAAAAAAAATCGGTTGTTAACTTTATATTTTGCAAATATAGACAAAAAACGATTTAAACCCAAATAATAAAACGTGTCTTTTAGAAAAACATTGCTCATTTGCGAAGAGACATCATTACATTTCTATATCTGAAACTATATGAGTCCAGATTTTTCCATGTCAGACATCAGAAAATCAACGGCTTCCTCAATACCAACTCCTTGATTATAAAAAATCAAATCAGAAGAAATAAAATACTTATTTAATCGCTCTCTAAATAAAGATTCTAAAACTAATTTAGAATCTTTATTTAGAAGTAGAGGACGATTTTCGAAAGATGCCCTTTCTTGTATGCAATCCAAATCACACATCAAAGTAATGACCAAGGCTTTGTTTTCGAGCATCTCCAATGTTCCCGTCGTTGTTATAGCACCTCCTCCGATAGACAAAATCACATCTGTTTTCTGTAAACATTCCGAAATTATTTTTTGCTCCGTTTTACGAAAATCAGACTCGCCATATTTTTCAAAAATTGCCAAAACAGACATTCCATAGTGGCTTTCTATTAATTCATCAGAATCTAAAAACAAAATTCCCAATCGTTGTGCCAAAATCTTTCCCAAAGTGCTTTTTCCAACACCAGGCATACCACTCAAGCAAATTACAGAAGAGGAAGCATTGGTTTCCTCATCAAAACAAGATTCAATATCATTTAAAGATGCATCCACTCCGGTAAAACATTTAAACGATTTTATGGCATGATGCATCAACCATTTTCTTCCATCAATCAAACGAACAAGATCTTTTTCTGATAAATCAGTATAAATAGAATCTTTGTAATTGGCATCCAAAAGCAGACCTGATTCAATCATTTCTGGATCGAATAAACGATGTGGAAATTCAAGCGTGTTCACAATCAAATCAAAACTTGACAAAACACTTTTAGAAATTTCATCCACTTTAAGCACTTCACAATCAAATATTTTCGACATTGATAAAGCATTCTCATACGTTCTATTCACAACAGTGATTTGCATTCCTTCTTTTTGCAAACCATAAACAGCAGCTTTGGCAGCACCTCCAGCTCCCATAACCAAAGCTCTCTTTCCGGAAAAAGCGACCAATTCCTTTCTGACAGACTCCACTACTCCATCGCAATCAAAATTATATGCAGATATGTTTTCTTCAAAAACCAATGTATTGCACGCTCCAATTTGACAAACAGAACTATCTTTTTGCGAAGCATATGGCAAAATCAGCTCTTTGAAAGGAGCCGTGATATTTAAACCATTAACTCCTGAAATTTGAGCAAGTTTCAAAATAGATTCAGGATCCTTTGCCGATAATTTGGCATAAAAGGAATCTATTTCATATTTTTGAAACAAGCGATTAAAAATTGCGGGACTTTTACTGTGCAAAACGGGGCTCCCTGCAACTGCATATTTTTTCATTAATTATAATTTTAAAGCAAAAATAAGCTTTTATACCAAAAACATAGCCAAAAACGTTTTATATTTGTCAAAAACAAACAACAATCAAATGGGATATAAGAAACTATCCAAATTATTTCTTTTTGGAATATTGATTTTCGCACAAGTCAAAACATTTTCACAGTCTGATCTGGCAAGCAAAATTGACTCCATTAATGCCATGTCGGAAATAACAGCCAAACCCTATAATGATGTCATAAAATTCACCAACAACGAAATGATCATTGAAGCACTTTATTCTTTAATGATTGAAAAAGAATCTATTAACTATTCATTCGACTCGCTTAAATCAATTTCATGCATCACACCTCCCGATAAATCATTTAGACTTTTTACGTGGTCGTTTTCTAAAGAAGATGGATATTATGAAAATTCGGGACTTATTCAATGTTACGATAAGCGAAGAAAACGATTTTTCATTGTTCAACTTAAGGATATTTCATCACAAATGAGTGGTGCAGAATTTCTAAAGTTGGAAGGCGAACAATGGTATGGAGCCACCTATTACAAAATGATTGATTTTGAATTAAACAAAAAACCATACTATATTCTTTTGGGCTGGAATGGAAACAGTCCTTTTACTCAGAAAAAAATCATTGAAATTTTATCTTTCAAAAACAATGGAATGCCTATTTGGGGAGCCACTTTACTGAAAAAACACGAAAAAGGAAAAATTTATCGTTTGATTTTTGAATACAGTAAAAAAACTTCGATGTTGCTTAGATATGACAAACAAGCTTACACTGTTAGAACCAACAAAAGAGATCCTCGAACCAAAAAACCCATTCTCAAATCCATCAAATCAAATATGATTATATTTGACCGATTGGCTCCCTTAAATGAATATATGAAAGGAGTATACGAATACTATGTTCCCCAATCCGACATCTTTGATGCATTTGTTTTGAACGATGGAAGATGGTACTTTTTTGCCGATGTGGATGCACGAAATCCAGATCGAAGAATTCCAAAAAGTCTTCGCAAACAACTTGAGAATCAACCGAGAAGAAACAGGGAGTTTTACAATCCAAAGAATCAATAAAGATTGTATCACTTTATCAAACCAATCATAATTAGCTGATTTGCTATGGATTACCAACAAGCAAACATTTTTTAATAGAAAACAGTAAGTTTTTTATTACTTTTGACTAAAATTTCAAACAATGAATGTACTAATATTAGGATCTGGAGGAAGAGAATGCACCTTGGCATGGAAAATCAGTAAAAGCCCATTGCTCAACCAACTTTTCATAGCCCCTGGAAATGCAGGCACGCGCGAATACGGAATCAATGTTTCCATGAAAGAAACAGATTTTGAAGACATTGCAAAATTTTGCGATGAAAATAAAATCAAGATGATTGTAGTCGGCCCCGAACAACCTTTAGCAGATGGCATTCAGGATTTTTTCGCAAACCATTCATCGCTCTCTCACATTGCTATTATTGGCCCTTCTCAACAAGGAGCAAAACTAGAAAGCAGCAAGGAGTTTGGAAAAGAATTCATGAAAAGACAAAATATTCCGACCGCTGCCTATCAATCTTTTGAAAAAGCAAATTTTAATGAAGCATTGGAGTTTTTAAAAACGATGAAACCTCCCTATGTTATAAAAGCGGACGGTTTGGCAGCAGGCAAAGGAGTTGTGATTCCAGAAACATATGAAGACGCTGAAAAAGCTTTAAAAGAGATGCTTTTGGATGATACATTTGGAAAAGCGGGGAACAAAGTTGTCATTGAAGAATTTTTAGATGGTGTAGAAGTTTCTGTTTTTATCTTAACCGATGGAAAAGAGTACGTACTTCTGCCCGAAGCAAAAGATTATAAAAGAATTGGCGAAGGAAATACGGGACTTAACACGGGCGGTATGGGCTCCATTTCACCCGTTTCTTATGCCGACAAGGACTTTATGAACAAAGTGGTTCAACAAGTAATTGAACCCACCTTAGTAGGCATACAAAAAGAAAAAATCAACTTTTGTGGATTTCTCTTTTTTGGTTTAATAAAAGTCAACAACCAACCCTACATGATTGAATATAATGTAAGACTTGGAGACCCAGAAACAGAATCTGTCCTTCCCAGAATAGAAAACGACTTACTGGAACTTTTCATTGCTGCATCAAACAAAACTCTCCATCAACATCACTTAAAAATCAGCAACAAAGTGGCTACAACCATAGTGATGGTTTCGGGAGGGTATCCTGAATGTTTTGAAAAAGGCTTTGTTATCAATGGAATTACGCAAGAAGATGACAGTATGGTATTTCATGCCAGCACCAGCACCAATGAAAAAGATGAGATTATTTCGGCTGGCGGTCGTGTTTTAGCAGTAACTTCATTGGCCAATACGCCCCAAGAAGCATTGGAAAAATGTTACACAAAAGCAAAAAAAATAAGTTTTAATAATGCACACTACCGCAAAGATATTGGATTTGACATTTTATAATTAGAAACATGCTAAATCGTCTGTTTAAAAATGATTGGACCGTTCAGCTAATGCTGATAGTACCGTTGTGGATTTACATCGGGGTTTTGCTGTTCGGCTTTAACTTTGCATCCATTCCAAATTATGAAATGTCGCACATTTTCAATTTCATTTCAAAATTATTGGAAGGACATTTGATTCTGGGGAAAACCGTTATATTATTACAGATTATTTTTCAGTCTTTTTATATTTCCATCATACTGCAAAAGCACGAAATTGTCGAAAAAAAATCTTTTCTTCCCAGTTTTATCTATGCTTTACTTATCATTTGTTTTCCGCAGCATCTCTCCTTTTCGCCCATCCATTTTTCCAATACTTTTCTGATTCTTTTGTTAAGCAAAACATTGATCACTTACGAGGAAGAATCAGCCAGCAAATCTCTGTTTACCTGTGCCTTATACGCTGCACTAAGCATGCTTTTCTTTGCGCCAAACATTGTTTTCATACTTCCACTAATAATGAGTATGATTGTTTTTTCAAACGTTACCTTTAAATCACTTGTCGCTATTCTATTGGGTTTTGGACTCACGTATCTCTACATTTTCACCTACTATTATCTGAATGACAGCATTGCTAATATTTACGATTTATATTGCAACGAAATATCCAAAAACATATATTTTATTCTACCCAAAGATTTAAAATTTCGAATTTTTTTCTTCTCTGCAGCAGCGATATCTGGATATGCAGGATTAAAACTCATTCTGAGTTCTTCAGAAAAACTGATACGAATCAGAAAAAAACATCAATACATTTTCCTATTTGCACTGACCTCTTTTCTGGGGATTTTTCTATCAAACTACACAATAACCCATCAAATTGGAATCCTTTTTATCGGACTCACCTATGTTCTATCGAGCCTTGTAAACAACAATAAAAGTTCGCTTTTTTCAGAATTGATTCTATGGGCACTAATTATATTTTCTTTCACATTTCATTTTCTGCAATTATTTCATTGATTATCAATCCAATTAAAAACCAATGAAAGGATCATTTACAGATAATCAAATAGAAGCTGGATGCGATGAAGCTGGCAGAGGATGCTTGGCTGGACCCGTTTTTGCAGCGGCCGTCATTTTGCCAAAAGACTTTTCAAATCCGCTGATAAATGATTCAAAAAAACTAAGTTTAAGCAAACGACTTGCTGCCCGAGAAATCATTGAAAAAGAAGCCATTGCATGGGCTGTTATGGAAGTTGATGCCGAAAAAATTGACCAAATCAATATCTTAAATGCCTCTTTTTTGGCCATGACAGAAGCCGTTAAAAAGCTTCAAATAAAACCTGAATTGCTGCTTATAGACGGAAACCGATTCAGAACCGATTTAAAGATTCCTTATCATTGCATTATTAAGGGCGATGCTTTGTATTATAGCATAGCCGCCGCTTCTATATTAGCAAAAACGTATAGAGATGAGTTTATGGAAAAAATCCATGCCGAATTCCCAGATTATTTATGGAAGAAAAACAAAGGATATCCTACTTTAGAACACCAAAATGCAATTATAAAACTTGGACATACACCCTATCATCGAAAAAGTTTTCAGCTAAAATCACAATTATCATTATTTTAGAATTCAACAAACAACTATTTTTCAACAAAAGTCATCTATTAAAAAGTATTGATTAAAAATTGTATATTTGTATTCTTTTAATGTTTTAAAAAAACACAGAATCATGAAAAACATCCTATTCCTAATCGTTTTCGCATTTGCTGGATTGAGTTTATTTTCTCAAAATCCCGACAGAAACACTGCTGAACAATATCTAAAAAGAGGTGAATATATGATGGACAAAGGCAATTATGTTGATGCCATTTCAAATTTTTCACTCGCCATTGAATCTGATATCACATATGCTGAAGCCTATCGAAAAAGAGCATTGGCAATAAAAATGTCAGACACAGAACAGGAAGGCATTAGTTATTGTGATGATATGAAAAAAGCGGTCTCATTGGGTTCCGAAAGTGCAAAAAAAGAGCTTAAGCAGTCTACTTGTGACTAATTTATCTTACTCTTAATTATTAATTCTCCGGTTGATTGTTTTGGCCGGACTGAATGTCGAAACAAACGAACAAATTGTCACAAACGTTTAAATCGGGGACAAGAAATTTATATCATTAAAAAAGACAGCCGTGACTGTCTTTTTTAATGATTATTCAAATGTTTGCAAAGACGCTAACATTTTAAATATCGATGTGAGCATATTTTGCATTTCTCTCAATAAACTCTCTACGAGGAGGAACTTCGTCGCCCATCAACATGGAGAATGTTCTATCTGCTTCGGTTGCATTTTCAATAACAATTTGACGCAATGTTCTGAATTCTGGATTCATGGTTGTTGACCAAAGTTGCTCCGCATTCATCTCTCCAAGACCTTTATAGCGTTGTGTATGAACAGAAGCTTCATTGCCATTGGTGGCCATTTCTGAAATATATTGAGCCCGTTGTTCTTCGGTCCAAACATATCGTTCATCTTTTCCTTTGCGTAACAAATAAAGTGGAGGAGTTGCAATATAAACATAGCCTTGCTCAATTAATTCTCTCATGTATCTAAAGAAGAAGGTCAGGATAAGCGTTGCAATGTGACTACCATCGACATCAGCATCCGTCATAATAATGATTTTATGATATCTTAGTTTTGAAATATTAAGAGCTTTAGAATCTTCTTCTGTCCCAATTGTAACACCCAGAGCGGTGAAAATATTTTTAATCTCTTCGCTATCAAAAATCCGGTGTTGCATTGCTTTTTCTACGTTTAAAATTTTACCTCTAAGTGGAAGAATCGCTTGAAATTTACGATCGCGTCCTTGTTTAGCAGTACCCCCTGCCGAGTCGCCCTCCACAAGGTATATTTCGCAAAGTTCAGGATTTCTTTCGCTGCAATCGGAAAGTTTACCGGGCAAACTTGTCGACGACAATACATTTTTTCGTTGAACCAATTCTCGTGCTTTACGGGCAGCGTGACGAGCAGTGGCAGCCAAAATAACTTTATTTACAATAATTCTGGCTTCTTTTGGATTTTCTTCCAAATAATTACCCAACATTTCGCTGGTTAATTGATCCACCACGCCCATTACTTCATTGTTTCCAAGTTTGGTTTTGGTTTGACCTTCAAATTGTGGTTCCTGAACTTTAACAGAGATAATGGCCGTTAAGCCCTCTCTAAAGTCATCTCCACTAATATCAAATTTTAAGTTTTTCAACATTCCCGATTTCTCGGCATATGATTTTAGAGTACGGGTTAAACCACGACGGAAACCTGCAAGGTGAGTTCCTCCTTCATGGGTGTTGATATTATTCACATACGAGTGAATGTTTTGTATTGCATCACCATTTCGAGTGGCACATTATTTCTTTCACCTTCAATATAAATGGGTTCTGGCATTAACTTTTCGCGAGTTCCATCCAGATATTCTATAAAATCGACCAATCCTTTTTCCGAAAAATATTCGACTCGGATAAACTCCTCATTTTCATCCAATTCTCTTTCGTCGGTCAAAGTCAAACGAATGCCTTTATTCAAGAAGGAGAGTTCTCTAAGGCGTGTAGCCAATGTGTCAAATTTATATTCAGTAACTTGAAAAATAGAGTCATCTGGTTTAAAATGAACAAATGTTCCTGATTTATCAGTAACACCAATCTCTTTTACATCGTATTGAGGAATCCCTTTTTTGTATTCCTGACGGTAATGTTTTCCTTCTTTGAAGACATCTACTTTCATATCAGAAGACAGTCCATTCACGCAGGAAACACCCACTCCGTGCAAACCACCAGATACTTTGTAAGATCCTTTATCAAACTTTCCGCCAGCATGCAAAACCGTCATTACTACTTCTAAAGCAGAACGGTTTTCTTTTTCATGAAGATCCACAGGAATACCCCGTCCATTATCCATAACGGAGACTGAATTGTCTTTGTAAATGACTACATCAATCAAATCACAATGACCTGCCAAAGCTTCATCAATAGAATTATCGACCACTTCATACACAAGATGATGTAAACCTCTATCACTTATGTCTCCAATATACATGGCAGGACGCAAACGAACGGCTTCCAAACCCTCCAATACAGTAATGTTATCAGCTCTGTAATGCGTCTCTGGGACATTATTTTCTAAATCTTTCATTTTCAATTATTTACATTTACAATTTTAATCTTCAAAGATACAAATAAAAGCGATTTAAGACAAAAAAAACTTGTTATAAAAAAGTTATTTTACAACAAGTTTTCAACACCTTAAGATGGGATAACATCTCGCTTTCTAAGCCATATGAGCATACTTTATAAAGGAATTTTATTTGCGTTTAAAAGTAGGTAAATCTCCACCAAAAGAGTAGCTTACTCCCAAAATAAAGTTTATTCTTTGAGATGGATATTGGTAGAAGTAATAATTCCGATTGGCTGAAATATTATTAATGTTCAAAAATGCTGACAATAACTTGGTATAGCGATATTCGACACCCAAATTGAAGTCAATACTTGTTTTTAGAGATTTGTTTAGCATATTCCCTTCCATGTCCTTAATTCGAGCGAGTCTGCCTGTTGTAACAAGCCCATCTACTCGGACAATAATTTTGTCTTGCATATTATAATAAGATGTCAAGGAATAAACCATAGATGGCATGTGCCAGGGGTTCAGTTCGTTTTTATTGGAATATTGAAAATAGGATGTTCGGAAATTAAAGGACAATTTTTCACTGCTAACAAAACTAATATCAGCATTTACATTCACTTTTGTTAAGTCATCTTCAACCGTATTAAAGCGATTCATTAACATATTAGATGTATCGTTTAAGAAAAACAACATTCCTTCTATTTGAGAGGTATTAATTTCAATCCTCATTCCCAACTGTTTACTAAAGTTACTTTGAATTCCTCCGTAAACTTTGGTTTTTTCAACTTCATAAGTCAGATTAACGAATGGATTGACATAGGGATTTACATCTGAAAGTTCATAAAAACTATATCTATTAACATCTCCATCCAATCCAGCAAAAACAGATATAATTCGGGGGACCAGAACGATACGCGCGTCGATGGTTGGAAAAAAGAGAAAATCGGAAGTCGTTCCTGTTTGATTTCTGACCACACTTTTAAATCCCAAAGAGACTTGATACTCTTTATATTTCGTAGTTAATGAGGGCGAAATTTTAATCAATGAATTGTCTAGCAATGCCAAAGTATCCATTTTATTGTTTAAATAATCGGCCGAAAAATCAATATTTAGCTTATCGTTGTTTGAGAATTTAAACAATTTCATGTTTTTAGCAAGGTTTCCATCAAAACCACCCATTATTTCGCGGTGATTATAATTATTATTAAAATAATGATATTTAAGACCATAGCGATGTTGCCAAGCATTTGGACTCACATTATTGGAAGTTAAAACAGCATTGGCTCCATAGTAATTAAGAACATGTTTTATATCGTTTTTAGTGAATGAATATTCAGGATTTTCTTCTGGCTTAAAACCATAAAAATGAACTGCTTTTCGTTTATAATCAAAACCAGAAGTGAGGGTAAATTTATTAAAAAAATATTTTCCATATAGAGCAGCATCGTTATCGCTGTATCCAGCATATGCATATTCTTTAATTTTTCCAGAGGATGACAAATGACGGTAATTGACCCCCAAAGCGTACTTTGAAGAACGAGTATTCATTAGGTGAACATCCAGATAAGGCGTAGTGTAATTACCAAAACCCGCTTTAATCAAATTACGATACAACTTAGTTAAGGGTTCTCCGGTCACTCTTGCAGGCGAAATATCCAATGGTTGAAATTGTGTGGGTACTTTTAGTGGCACAACATCGTATGTAAATCTGGGTGTAGCCACAGAAGTATCTCGCAGAACTGGACGATCGGAAATTTTAAACGCATCCGAGATAACTGGATCAAAGCCAGCTATTACGATTACGCTTTCCGAATAACGAATGGTGGTGTCTATTTGAGCAAAAACATTACTCCATAAACCAACAACAACTCCAAAAATAATACTTAATTTAATTCTCATAACACTATATTTAAAATCCTTATTCTTCTTCCTATAATTATTCACCAATCTTCTCTTCCTGAACATCAAAGCGATTTACATTCTTACTTTGCTCCTGTTCTTGTTCAAGCTTAATCACAGCTTTAAACTTATCGTCTGCAATTTTGACTAAATCTTGTCCTTCAAAATTATCTACTATGCTTTTGTATGTGTGTTTGGCTTGGAAAAGGTTGCCTTTTTCAACATAAATATCGCCCAGAAGGATGTATGATTTTGCCAACCAATACTCGTATGGCGAACCAGAACTGAGCAGATCAAATATGCGTTTTTCGCTGGCATCAAATTTTCCTTCTTTAAATTCAATTTCAGAAAGCACATAATAAGCCTCGGCTGCGGCTTCGTTTTTATTTTTCATTAAAACAAGAGCCTCTTTTTTCGCCAAATCATATTGTTCTGTATTCATGGCCGAGCGAATGGTCAACACACGACTCTCTTCCATCAGTTGATCGGATATTTTTTCGCGGAGCAATAACTCCTGTGCAGCCAAAATCGCTTCTTGATATTTTTTTAAATGATAAGAAGCTCGCATTCTGCCAGTTATAGAACCATTTATAAGCGTTTGATTGCTAGCAATGGGCTGTAATTTCGTATAATATTCGGCAGCTTTGAGATAGTCTTTCTTCTGATATAAAATATCGGCAGCGACTATAAGAGCGCGTTCTTGATAACTGGAATTAGGGAAATTTGCAATAATATGCTCGTATGCTTTTAGTGCTTCATCGGTATTTCCTGATTTAAATTCACATTCTGCCTTGTAATAATACGCTTTTAGAATAAAATATCCAGATGGGAATTTTTTAATATAATCATCGGCTCCTTTTTTGGCTTGAGAGCAATCGTCCACCAAAAATCTATTTTCTACTACTCTAAAGGTCAACGAATCTTGTTCAGATGAAGAAACAGTGGCACTGGGAATATTTTTAACGTATGCAAAAAACTCATCTACATTATTGTTGTCCACATAAATATTTCTGATGTTTTTCAAGGCATCTTTAGACTCTTCTGTTCCGGGATATTCTTCCACTAGTTTTTTCAGCACCGAAAGTGCTTTTTGATCTTCCGACATATTGTAGTACGTCAATCCCAGTTTTAATTTAGCGGGTCTAACATTCTTGCCTTTTGGATATTTCAAAATCAACCGATTGTATTCTTCAACTGCTTTTGGTAGGTCATTTATAGCCACATATGCATTGGCCAATTCAAAAAGCGCATCGGCATTGTATTTCGATTTTGGAAAACGATTCATCAAAACATTCAACACATCTTTTTTATCGCTCATTTTACCCACAGCACCCAATGCCAATGACTTTTGATACAGTGCATAATCGACATCGGTGGTGTTTGCCTCAACTGCTTTTGAATACATTTCAATGGAACGATTAAACTCCTTGGTCATGTAGAAACAATCTCCTGCTCGGTTGTAGGAATCGCCAATAATAGGGTCATTTTCCAACAGTTTAGGATCGTTTAACAATTTACGGAAAGCAATTAAAGCATTTGAAAAATCTTTTCGTTTAAAGTATGAATATCCAATTGAGTAATACGATTTTATAAATTCGGGTGTACCAAATGAGCTTTTGGATGTTTGAAAATTTTGATAGCTTTTAATGGCTTCTAAATATTCTCCAGAATTATACAGAGCTTCCGCTTTCCAATAGTGATTAAAAGCATTAATACGGCTATCGAAATCATTTTTGAGGGATTTATCAAAGTGAACAATCGCTTCTGCAAACTCTCCGTTATTAAATAATTCTATTCCTCTAAAGTGGGCAACTTGCTGATAGGCACTCAGCAATCTATGGTTTTTAACGTTTATTTTTTCTAAAGAAGCAATGGCAGAACGGTAGTTTTTTGTGGTTTGATAGATGGTCAACAGATACTCATTTACCTCATCAATTCGAGGGGAATTTGGATACACATTCACATATTCTTCAAAAGAAGCAATGGCACTTTGGAATGGATTTGTCGAAAATTCGTATTGCAACTTAGCATAATTTAGAAGTGATTCTTGCGTAATATCTTCCTCAATATTCAATTTATAAGCTTCATAAAATGCGTTGGAAGCATACTGTTTTTGATTCGTTTTCAAATAACAATCAGCAATGATATAATAAGCATTTTGTGCAAGTGTGTCTGGTGTATTGGTTAAATTTTTAAGATGGTGCAAAGCCCTAGTATAATCGCCAGTTTTATAGGCAGAAAAACCCATCATATAATGATCATCCCTGCTTGGATTGACATCTTTGTTTTGCATATAAACAGCCATTTGTCGCATGGCTTCGGGATAATCATTTTTATAATAATATGCTTCGGCTAAAATTCGTTTAATTTCGGGTTTTCTTTTTTCGCCAGATTTTTCGTATAACTCGGGTGCCAATGCAAAAATTTGATCGTAATTTTGTTGCAAATAATAAATTTGAATAATGTAATAAGGAACGATAGAGGCATAATATTCATCATTTTTAAGGTTCAAAAACTCTGTCAAAGCCGTTTGCAGATGCCTCTCTTCGTACGCAATATGAGCATAATAGTAGCTTGCCTGAGATTTAAACTTACTTTCGACATTTTTGACTTCGAAAAAATATTTTTTTGCTTCATTTTTCTGATCGGTTGCGAATAAACTGTATCCTTTTCGGTATTTATATTCAATTTGATCTTCATTGCTGAGCAAGTATAAATCTACGATTTCTAAAGATTTCAAACTTTTACTATAGTTTTTTTTCAAAAAATGCCAGCGAGCCAAATAGAAATTAGCCAAATTTACTGAATTATCCTGGCTGTATTCGTCAAGGAATGTCAAGAGAAGACTCTCTGTATTTTTGTGTTGTAAATGAAACGCAGCGATGGCATAATTAAATTTTGACTGAATATACAAGGGATTATTTTTATCCATTTTGCTTTTAAAAACATTTTCAAATTTCTTTTGAGCGGCTACATATTTTTCTTTTTGCATCAGCTCAATGCCGTCTTTAAAAGACATTTCGGGTTCAAAATATGCAGATGTTTTTTGCGAATAACCATTCAACACTGAGAAAATGAAGATGACAACCAGCGGAATTTGTTTAAATTTTCTAATCATAACAATACAATTTAGTATACAATACGAAATTACCTGAAAATAACGAGTATATAAACGCAAAATAGCATGATTTATTAACAACGCTTGTTTGATAAAAGATTATTTTTTACAAAACGAAAAAAGAAAGATATGCAAAGCTCCTCACATCATCAGCAACATCTTGATTACATGGATAATAGTAAAACAAATAAGTTTTTTCAATAAGTTTTCGGACATCTAATTGGTACTTTACCAACAAAAGATAATTCTTAAAAAAACCTAATGCTCAAAAAGGAGGATTTTGTAACGCGAATTTATAAGCCGGGTTCTGTATCCAACAAGTGGATGTTTGTCATTTATCTGGGGTAAATGTCGCCATTTACCTCTATCGGCCTACCCTCCGAGTTTGGGCGAGTCACCCTCGAGCCTCGGTTTATTTGGCTTTTCATCCCATGAGGTTTACCCGATACAACAGTTGCCTGCTGTACCCGTGAGCTCTTACCTCCCGTTTTCACCCTTACCACAACGAATTGTGGCGGTAATTTTCTGTGGCACTTTCTGTCATTTTGTCCTCCGTCAAAATGCCTTCCCGTTAGGAAGCATGGTACTCTGTGATGCCCGGACTTTCCTCTGTTCGTAAAAACAGCGACAAACCCATCCGCGTTACATTTGCAAAAGTACGATTATTTTTTCTAAATAGTATGCAAAAGAGTCTGAATTTTAGTCTTTTATTAAAGTTTGATATAGCAAATTAACCACCTCTTTATATGTCTTTGTATTTAGCGATTGCCGAGTATCCGTGGGTAAATGAAGATGGGTGTAGCTATATGTTGTGGCAACATACAAACCAGGGATTCCAATTTGATGGAAAGGGGTTAAATCGGCACCTCCTCCTCCCCAAGTTCGATCTGTCATTAAATTTGCATTTTTTTTATCAATCTCTTTCATTTTATTCCACAAATTGGGATTTGAAAGTCCATTTCCAATCTGAATACTATCACCAAAAGCAATGCAATCCATATTGTACATGGCTACAATTTTTTCTTTTTTCAGAGGGAGATTCTGAGCCATAAAAGTGCTTCCATCGAGTCCTTTCTCTTCGGCACTAAAAAGCACAAACAAAATCGATCGAGCTGGTTTCTTTTCTGCTGTAGAAATCAGTCGAGCCAACTCCAAAACAGCCGAAGATCCCGAAGCATTATCGTTGGCACCCGGAAAAACGAGATTTCCTTGCGAACCCACATGATCGAGATGTGCCGAAACAATCACAAATTCATCTTTTAGCACTGGATCTGAACCCTCTACATAAGCAAGCAAATTGCGAGTATCGGCTGCCGGACTATAATGAGCTGAAACCTTGTATTCAATTTTTGATTTTGCAGAAAGACTAAAAGGCATTTTTAAATTTTCGGTCAACCGATCCAAACGTTCCAAAGGATAACGAGTTCCAGACAAGAGCGAATCAACCCACGGAATATCTATCTGAAACTGAGGCATATCAGCATGATGGACACCCTCGCCATGCGAGGTGCTTCCAATTGGTTTTTGAGGATTTGCAAGATTGGGACGAGACACAAAAATTACGGCCACCGCTCCTTTTTCTTTTGCAACAGCCACTTGTCGACGTATCGAAAATTCGCCCCAGCCACTATCCGGGGCCGAAAATGGAGGATTTGATTTAAAAAGAATAACTGCTTTTCCAGCAATGTCTACCCCGCGATAATCGTTGTAATCTTCTTTGTTCTGACCATATCCACAAAAAGCCAAATCGACCAAACCACTTCCACTGCCCGTAAATCCTCTGCAAACAAAATCTTTTCCCAATTTCAAGGAATATTTTTTTCCATCAGGATTAATGACCGAAACAGAACATTCACTAATTTCGTTGCTCTCGACCTTAAATGACTGATTGTAATCGTCAATAGAGGCATGTTTTAGTTTTTTCAAACCAAGTTGTTCAAAATAAGCAACACAGTAATCCGCAGCCACTTCATATCCATGAGTTCCAGCCAAACGCCCTTTTAAATTATCCGAAGAAAAGAGATCGACATGTTTCATCAAGGAGTCTATTGAAACCATTTGAGCTTTTATACTTAAACTCATTCCCAAAAGCAATAAAAAGAGCTGGGTTTTTTTCATATCATTCAAGATAAATTATGGATTAATTTTGGCATAACGTTTTTCAATTTTATCTACTTCACGGATGCTTGCACGGAGGAATTTAAGCATCAGAACGTGTTGTTCATTTTCGGATAATTGCCATGAAATATCAGATTTTCGCAAGCGACTCATCGCCGACATCAAAACCAACGCACAGGAAACACTCACATTATAACTTTCCGTAAAACCGTACATCGGGATTTTCACAAATTCATCTGCCATGTCAATGGCTTGGTCAGTGAGACCAAGTTTTTCGGTACCAAACAAAAATGCGACCGGCGTGGAGAGGTCTATCTCGTCCAACATGGTATCTTTTTCGGCGGGCATTGTAGCCACCACTCTATACCCTTTTTGTTTTAAATCTTGAATGCACTCTTTTGTTGTTTTGTGCGGATGAATATCGAGCCATTTTGAAGCCCCCATAGAAATTTCTCTGTTCACTTGAAATTCAAACTGATTTTGAATAACATGAATATTTTGTACTCCGAAACACTCTGCCGAGCGAATCACTGCATTGGTGTTATGGGCTTGATAAAGATCTTCCACAGCAACACATAAATGATGAGTTCTGTTTTTGGCCACTTCTTGAATTTTGCAAAAACGTTCTTCTGTGACAAACTCTTTCAAATAATCAATTAAATTCTTCATATTCATATTCAAACACTCAAATTGGCTTCAAAAGTAAGAAATTTAGACAGAACAGCTCGAAAAATAAAAAAAAAAGCCATCCTTGCAGACAGCTCTTTTTAATCTTTTAAATCGAAGCTTATTTTACTTGACCTGAAAGTTCGTTACCTGCTTTAAATTTCACTACATTTTTTGCAGGGATAATCATTTCTTGTTTGGTTCTTGGGTTACGACCTTTGCGTTCTGCGCGGGTGTTAACAGTAAATGTACCGAAACCTACTAAGGAAATACGTTCGCCTTTTGCAAGAGTTTCACCAACTGTTTCCATAAAAGCACCTAAGGCAGCTTTTGTTTGTACTTTTGTCAAACCAGCTTTTTCAGCCATTGCATCGATTAATTCAGCTTTGTTCATTTTTGATTTGTTTTAATAAATATTTATATTTGAATTGAACATGGCAAATATAGCACATTCCTGAGAAAAGTCAAGTGTTTTATTCACAATTTATTAGAAATGTTGATAAAAACTGGCCGATTGTTAATAACTTTCCTGATTCTTAGCTAAATAAGACCTTACACGACACAATGCGAGTTACAGAACACGACCAAAGTCAGCAATATCTCTGAATCCCCTCAAGAAGGCATCAATAGGCATCCTTTTCTTGCCTAACATCTGTAAATCCTCAACATAAACCCACGAGTCTAAACACCTAATTTTCAACTCCTTTACCGAGTCGCTCCGGACTGTTCCAAGAGCTATTTTATCCTCGGTTTTCTGTATATTAACTCTAAATATTTTCAAATAAATACTCTTTTGTGAATTATTTCCTAATTCACAAAAAGCAGCTGGATAAGGAGATAATCCTCGAACAAAATTTTGCAACTCAACTCCATTTTTCGAAAAATCAATGCGACAGAATTCTTTAAAGATTTTCGGAGCGGGCTTCAAAACAGCGTCTTCTGGCAAAACTTGAGGTTTTCGAGGAACATTGCCTTTTTGAATAGAAAGCAATGTTGTGTGTACCAGTTCGGCTCCCACAGTCATTAATTTATCATGCAAGGTACCTGCATCATCTTCTGAATCAATAGGCACTTCAACAGCATCAATAATATCGCCCGTATCAATCTCTTCATTAATAAAGAATGTTGTAACTCCCGTTTTGGTTTCACCGCTTATAATTGCATGATTAATGGGAGCGGCACCTCTGAATTGGGGCAATAAAGAAGCATGAAGATTAAAAGTTCCCATTGGAGGCATATTCCAAACCTGTTTGGGCAACATTCGGAAAGCAACAACTACAAAAACATTCGCTTTATAAGTTGCCAGCTCCTCCAAAAAATCTGGATCTTTCAGTTTCATGGGTTGCAAAACCGGAATATTATTCTTTAAAGCTTCATTTTTTACTGCAGAAGAAGTTATTTTTTGTCCCCGTCCCGAAGGTTTATCAGGAACTGTAACCACAGCAACAACATCGTGCTTTTTGGCTATAATATAACGTAGAACACCTGATGCAAAATCAGGTGTTCCCATAAATACAATTCGCATTTTTATATTTTTTATAAGGATCTTTCTAAAGCAATCATTTTAAGGCAAGCAATGGCGGCTTCTACTCCTTTATTTCCGTGTTTTCCTCCCGAACGTTCGAGGGCTTGTTGCATATCATTTGTAGTGAGCACTCCAAAAATA
>Ga0265295_1003036_pt1 | contig 25208 bp, 25 predicted proteins | sample Munlansysbiofilm_FD_192503 | JGI IMG/M metagenome (GOLD analysis project Ga0265295, IMG submission 192503) | Leachate microbial communities from a municipal landfill in Southern Ontario, Canada - Methane capture system biofilm | ecosystem: Engineered > Solid waste > Landfill > Unclassified ... | reverse complement strand
AAGGCCAAGGTGTTCTTGGTCGACTCCCGGCCCGCGATGCGCTACAACCAGTCCCACCTGCCCGATGCGGTCAGCATCCCGGTACCCATGCTGGAGGAGAAACAGGCGGCGGTGCTGCCCAAGGACAAGAACGAGATGCTCGTCTTCTACTGCGGAGGGCCCACATGAGGCATGTCCACTGCCTCCGCCGGTCTGGCGAAGAAAAACGGTTATAACAACGTCCGCGTCTATCTCGACGGTGAGCCGGCCTGGTCCAAAGCCGGGTTGCCCACCTATTCCACCCATGATTTTGTCATCAACGGCAACGTCGTGCTGATCGACATCCGGCCAAGCAACGAGGCGCAGGCCGGACGTATCAAGGGCGCCTACAGCATCCCCTACGACGATCTCGAATACCGGCTCAACGACGTGCCCCGCAACGCCCCCGTCGTGCTCTACGGCAACGAAGAGGTGCAGGACGCGGTCAACGACGTGCGCGACGAAGGATTCAACTTCGTCTCCCTGGTCAAGGGCGGCTATGACGGCTGGGTCAAGTCCGGCGGCGAGATCGAGAAAGGCCCGATCTTCAAGACCGAGATCCGCTGGGTGCGCAAACTCGGCAAGGGCGAGGTGTCGGTGGCCGACTTCCGCAAGGCGGTGCTCGGCGAGGTCGATGACGTGGTCGTGGTCGATGCCCGCACCAAGGAGGAGATCGCCGAACTGGGGATCTTCCCGAACACCATCAACATCCCGCTGGACGAGATCCCGGCGCGGTTGAACGAACTGCCCAAGGACAAGAAGATCTACGTCCACTGCTCCACCGGTGCGCGGGCCGACATGGCCTACAACGAACTGGTGAAACACGGCTATGACACCAAGTTCCTGCTCCTGAACATCCAAGACGCGGAATGCGACTGCCCGATCATTCGGCCGTAACCGTTACCACCCCCTGAGCGGGGCCACCTGCTCCTCGAGGCGGCATCCGGACCTGAGCGGTCCGGATGCCGCCTTTCTTTTTTCCCGGTGCGGGAAGCTTTCTTTTTTCCCGGTGCGGGAAGGTCGCTTCAGAGGGCGGTCAACTGGTCGAGCAGGTCCCTGAGGGTGGGCAGGGCTTGCCGGGCAGCGGCTATGGCAGAAGCTTGCCCGGCCTGCTCCACCGCCTCGGCCAGGCGACGCATCGACTCGATACCGAGGCTGGCCGCCGCGCCCTTGAGGCTGTGGGCCGCGGCCACGGCGACGGCCCCGTCGGCCGCAGCCACGGCACCGCTGAGCTGATCGATGTCGGCGGCGGCCGCCTGTTGGAACAGGGTGAGCAGTTCCTCGAGAAGCGCCTCGTCGCCGGCGGTCTCGGCCAGGGCCGCGGTTTTGTCCCAGTACAGCTCAGCCATGGACTCTCACTCAGGAGAACGGGGACGGATAAGTACAGGAAAAAACGCAGGCCTGTACCGCGGCAAAGGGGACGACCCCCTCGCGCAGGCAGTGGAGGCGGCCGGCGCGGACGCCGACAAGGGTCGACCCCTGACCGCCCGGGGTGGCACCGCCGTCGAGCACCAGGTCGACCGCGTCACCGAAAATAGCAAACGCCTCGGCCGCAGTCACCGCCGGCGGCTGGCCGGAGAGATTGGCACTGGTGGCGGTGAGCGGCCCGCCGCAGGCCGCGATCAACTGGTTGGCTGCGGCCAGGGGCGATTGGCGCACACCGACCGTGCCGGTGTTGCCGGTGAGCCGGGCGGGCAGGTCCGCCCGGGCCGGCCAGACCAAGGTGAGCGGCCCGGGCCAGAAGCAGCGCATCAGGGGGGGAAACAGGGACGGCACGCCCGCTGCCAGCAGACCGACCTGCTCCGCCCCGCTCACCAGCACCAGGATCGGCAGGTCGGCGGGTCGCTGCTTGACCAGGAACAGCCGCTCCAGGGCAAGCGGCTGAAACGGGTCCACCGCCAGGCCGTAGTAGGTTTCGGTCGGAAAGGCGACCACGCCGCCGCCGCGAACAATCGTTGCCGCGCGGCGCAGCGTGGCCGCGGTGATCGCGACCGGACCGCTCACATTGCCAGGGCCCGGTTCTTGGCCGCCACCTGTTCGGCCATGTCGCGCACATGCTGCTCGAGTCTGGCAGCCAGGGCCGGGTCGCTGATGGCGAGGATGCGCACCGCCAGCACGGCCGCGTTCTTGGCCCCGGCCTTGCCGATACCCATGGTGGCCACCGGAATGCCCGGAGGCATCTGCACGGTGGACAGGAGCGCGTCCAACCCGTTCAGCGACGAGGCGTCCAGCGGCACGCCGATGACCGGCAGGTTGGTGTGTGCGGCCAGCACCCCGGCCAGGTGGGCGGCCATGCCCGCGCCGGCGATGATAAGCTTCAGGCCCCGCTCCCGGGCGCTGCGGGCGTAGGCCGCGGCCTCCTCCGGGGTGCGGTGGGCCGAATTGATGGACATCTCCCAGGTGACGCCGGCCCAGTCGAGGAACTCGGCGGCGGCTCGCATCACCGGCAGGTCCGAGTCGCTGCCCATGACAATGCCGACCACCGGGCCGACCGGAGCCTGGAGCCGGGCCAGGGCGCGGTGACCGATGTCCCGGCGGAAGAAGCAGTCCGGCCATTTGATCAGATCCACCGCCTGGTAGGCCCGGTCAATGGCCTCGCGGATATCCGCACCGATGGCGGTCACGCCCAGCACCCGCCCGCCCTTGGTGACCGTCTGCTTGCCGCGCACCTCGGTGCCGGCGTGGAACACCTTCACGCCCTCGACCTTGGCCGCCTTGTTCAGTCCCTTGATCACCTTGCCGGTCTCGTAGGGTCCAGGGTAGCCGCCGGAGGCCAGGACCACGCAGACCGTGGGCCGGGGGTCGATGTCCAGTTGCACCTGATCGAGGGTCCCGTCAATGCAGGCCTCGAGCACGTCCACCAGGTCGCTGTTCAGGCGCATGAGCAGCGGCTGGCACTCGGGGTCGCCGAAGCGGCAGTTGAACTCGAGTACATTGATCCGGTCGCCGTCGATCATCAGGCCAGCATAAAGCATGCCCGTGTAGGGCCGACCGTCCGCGGCCATGCCGCGCACGGTGGGCAGCATGACCTCCTCCATCACCCGCCGGGTCATCGCTTCGGTCATCACCGGGGCCGGCGAATAGGCGCCCATACCGCCGGTGTTCGGCCCCTGGTCATTGTCCCAGGCGGCCTTGTGATCCTGTGAGGAGGGCAGCGGCAGCACGGTGCTGCCGTCGGTGAAGGCGATAAACGAGGCCTCCTCGCCGACGAGGAATTCCTCGATCACCACCCGGCTGCCGGCCGCGCCAAAGGCCTTATCGCGCATGATCAGGTCCACCGCCTGCTCGGCCTCGGCCACGGTCTGGGCAAGAAGGACACCCTTGCCGGCGGCCAGGCCGTCCGCCTTGACCACACAGGGCGCGCCGATGGTTGCGAGGTATTTCTTCGCCTCGGAACGCTTGCCAAACGATTTGTAACGGGCGCTGGGAATGTTGTGCCGGGCCAGAAAATCCTTGGTGAAGACCTTGCTCCCTTCAAGCACCGCCCCCTTGCTGTCCGGCCCGAAGATGCGCAGCCCCTCTTCCCGGAACACGTCGACAATGCCCTGGGTGAGCGGCTCTTCCGGGCCGACCACGGTCAGGTCGATGCCCTCGTTCCGGGCAAAGTCGAGCAGGCCGGGGATGTCATTGGCGGCGATGTCGACACAGGTGGCCATCGCGCGGATGCCGGCATTACCGGGCGCACAGAAGAGTTCCGGTCCCTTCGCCGACTGGGCCAGTTTCCAGACGAGCGCGTGTTCGCGGCCGCCGCTACCTATCACGAGAATTTTCATGGTCCACGCTCCGTTCGCTGAATTGCAGCGCGCATCGTTGTGATGGCGCGTTTCTTTTTAATAAATCTCCGCCGACCCCGTCCAGCAAAATATCGGGCTCGAACCCGATGGTCGGAAATCCTTCCTGTTTTTCAAGGGTTCCACAAGTAATTACGATTGTTTCCCGGTATTTTTCTTGACACCCGATGGATCAAACGGTACCTTCGTAAAAATGAGGATTCATTCATTTTTTAGAGCATCTGCCTGATTGAACATGTGGAATGAAATCGGCTGACAAGCACCGCAAGATAATACGTGCTGCCATCAAGGTCTTTGCCAAGAAGGGCTTCTTCAACGCCCGCATTTCCGACATTGCCAAGGAGGCGAAGGTCGCCGACGGCACCATCTATCTGTATTTCAACAACAAGTTCGACATTCTCCTGTCCGTTTTCGAACAGGAAATCGGCAAACTGATCGAACAGGTCGTGCTGCTCCTCGACAAGGAAGACAACCCGAGGAGAAAACTCGAGATCTTCATCGACAATCACCTCGAGGAGATGAAGCGCAATAAATACCTCGCGGAAGTCATCCACATCGAATTGCGCCAAACGAGCAAGCTCATCCGCGAGTACCGCAAGAACAAGTTCAGCGAATACCTCGATATTATCGCCACGATCATCGACACCGGTCAGCAGGCGGGCATTTTCCGCCCGGACCTTCAGCCCGAAATCGCCAAACAGCTCATCTTCGGCGCCCTGGACGAGGTGTCGAGGATCTGCAACATCGGCAAGGATCACCCATATACCATCGAAGAGGTGAGCCGTCAGCTCACCGCCACCTTCCTGGAAGGGATGCTCGCCCCCCAATCCTGAGTCTCTCCGGCCAGGTTTCCCCCACCTACCCGCCCCACACCCTGCAGGCAGCAGCAAACCGGACCGGCAGCGTCCGCCGGCCCGAGTTGTCGCAATCCTTTTAGTGGATCTTCGACGGGGAGATGAGTACCACCTCGAATTCGCGGATACCGCCGGGGGTCTTGGTGACCACCTCGTCGCCGACCTCCTTGCCGAGCAAGGCCCGGCCAAGCGGCGAGAGCACGGAAATCGACCCTTTTTTCACATCCGCCTCCTCCGGGCCGAGCAGCTGATAGGTGACCTCAGCCTCGGTGGTCAGGTCGAACAGGGTGACCACCGTGCCGAACACCGCCCGCTCGACAGGCACCTTGGCGCAGTCGATGACCTCGGCCCGACCGAGCTTGTCCTTGAGTTCCAGGATACGGCCCTCGACCAGGCTCTGCCGTTCCTTGGCAGCGTGATATTCGGCGTTCTCGCTGAGATCGCCGTGTGCCCGGGCCACCTCGATCGCCTTGACAATTTCGTGCCGCTCCACGCGCTCGAGCCGTTCGAGTTCGTCGCGGAGCTGCTGATGACCCGTCAACGACATCGGGATGCGTTGAACCATCTCCAATCCTCCTGTTGTGCAGGCGCTGCCGTGACTGTGGCGGCCTGCCGGTGTTGATGTCATGAAAAAAGAAAAAGGCAGAGGCCCCGCCAAACGGCGAGGCCTTTTCTGCCTGGAAGGGCGACCGGCGGACGCTGCCGGTGCCGTAGTCAGCGGGTCCGGTAGAACCGCTGTATGGTCTCGACCACAAAGGCGAGCTGGTCGCCGGTCAGTTCCGGGTAAATGGGCAGCGCCAGGGAGGTGGCCGCGGCCCGCTCCGCCACCGGGAAGTGCTGCTGCCGGAAAGTCTCGTCCTTGAGGCATTCCTGCTGGTGGAGGCAGAGCGGATAGTAAATTTCGCAGCCAACAGCGTTGTCCTGCAGGAACTGGCGCAGTTCATCGCGCCGCGGGACAAGGATAACGAACTGGTTGTAGATGTGATGATTGTGCAACTCCGCGCCCGCAACGCCCGCATACACTGCCTGAGGCAGAGTCACCGGGTCGCCGGCCAAGCCGGCCTCGCGGAAGAGCTGACGGTAGAGGTCCGCGTTGCGCCGCCGGGCCGCATGCCAGGATTCGAGATGGTCGAGCTTGACAGTGAGCACCGCAGCCTGAATCGGGTCGAGCCGGAAATTGCCGCCGACCCGCGAGTGGAAGTACTTGGGCTCGGCCCCGTGATTGCGGTTGGAGCGGACGATCCCGGCAAATTCCGCAGCCGAGGTGGTGACCATGCCGCCATCGCCGATACCGCCCAGGTTCTTGCTCGGAAAAAAGGAGAAACAGCCGCTCAAGCCCATACTGCCGGCCCGTTTCCAAGTGACGGTGCCGCTGTCGGTGCACGGGTATTCGGCGCCGATCGCCTGGGCCGCGTCCTCGATCACCGGCACGCCATATTCTTCGGCCAGCCGGCCGATCCGCCCCATGTCGGCGCACTGGCCGTAGAGGTGGACCGGGATGACGGCCTTGATCCGCGCTCCGTTTTTCCGGTCCAAGGCCAGGGCCTCGGCCATGCGGTCCGGATCCATGTTCAGGCTGTCCGGCTCGACATCCACGAACACCGGTTGCGCCCCCACCCGGAGCACCGTGCCCATGGTGGCGAAGAAGGTGTACGGCGTGGTCAGGACCAGGTCGCCGGGACCGATGTCCAGCGACATGAGCGAAACCAGCAGCGCGTCCGTGCCACTGGATACCCCGATGCCGTGCGCTGCGCCGCAGTAGGCGGCGATCTTTTCCTCGAGCTCATTCACTTCGCGGCCGAGAATGTAGCCGGTGGAATCGACCACCCGGGTCACGGCCTCCATGATCTGCGGGCGTAACTGGGCCAGTTGCGGTTTCAAGTCGAGCAGGGGTACATTCATCGCGGAAGAAAGGGGCAAGGATGGGGGGTGCGAAACGTTCAGGAGGAGTGATCCGAGGGACCGGCGGCGAGGATGATGCCATCGCCGCTGAGGAAGTCCTGGATGTCGGGCATTTCCTTTTCGAACTGCTTCTTCAGTTTCTTGAGTAAATTCGATTCGATCTGGCGGACCCGCTCACGCGAGATGTTGAACTCGTCGGCAATGGTCTGCAGGGTTCTGGGCTCGTCGCTGAGCAGGCGGGTATTGAGAATGACCTGCTCCTTCTCGTTCAGCCGGGTGCTCAGGTCGGCGAGGATCGTGGCCAGCCGTTCGCGCATCTGCTGGCTGGCAACCATGTCCTCGACGCCCGGGCCGTCGTGGGGAATGAAATTTTTCTGCTCGTCCTCCGAGTCGCTGCGCACCGGGGCCTCCAGGGAGACATCCCAGTTGTCCATGCGCTGACTCATCTCGATGACTTCGCTCTCCTTGACGTTCAACCGCTCGGCGAGCAGCTTGACCTCCGGCTTAAACCCCTGGGATTCGAGCAGCTTCTTCTCCTTGTTCAGGCTGAAGAACAGCTTGCGCTGCGCCTGGGTGGTGCCGATCTTCACCAGCCGCCAGTTGTCCATGATGAACTTGAGGATGTAGGCGCGGATCCAGTAGGCGGCGTAATAGGAGAACTTGACCCCCCGGTAGGGGTCGAATTTCTTGGTGGCCTGCACCAGGCCGACATTGCCCTCCTGGATGAGGTCCATGAAGTTCTGCATCCAGTACTTCTGGAAATCCATGGCCACCTTGACCACCAGGCGCAGGTTCGAGGAGACGAGCCGGTAGGCGGCGTCGGGATCACCGGTCTCCTGAAAACGCACCGCCAACTCCTCGGTCTCCTCGCGACTGAGCAGCTCGTACTGGCTGATCTCCTGGAGATAGCGGTGCAGGGCCGGATTGCTCAGCGCCGGCAGGTTGTCGTCGCTGTCAATCAGCACCAGCGGGTGGCGCATCGGCTCATTCTGGTCCGGACTGTTGCTGGCGATCTCGTCTCTCATTGCATCCGTCATCTGTCAGAACACCGAGCCCCGCAAGGCAATCCCTGCAGGGCAATCATAATATCTTTACTCGAAAATTCTGAAAAAAGCACTTTAATCTGACCCGGACCGCAGGGAGGTTTAATTCTGCCTGGATCTGTGCTATGCATACGCGTCTGTTCCGCCGTTCCCTTCCGTTTCTTCCAGCCCTGTTCGCATTCTATGAAAAAAATAAGAAATTTCAGTGTTATCGCTCACATCGACCACGGCAAGTCGACCCTTTCCGACCGGATGATCCAGTACTGCAAGATGGTCACCGACCGGGAATTCAAGGACCAGTTGCTCGACAACATGGACATCGAGCGGGAGCGCGGCATCACTATCAAGTCGCAGACCATCTGCCTGCCCTTTCTGGCCGAGGACGGCGAACTCTACACCCTCAACCTGGTGGACACCCCCGGTCATGTCGATTTCAGCTACGAGGTGTCCCGCGCGCTCAGTTCCTGCGAGGGCGCCCTGCTGCTCATCGACGCCTCCCAGGGCATCGAAGCCCAGACCCTGGCCAATCTGTACCTGGCCATGGAGAATAACCTCGAAATCATCCCGGTGATCAACAAGATCGACCTGCCGGCGGCCGAGCCGGACAAGGTCGCCATCCAGATCGAGGAGGACCTCGGCCTGGACGGGGCCACCATCCGCAAATGTTCGGCCAAGACCGGCGAGGGTGTGCCGGAGTTACTCAACGCCATTGTCCGCTTCCTGCCGCCGCCCCAGGGCGATCCTGAGGCGCCGCTGCAGGCGCTCATTTTCGACGCCAACTACGACCCGTACCGCGGCACGGTCATCTCGGTGCGCATTGTCAACGGCACGGTCAGGACCGGGGACCAGATCCTGTTCATGTCCAACGGCGCCGACTACCGGGTGGAGGAACTGGGCATTTTCCGTCTGCGCCGCGAACCGCGGCAGCAGCTGGCCGCCGGTGAGGTCGGCTACATTATCGCCGGGGTGAAGACCGTGTCCGACACTCGCCCGGGCGACACCATCACCCTCAAGGAACGGCCGGCAGCGGCTTCCCTGCCCGGCTTCAAGGAGGTCCAGCAGGTGGTGTTCTCCTCGCTCTACCCGGTCTCCACGGACGACTACGAGGACCTGGCCAACGCCCTGGAGAAACTCAAGCTCAACGACGCGGCCCTCACCTTTCAAAAGGACTCGTCAGCAGCGCTCGGCTTCGGCTTCCGCTGCGGCTTCCTCGGCCTGCTCCACCTCGAGGTGGTGCAGGAACGGCTCGAACGGGAGTTCGACATCTCGCTCATCCTCACCGTACCCACGGTCAAGTACAACTTCTACCTGCAGAACGACACCCTGGTCGAGGTCGACAATCCCACCTACTTCCCGGACCCCGGCTCCATCAGCCGGGTGGAGGAGCCGTTCATCAAGGCCACCATCCTCATCCCGGAGCGCTACATGGGTGTAGTCATGACCCTGTGCATGGAGCGGCGCGGCGAGAACATCAAGTACCACTACCCCATGCCCGGCCGCATCGAGTTCATCTGCGAACTGCCCCTGGCCGAGGTGATTTACGATTTCTACGACAAGCTGAAATCCGTGACCCAGGGGTACGGGTCGTTCGACTACGAATTGGTTGACTACCGGCCCAGCGACCTAGTCAAGCTCGACATTCTCGTCAACGGCGAGCAGGTGGACGCCCTGTCCCAACTGGTGCACCGCGCCCGCGCCCGGGAGCGGGGCTTGAAAGCCTGCGAAAGCCTGAAGGAGGAAATTCCGCGGCAGATGTTCAAGATCGCCATTCAGGCAGCCATCGGCGGCAACGTCATCGCCCGGGAGACGATTTCGGCCCTGCGCAAGGACGTGACCGCCAAATGTTACGGCGGCGACATCAGCCGCAAGCGGAAACTCCTGGAGAAACAGAAGGCGGGCAAGAAGCGGATGAAGACCGTGGGCAATGTCGACATTCCCCAGCGGGCCTTCCTGGCGGTGCTCAAATCGGATCAGTAGGGGGCGGCGGGGCCTCGGAGCTGCCCTCTTCGGGAGTGCTGGCAAAGGCGGCCAGCCGCTGGCGCAGTTCCTCGACCCCCTGACCGGTGCGCGCCGAGAAGACGATGCGTCCGGCCGGGGTGAGGGTGAGGCCGGCATCGAGCACGGCCGCGTTTTTCTGCTGCTCGTTGCGGCTCAGTTTGTCGGCCTTGGTGTAGACGGGCAGGAAGTGGATGTGGTGATAGCGGAGCCAGTCGATCAGCTCCCGGTCGAGGGTTTTCAGTTCATGGCGCAGGTCGATGATCACCACCACGCAGGCCAGGCTCGGCCTGGTCTCCACGTACTGGCTGATCAGTCCCTGCCAGGAGCGGCGGGTCTCCTGCGACACCCGGGCAAAGCCGTAGCCGGGCAGGTCCACCAGGTAGAGGGCTTCGTCGAGGAGAAAGTAGTTGAGGCTCTGGGTCTTGCCCGGTTTGCCGCTGGTCTTCACCAAACTGGTGCGGTTGACCAGCCGGTTGATCAGGCTCGACTTGCCAACGTTGGACCGGCCGGCAAAGGCGATGTCCGGCCGGTCCGGCGGCGGCAGCTGGCCGATGGTGTAGGCGGAGAGGAGAAAACTCACGTTGCCGTAATTCATGCCTGCCCGCCCGGTGCTCAGATGACCTTGTTGAGGGAATACTCGATAATGCCCTCGGCACCGTTCTTCTTCAGCTTCGGCACCAGGTCGCGCACCTGGTGCTCGCTGATGACCGTCTCCACCGAGAACCACTCCTGCTTGTAGAGCTTGGCCACGGTCGGTGCATGCAGGCTGGGCAGCATGGTGATCACATCGTCGAGCCGCTCCGCGGATACGTTCATCTTCAGGCCGACGATCCGGTCGGCGCGCAGGGCACCCTGCAGCAGCAGGGCGATATTCTCGATCTTTTCCCGCTTCCAGGGATCGGCCAGGGCCGCCCGGCTGGCGATCAGCTGGGTGTTGGACTGCATCAATTCGTGGATCACCCGCAGGCCATGGGCGCGGATGGTCGACTCGGTTTCGGTGACCTCGACAATGGCGTCACACAGCCCGGACACCGCCTTGGCCTCGGTCGCCCCCCAGGAGAAAGTGATGTCGACGCGGATGCCGCGCTCGGCGAAGAACCGCCTGGTAACGTTGACCAGCTCGGTGGCGATGCGCTTGCCGTCCAGCTGCTCGATGCGGGTGATGTTCGAGTCGCCGGGCACGGCGATCACCCAGCGGGTCGGCTTCTTGCTGACCTTGGAGTACACCAGGTCGGCCACCACCTCCACGTCCGAGTCATTCTCCAGGGTCCAGTCCTTGCCGGTGATACCGGCGTCGAGCATGCCGCCCTCGATGTAGCGGGACATCTCCTGCGGCCGGCAGATGGAGCAGGAGAGTTCCGGGTCGTCGACCTCGGGAAAATAGTTGCGCGAGGCCAGCTTGATGCGCCAGCCTGATTTTTCGAACAGGGCAATGGTGGCGTTTTCCAGACTGCCCTTGGGGATTCCCAGTTTCAGTACGTTCATATCGTTCGCCTTGATTGTTCAGAACTCTGCGGTACCGGTTCCTTCGAGCCGTAGACCGCGGCCGGGTCGAAGACCCTGTCCGACTCGTGGATGACGAGCTCGTCACCCACCACTTTGCGGTAGAAACAGCTGCGGTAGCCCGTGTGGCAGGCCGCGCCGCCCAGCTGCTCGACCTTGAAGACCACCGTGTCCAGGTCGCAGTCCACATAGATAGCGCGAATCAGCTGCACATGGCCGGAGGTTTCGCCCTTCAGCCACAGGCTGGCCCGCGACCGGCTCCAGTAATGGGCCTTGCCCGTCTCCAGGGTTTTTTTCCAGGCCAGTTCATTGATATAAGCGAGCATGAGCACCTCGCCGGTCCTGTGGTCCTGGACGATGGCGGGCAAGAGCCCGTTTTTGTCCTTGGTGAAAGCAAGTTCGATCATGGAGTGCGCATATCCTCTGCAGGGTGGAGCGAGTACTTGATGCGGGTCGTGGCTGTCCGGAGACAAAGCGGGAAGGCCGACCGCGCGTGCCGCCGAGCCAAAGCACACATTTTTATGCGTTTGCCCGCTGTTTGTCAAGTCTTCCGTCGATGGCCGGCCGCTCTTGTCAAACCGGCGGTACTTCAGTATAGTCCGCCGCCAGATTCTTTCGTCCTCCCCCATCTGCCAAGGATAGTGCCCCATGCATGCCGTTCAGCTGTTTGACACCGTTTCCGTCAGTTACACCGCCAGCCTGCCCACGGGCGAGATCATCGACAGCGTGCCGGAAACCAGCCCGCTCACCCTGATCATCGGTTCCGGCAGCATCCTCAAGGCGGTCGAAGCCTCGCTCCTCGGCCTGGAACCGGGCCAGACCCGGTCCGTGGACATCCTGCCCGAGGACGCCTTCGGCCCGTACCAACGGGCCCTGGTGCATGAGGTACCCCGCAGCGCCTTCGCCGACCGCATCGATCCGAAGCCGGGCATGGTCCTGTCGCTCACGGTCGAGCGGGACGGCGTACCGCAACAGGTACCGGCGACCGTTCTCGCCGCGGACAGCGAAACCGTCACCGTGGACTACAACCATCCCCTGGCCGGCAAGATCATCACCTACACGGTGCGTCTGCATGCCATCGGCACCTGAAGCGGGTGTCGCCCATGCACCAACCCGCACCGACCCGAGATACCGAGGCCTTTCGCCGCCTGCAGGAGATCGTCACCACTCTGCGTGGCGCCAACGGCTGCCCCTGGGATATCCGGCAGACCCCGGCCAGCCTGAAAAAATACCTGTTGGAGGAGTGCCGGGAACTGGCAGAGGCCATTGACAGCGGCCATGAGGAGGATATCTGTGAGGAGATCGGCGATGTCTACTTCATCCTCACCATGCTCACCACCATGTTCACGGAACAGCAGGGCTTTACCGCCGGCGATGCGCTGGAACGAATCAGCGCCAAGATGATCAGACGTCACCCGCATGTGTTCGCCGGCACCGCCACTGGCGACGAACAGCAACTGCGCCGCCAGTGGGAACAGATCAAGGCCGAGGAAAAGCAGGCAGCAGCCGCCAAACGGTCCGCCTAGCTTTTTCCCTTGACACCTCTCGCTTTCTTTTTCTATACTCACGGGCTTACCAATCTCACCCTTCTCGCTCTCACCTGTTTGGAAGCGAGGGCCACTATGACCACGAGGAGGCATCATGCGTCAGTACGAGACCACGTTCATTCTCCGCCCCAACCTGGGCGAAGAACAAACCACCGAAATCATAGACCGAACCGTCGCCATCATCACCGGCGACGAGGGCTCGGTCATCTGTCTCGACCGCTGGGGCGTCAAGCGCCTCGCTTACGAGATCAACAAGGAAATTCAAGGGTACTACGTCTACTTGAATTACGCCGCGCCCGGCAAGACAGTGGACGAGATCGAGCGCATTTTCCGTATCGATGACAGGGTGCTGCGCTATCTGACCGTTAAACTCGGTGACAACATGACCGCTGAGACGATCGAGGCTGAAAAGCAGCGAATCGCCGACGAGGCGGCCCGCGCCGCCGACGAAGCCGAGGACGGTGAAGGCGAAGAGTCGGATGACGAAACCGCCGGCGAAGATTCCGCAGAAGAAGAATAACACCCAGTTCGTTGCCCTGAAGGAGGAACACCCATGGCCCCACCCAGAAAAGTTTTTTCCCGTCGTCGTGTCTGCCGTTTCTGTACGGACAAGGAAATCTTCATTGATTACAAGGACGCCAAAACCCTGAAGAATTTTGTCACTGAACGGGGCAAAATCGTCCCCCGGCGCATCTACGGCACCTGCGCCAAGCACCAGCGCCAACTGACCGAGGCGGTCAAACGCGCCCGGCAGCTTGCCCTGCTGCCGTACTCGGGGTCGACTCTCTTTTAGGTCGTCGCGACAACCATGACCGATTCCCGGCCGGGGCGGCAGAGGTTGCCCCTGCACCCCGGCCAGACGTTTCTCTGCAGTGTCCTGTTCTTTCTGCCAGCCCTGATTCCACCGCTGTTCGGCTGGCTGAATGGTTTCTTGGCGGTTCCCGTTGTCTACCTGTTGAGCAGCAGGGGCACGGGCACCGGTTCGATGCAGTTGCAGATCAGTCTGCTGGCGGCGGGGCTGGCGGCCCTGTTCACCGGCCGTATTGAAGGGTTCCTTTTCTCTCTCACCCTGGTGCCGCTGGGCTACTCGCTCCACCGGAGCGCGCAGGCAGGCGCATCACCGGCACAGAGCGGCGGCCGGGGAGCACTGGTCCTGCTCGGTACCTGGCTGCTCTTCTGGACCCTGCAGGGCATGGTCAGCGGCGTCAACCCGTACACCCACCTGCGCGAGTCGCTCGACGCCGGCTTCCGCCAGATGGTCGAGTTCGCCGCCTCGGATGAGGCGGGGCTGACGCCGGAGATGCTCTACAGTGTGCAGCAGGCCCTCGGCGAAATCAGGGAAACCGCGCCCCGACTGCTCCCCGGACTGCTTGCCGCCCTGGTCCCGGTGACGGTGTGGCTGAACATGGTCCTGGTCAATGGTCTGGTCCGCCGTTTTCGCGGCGAAGGGTCCCTGTGGGACCGTTATGCCACCTGGACCCTGCCCGAGTATCTGGTCTGGGCGCCCATCGCCGCAGTCGCCGTGCTGCTGGTCAGCGACGGCACAATCCGCGACTTCAGTGCCTGGGTCCTGCTGATCGCTGCCACCCTGTATTTCTTCCAGGGGCTGGCGGTGTTCGTCGCCCTGCTTGAACGCTGGCGAACACCAACCTTCCTGCGGGTGCTCCTGTACTTGGTGTTCATCCTGCAGAGTTACGGTATGCTCATGTTGGCGGTTCTCGGGTTGAGTGACGTCTGGTTCAATTTCCGGCGGCCACGGGACAAAACAGGACCCTGACGCGACCGGCGCCAGGAGCGCATCACCGGCTGCGATATCGACGACAATTTCACGACAAAACGAATCAACCCATAGAGTAAGAGGGTATCAGCAATGGAAATCATCCTGAAGGAAACGATCGACACCCTTGGCCTGGAAGGCGAAATCGTCAAGGTCAAGAACGGCTATGCACGCAACTTCCTCATCCCGCGCCAGAAAGCGGTGCTGGTCAACAAGGCCTCGCTGGCCCGCCTGGAGAGGGAAAAGCAAGCCATCGCCGCCCGCCTGGCCGAGCAGAAGCGGAGCGCCGAGTCCATGGCCTCCCGCCTGGAAGGCAAAGTGGTCACCATCAGCAAACGGGTCGGTGACGAAAACCGGTTGTTCGGCTCGGTCACCGGCAGTGACATCGCCGCCGCCCTGGAGAAGGAAGGCATCGCCCTCGACCGGCGGAACATTGTTCTCGCGGATGCCATCAAGGCCCTCGGTGAGTACAAGGTAACCGTCAAGGCCGGCTACCAGACCACTGCCCAGGTGCAGGTGCTGGTGGTGCCCGAGACCATCGGCGACCAGCAGTAAGAAGCGCCGGCCGGCGCAACCTCCTGCCGGCCGCTGGTCCCCGACCAATCCTCCCGCGCGCCCGTCCCCTACCCGGCGCCCGGGAGGATACGGCAATGCCCAAAAAGCCCTGAACAAGTGCCTTTTCTGCAGCCAGAAAAGGCACTTGTATTTTGGCCGTGCCTTTCCATGGGGCGGCCGGTATAGTGGCGCCACAAACCAGGAGCCTCACCCGCCTCGCCCCCAGCCATGTCACGCGACCCTTTTTCCAACCCCGCCCCGTCCGGACGCATGCTGCCCCCCCAGAACATCGAGGCGGAGCAGGCGGTTCTCGGCACCATTCTCATCCAGGACAAGGCCCTGCTCAAGGTCATTGACCTGCTCCAGCCGGGCGATTTCTACCGGGACGCCCACAAAACCATCTACGCGGCCATGATGGCCCTTTTCGACAAGCACGAGCCGCACGACCTGATCACGGTCACCGGCCTGCTCAGCGACCAGAACAAACTCGAGGACGTGGGCGGCGCCGCCTACCTGGCCTCGCTCACCGACATCATCCCCTTTACCGGTACCCTGGTCCACCACGCCCGCATCATCCGCAAGAAATCCATCCTGCGACGGCTCATCCAGACCTCCGCCGAGGTGGTGGCCCGCTGCTACGACGCCCAGGACGACATCGACACCCTGGTCGACGAGGCGGAAAAGACCATCTTCGAGATCGCCCACTCGAAGAAAGGCGAAGGCTTCCAGCCCATGTCGTCGGTGGTGCCCAAGGCCTTCGACCGGATCAACCGGCTGTTCGACAAGCAGGAACACATCACCGGCGTGGCCACCGGCTACGACGAACTCGACCGGATAACCGCCGGCCTCCAACCCGCGGAGATGATTATCCTCGCCGCCCGGCCCTCCATGGGCAAAACCGCCCTGGCCATGAACATCGTCCAGCACGCCGCCATGATCGGCAAGGTGCCGGTGGCCGTGTTCAGCCTGGAGATGTCGGTGGAATCACTCGCCCTGCGCATGCTCTGTTCGCTCGGCCCGATCGATTCGCAGCGCATCCGCACCGGTCGGCTGGTCGACAGCGACTGGCCCAAGCTCACCCGGGCCACGGGTATGCTCAGCGAAGCGCCGATCTACATCGACGACACCCCCGGCCTCACCGTGCTCGAGATGCGGGCCAAGGCCAGGCGGCTCAAATCCGAGCAGGATCTCGGACTGATCGTGGTCGACTACCTGCAACTTATGCAGGGCAAGAGCTCGTCCGAGAACCGAGCCCAGGAGATCTCGGACATCTCCCGCTCGCTCAAGGCCATGGCCAAGGAATTGAACGTGCCGGTGCTCGCCCTGTCGCAGCTTAACCGCAGCCTCGAAAACCGCACCGACAAGCGGCCGCAGCTCGCCGACCTGCGCGAATCCGGCGCCATCGAACAGGATGCGGACGTGATCATGTTCATCTATCGGGACGAGGTCTATAACCGGGCCGAGGGCAACCCGAACCGCGGTCTGGCCGAGATCATTGTCGGCAAGCAGCGCAACGGCCCCACCGGGGTGATCAAACTGAGCTTCCTCGGCGAATACACCAAGTTCGAGAACTACAGCAACCGCGCGCCGGACTTCCGCCCGGAACCCAACATGGACGCGGACTTCGACATCCACTGACCGACACCACCACACCGCCACCTTCCATCATGGCCATGCAGACTACCGACAGATACGATTTCAAGACCATCGAACGCAAATGGCAGGAGCGCTGGGAGCGGGACAAGACCTTCAAGGTCGACGCACAGCCCGGCCGGGAAAAATACTACGTCCTCGAGATGTTCCCCTACCCCTCGGGCCGCATCCACATGGGGCATGTGCGCAACTATTCCATCGGCGATGTCATCGCCCGCTACAAGCGCATGCAGGGGCTGAACGTCCTCCATCCCATGGGCTGGGACGCCTTCGGTCTGCCCGCCGAGAACGCCGCCATGAAGCGCGGCATTCACCCGGCCGCCTGGACCGAGGACAATATCGCCTACATGCGCACCCAACTCAAGGCCATGGGCTTGAGCTACGACTGGGACCGGGAACTGGCCACCTGCAGCCCGGACTACTACCGCTGGGAACAGCTGCTCTTTCTGCAGATGCTCGAGCGCGGGCTCATCTACCGCAAGGAGACCACGGTCAACTGGTGCAACGACTGCCAGACCGTGCTCGCCCGTGAACAGGTGATCGACGGCGCCTGCTGGCGGTGTGACCAGCCGGTGTTGCCCAAGGTGATGCACGGCTGGTTCCTGCGGATCACCGACTACGCCGAGGAACTGCTCGCCGACCTGGACAAGCTCGACGGCTGGCCGGAGAAGGTGGTCACCATGCAGCGCAACTGGATCGGCAAGAGTACCGGGCTCGCCTGCGACTTCCCGGTGGAGGGCTGCGACGAGCAGATCACCATCTTCACCACCCGGCCGGACACCATCTTCGGCGTGACCTTCATGTCGCTGGCAGTGGAGCACCCGCTGGTCAGGACCCTGACCGTGGGCACCCCCCAGGAGGGCGAGGTGCGCGCCTTCATCGAGCAGACGCTCATCGAAAAACAGCGGACCAGCCTGGAGACGGAGCAGGAAAAACGCGGCGTGTTCACCGGCGCCTACTGCCGCAATCCGTTCACCGGCGAGCGGGTGCCGGTCTATGCGGCCAACTTCGTGCTCATGGAGTACGGCACCGGCGCGGTCATGGCGGTACCGGCCCACGACCAGCGCGACTTTGAGTTGGCCCGCGCCTACGGTCTGCCGGTGCGGGTGGTGGTCCAGCCCGAAGGCGAAGCGCTGGATGGAGCGACCATGACCGAGGCTGCGGTGGGGCCGGGCGTACTCGTGGATTCCGCCCGGTTCACCGGCATGGATTCCGTTACCGCCCAGGCGGCGATTATCGCCCATGCCGAACAGCAGGGATTCGGCCAGGCCCACGTCACCTACCGGCTGCGCGACTGGGGTATCTCCCGGCAGCGCTACTGGGGCGCGCCCATTCCGGTGATCCACTGTGCTGACTGCGGCATCGTGCCCGTGCCGGTGGGCGACCTGCCGGTTCTCCTGCCCGGCTCCGGTGAGGCCAAGGGCAGCCACAACCCGCTGCACCAGCAGCCCGACTTCATCGCCGCCACCTGCCCGCAGTGCGGCCGGCCGGCGCGGCGCGAGACTGACACGCTGGACACCTTTGTCGAGTCCTCCTGGTATTTCGCTCGCTACACCAGCCCGGACCTGAACACCGCCCCCATCGACCGGGAGGCTGCCCGCTACTGGCTGCCGGTCGACCAGTACATCGGGGGGGTCGAACACGCCATCCTCCACCTGCTCTACTCGCGCTTCTTCAACAAGATGCTCCGCGACCTCGGCTACCTGAAGGTGGACGAACCGTTCACCAACCTGCTCACCCAGGGGATGGTCATCAAGGACGGCGCCAAGATGTCCAAATCGAAAGGCAACGTGGTCGACCCGAACGACCTGATCGAGCAGTACGGCGCCGACACGGTGCGGCTGTTCTCCCTGTTCGCCGCCCCGCCGGAGCGTGACCTGGAATGGAACGCCCAGGGCGTGGAGGGGGCCTCGCGCTTCCTCAACCGGGTCTACCGGATGGTGCACCAGCACCAGGACTGCTTCCGCGAGGACGCTCCGGTGGCTCCCGCATCCTTGGACGACCACTCCCGCCAGCTGCACCGCAAGACCCACCAGACCATCCGCCGGGTCACGGAGAGCATCGAGACCAATTTCCATTTCAACACCGCCATCTCGGGCGTGATGGAGCTGGTCAACACAGCCGCCTCAACGCTCGGCGAAGACACGCGCATCGACCGGACAGTGCTGCGCCAGACCCTGGAAACCGTACTCACCCTGCTTTTTCCCATGGTCCCCCATTTCTCCGAGGAGTTGTGGGAGCTGACCGGCCATCGGCAGCAGCTCAACGGGGTCTCCTGGCCGCGCTTCGACGCCGAGGCTGCCCGCGAGGAGGAGGTAACCGTGGTCGTGCAGGTCAACGGCAAGGTCCGCACCAAGCTCGTGGTGGCCGCGGACATCGATGACCAATCGCTCAAGCAGCTGGCCCTTGATGACGAAAAAATCGCCCGGGCACTGGACGGCCGGGAACCGAAGAAAATTATTGTGGTTCAGCGGAAACTTGTTAATATCGTCGTTTAATTACGTAAACCTGCCGGCAATTCCGGTCAAACCGCATTCTGCCGCACCACGCCAACCCACAAAGGGACGACCATGCTGAAAACTGGAAAACTCGGACTCGGCGCTCTGTTGCTGCTCGCCCTGCTGGTCGGCAGTTGCGGCTACTACAACCCCCATGTGTACTCTGGTCCGGCGCGGGTCGTCTACATGCCCAACTGGCAGAACCGGACCAACAAACTCGGCCTGGACAACCGCATCTACATATCCATGGCGCGCTGGTTCCAGAAATCCGAGGCCCTCGATCTGACCAAGGAAAAGGGCCGAGCCGACCTTATCCTCGCCGGTGAGATCACCTCCATCGACCTGCCCTCGGTTTCCTGGGACAGTATCTCCAACTCCACCGGCAACAAGGTCCGACTGTTCGTCCGCTACGTGCTCAAGGATCTGAAAACCGGTGAGATTATCTGGGAGGTGCCGAAGAAGCTCTACACCACCGACTTCACCGACCGGACCATTACCACCACCGGCGAGGACGAGGCCCTGAAAGTGATCATCGAGGACATGTCCGAGGACATTTATCTCGGTGTACTCAACAAGATCAGGAGAATGGACCGCAAGGCCGCCGCCGGCAACTGATCCGCTCCCCTTTTCTCCATCCTCGACCGGGCGCTGCAGAATCTTCTGGAGCGCCTTTTTTCTTTCTTCCATGCACCTGCCTCCCTGCTCGCCCCCGCCCGCTCTTGTCCCCTGCCCATTCCCGGTCGCCATCGGCACGGTGCGGCTGAGCGCCCCACTCGTGCTCGCGCCGCTGGCCGGCTACTCGGACCTGCCCTTCCGCCTGCTCTGCCGGGAACATGGGGCAGCCCTGTGCGTCTCGGAAATGGTCAGCTGCCACGGCCTGGTCTTCGGCCAGCGGAACACCTATGAACTGATGCGCACCGTGCCCGCCGAGCGTCCCTTCGGCCTGCAGTTGTTCGGCGCCGACCCGGAGGCCATGGGACGGGCCGCGGCCCTGGTCGACACCCGGCCGGTGGATCTGATCGACCTGAACATGGGCTGTCCGGTGCGCAAGGTGGTGAAGAAAGGGGCCGGCGTGGCCCTGATGAAGGATCCGAAGCGGGCCGCGGCGATCATCCGGGCGGTGTGCGCGCACACCCGCCTGCCGGTGACGGTGAAGTTTCGCAGCGGCTGGGACGCGGCCAATCTGACCGCCCCGCAATTCGCGGTCATGGCCGAGGAGGCCGGCGCCGCCGCGGTGGTCGTCCACGGTCGGACCTGGGCCCAGGGGTTCGGCGGCCAGGCAGACTGGAACATGATTGCGGCGGTGAAACAGGCGGTGCGCATCCCGGTGATCGGCAACGGCGACGTCCAGAGCTATGCGGACGCCCTGCGCATGCAGGCAGAGACCGGCTGCGACGCGGTGATGATCGGCCGGGGCGCGCTCGGCAACCCCTGGGCCTTTTCCCCGCACGGCAGGCCAGCCACCCTGGCCGGCCGGATGGGAACCATCCGCCGCTACCTGGCCCTGGCGGAGGAACACCTGGAGGCGGCTCGGCTCCTGTTTCGCATCAAGAACCACACCGTCAAGTTCCTCGCCGGCCTCTCCGGCGCGTCCCAATTGCGGCTGGCCATCAACAGTGCCGCGACCATCGACGATATCGTCCACCTGCTGGAACGGTGCCGAGACGACGAGGAACAGGCCCACGACTAGGGGGCTGGGTCGGACGGCGTACCCACCGTTTCGACCGGCGGCCGGGGCAGGTTTTCCACCTGGCGGTACAGATCCACGGCAATGGCCTGGGCGCGGTTCAACTCCTCCCAACTCATACCGCTCATGAGCCAGTTGCGGTTGACCGCCGCGACCGCGTTGCCCCGGCTGGCGGCCAGTGAGTACCAGGCGTAAGCGCGCGCCCGGTCGGTGTCCGTGCCCGTGCCGCTGGCGTACATCAGGCCGGTGTTGGCCTGGGCGAGCACGTCGCCCCGTCGGGCCGCCTGCTCATAGAGGGCCAGCGCCCGCTCACGGTCCTGCACGCCGCCCAGGCCGTTGTACAACAGGTAGGCGAGATCCGTGCAGGCAGCGACATGGCCCAGGGCGGCCGCCCGGTCGAGCCAGTCCCTGGCCTCGAGAAAATTCTGCGGCACCGGGTAGCCGTGAAAGTAGCCACTGCCGATGAGGTGGAGCGATTCCGGGCTGCTGGTCCCCTGCTCCGCCGCCTTGAGCAGCCAGCGGAACGCGCTGCGCCGGTCCGGATCCGTGCCCAGGCCGCGCTGGAGCATGCCGCCGGCGATGAACTGGGCTTCGGCATCGCCGCGCTCGGCCGCCTCGAGGTACAGGCGCAGGGCGCGCGCCAGGTTGGCGGGCCTGCCCTGGCCGTAATACTGGCGGTAGGCCTCGACCTTGAGGCGCCGGACGGTCTCGTCGACCGTATCGGTCAGGACCGCGACCGGTCCGGCCAGGAGTAACAGCGAGAGAACAACGGGAAAAGACCAGCGCATGGGCGGCGCCTCGGGATACGTGTTCATGCCGGCGGCCGCCGCGGCTTGCGGGCGGCCGGATGGTTGCGGAGGCCGGCACAACGCTGCGGGCGTGACCGTGGCCGCACGGGGTTTTCAGCTGGTCAGCGCCCGGTAAATCTCCGGCATGCGCGCCGGCAGCCGGTCGACCTGGTCGATGAAGATGGAGTTCACCTCGCCGTACATGTGGGCCATGTACTCGTGCGCCTGGCGGTCGATGGTGATGCAGAACGGGTGGATGCCGCGGGCCTTGGCCTCGAGCAGGGCGTGGCGGGTATCCTCGATGGCGTACTCGCCCTTGTAATCGTCGTAGTCCTCGGGCTTGCCGTCGGAGAGGATGATGAGCAGGCGCACCTTGGCCTCCACCTGGGCGAACAGCGAGGTCATGTGGCGGATGGCCGGGGCCATGCGGGTGTACTCGCGTGGCCCGATGGCGCTGATCCGCTCGCGCACCGCAGCCGAATAGCGCTCGTTCAGCCGTTTCACCGGAAAGATCTCGCAGCGCAGCCGGCGCATACCGGAGAAGCCGTAGATGCCGTAGCGGTCGTTGAGCATCTCCATGGCCTCGCAGATGAGTACCAGCGCCTCCTTGATCGATTTGCCCACCCAACCGGCGGTGGAGTTGGACATATCCACCAGGAAGTGCACGGCAATGTCCCGCTCGTCGCGCGCCAGCCGGACGAACAGCCGGTCCGAGGGCGGCAGACCGGCGTGGCTGTCGGCGAGCGACTCGACCATGGCGTCCAGATCGATGTCGTTGCCGTCCCGCTGGCGGCGGACAAACCGCTCGGTGGTGCGCATCATCTCGAACTGGTGGCGCAAACGGCGGATATGACCGCGGTAGCGGGTGAGGGTCTGCTCGATGAAACCGGTCTGCACCCGCGCCATCTCCCGTTCCTGGACCACGCACCACTTCTTGCGGAACCCTTTGCGGCGGTAATCCCACTCATCGTACACCAACGGCTCCTGCCACGCCTCCTCCCCTGCCTGCGACACCCCGGAACCGGTGGCGAACATCCGTCCGGCCTGGCCGGCCGCGCTCTGTGTGGTCTGCTCGACCACGGTGGTCCCGCGCTGGTGTTCCGCGGACTCAGCCTGGGCACTGCCGGCCGCCTCCGGGTTGTCGACGTGCATCGGCTCCCAAGGTGGCGGCCCGTGCGGCCAATCCGGCGGCGTGTCCACGATCAGGGCCGTATCCTGGCCCTGTTGCCCGCTCCCGCCCTGGCGCTCCTCCTCGTCGCCGGCCTCGGGCGGCCGCGGCCCGGCGTGCAGTTTGACGGTCAATGACTGCATCATGCGCAACTCCCGGCTGGTCTGCTGCTGCAGTCCCAGGTTGCGCATCTCCTGGAGGAGCAGTGTGCCCTGGAAGACCATCGGCTCCGTCCGGGTCAGGTCCTCCTCCTGGTCCAGCGCGGGCATCAGGGTGTGGACCGCCTCCAGGCTGGCCCTGTTGTCGGCGCTCGCCCCGCGGCAGGCGTCGAGCAGCAGGCGTGCCTGGTCGATCCGCCCGTACCGGCCCGGCTCGGGCCATTTGTCCCGCAGCAGGCCCTGCTGCAGGTGGTCGAGCAGGGTCAACTCCTGGCTGTCGTCCGCGCTCAGGGTCAGCTGCCCCAGCAGCGGTTCGGCCTGGCGCATCAGTCCGGGCAGTTCCATCTTGAGCACGGCGAGCACGCGTGCGGTTTCAAAAAAATGGTAGAGGCTGCGGGCCTGGTCCGGACGGGCGAAGGTGGAGAAGAACCGCTCGAGCGGATGAGCCTTCTTCTTGCCCGATGGAAAACCCGGCGGGGCCGCGAACACGCCGGCGTGCAGACAGGCCCACTGGAACGAGGCGATCAGCTTGAAAAACAGGAAATTGCGCTCCTGGTCCTCGTACAGGCCGATCTCGGCCGGCAGGAAGATGGACTCGCCGTCCGTGGCCGCAGCCTCGGCCGCGACCAGGGGCAGTTCCCGGCCGGCCAGCCCGCTGACATAGGTCTGCAGCCGGGGACGGACGTCGGCCAGACGCAGTCCGCCCTGGCCGCGGATCTGGCGGAGGAAATGCTCGGCCACGTCCTCCATGAACAGTTGCGCCCCACGCAATCCCTTGGTCTCGTAGCAGTCGAGCAGGCCATGGACCCAGAGCGACAGTTCCTCGGGTGCCAGGCAAGCCACCGCCGGCCCGGCCGCGGACAGGTAGGAGAAGCAGAGCGAATGGGAGACCGGCCATATGGCCGGAATCTGGGCGAAGATCTCTTCTATCTGCTGGGCGTCGTCGAGCGTCAAACCAGCCAGGGCCTCTTCCACATCCCACTCGTTGGGCAGGCTGGGTGCGACCAGGCGGTAGAACTTCTCCTTGAGGATTTCGAGCTCCATGCGCGCTCAGAACAGCGAAGTGACCATCTCGTCGAGCGCGGCCAGCAGTTCGGTGTCATCGGTGAGCGCCTCGCTGACCGCCGCCCGACAGGCGGTGCGCACCGGGATGCCGCGGCCGATGAGCTTGCCGGTCTGGATGAGCAGGCGGGTGGAGGCCCCCTCGGCCAGGCCCGAATCCTTGAGAGTACGGGTCATGCCGGCCAGCTTGACCAGCAGGCGGGCGGTTTCCCGGTCCAGCTGCCCCTCCCGGCAGACGATCTCCACCTCCAGCTCCGGCTCCGGGTAGTCGAAGGAGAGGGCGATGAACCGCTGCCGGGTGGAGGCCTTGAGGTCCTTGAGTACGCTCTGGTAGCCGGGGTTGTAGGAGACCGCGAGCATGAACTCCGGCGGCGCGGTGAGCAACTCACCCCGTTTCTCGATGGGCAATTGGCGGCGGTCGTCGGCCAGCGGGTGGATGACCACGGTGGTGTCCTTGCGCGCCTCGACGATCTCGTCCAGGTAGCAGATGGCCCCGGCGCGCACCGCCATGGTCAGGGGGCCATCGTTCCACACCGCTTCGCCGGCGCGGATCAGGTAGCGGCCGACCAAGTCGCTGGTCGACAGGTCGTCGTGACAGGAGACCGTGACCAGCGGCCGCTGCAGCCGCCAGGCCAGGTACTGCATGAAGCGGGTCTTGCCGCAGCCGGTCGGGCCCTTGAGCAGGAGCGGCGCGCCCTCGTGGAAGGCGGCCTCGGCAATGGCCAACTCGTCGCCGGTGGCCAGGTAGTACGGTTCCTCTTCAATCCGGTATTCGTCGATGCGCTGCTGCTGGGCGTGCATGGGCCTCCCCCTGAGAAAGTTTCCCACCATCATAAGACCGGCCGCCACGAATGGCAAGTCGGAGCCTTGGGGGCGATTTCATTTGCTTATTCTTGCGGAAAGGGAGGCCGGTGGTTAGAGTGCCTGCACATCGGGCCGCCCCAACACCCCGCACCGGCCCTGCCACCATGAACTGCCCCTGCCCCATGTGCGTCGACCTGCATACCCATAGCGTCTATTCCGACGGCAGCGCCACCCCGGCTGATCTGATCGAGCTGGCCGCCCACAACCGGCTGCATGGGCTGGCGCTCACCGACCACGACACGGTCGAGGGCGTGGCGGAGTTCCTGCGGCTGGGTGAGCAGGAGGGCCTCACCGTGCTGTCCGGGGTGGAGGTGAGCAGTTCACTGCGCCAGCACACCCTGC